>ERZ1673777.6-NODE-6-length-145156-cov-17.590878_pt1 | contig 145156 bp, 148 predicted proteins | sample MGYA00580138_ERZ1673777 | MGnify/ENA primary metagenome ERZ1673777 (study PRJEB41219, sample SAMN04549618) | soil metagenome | isolation source: soil | place: USA: South Carolina, Cape Romain NWR | collected 2009-05-18 ... | reverse complement strand
AAGCCTATGTATTTTTTACTGCAATTCTCTGCATTTTTTGCTTGCAAAAAACACCCGACAACAAAATCTTCTACTTTACAGTAAATCATATTATATTTTTTTAATGAATCAAGATATTTATCAAGTGTCCGCCCTTTAATCGCTGTTTTTTCTTCTAATGTTTCAAGTGGGACTCTATATCCACCGTAAATTTGATTCATACAACGAAAGAAGCTATATAAATAAAATCCCGTACACCCTAATTCCTCATTCGTCATACAGAATAAAAACGCTTCAAACGGTACTAAATGTGTGCGATCAACATAAAAGAATGTACCATCTTCATAATAATCCTCTTCTGATTCTTTATCTCTGTAAAATGCCTTTACAGGGAATTTAATTTTATAATTTTTCGGTACATTTAACATTTTTATATATGCTCTAAATTCCTTGAAGTCATCAATATATTGAAATTGTAGCCCATCAATTTCATCATAAGAATAAGCAATAGGAAAATCTTTTTCTGTGCGAATATAATCTATTTGCTCAAGAATACCATCTTTTTTAATGAGATAATCTAACTTCTTATAATTCTCATTATAACCCAGTACCTTCTTAATGAATTTCTGGTCAATCAATTCATTAACTACTCCATACTTTGCGTATCTATATAACCATGTAATGAAATAAATATAAGAATAAGCAAATGCAATATGTGAAGGATTTTCGATATTCTTCTTTAAATCCCCGAAAATCTCATTAGGCATAAAGATTTTAGATTCATAATCATTAAATTGTAATAATTGTTCCATCTCTGCGTAAGTCATCATATTTGATTACCTCCTATAAATTAATTAACGATTTTTCCATTCTTGAATGGCTTGATTGAGAAACTCTGTACGCTCAAAAAGCGTGAAAATCATGCCTGTTTTCAAATGCCTCCCTTCCGTGATATAGTCGATTCCTTTTTCATATTTCAAAAAATCTCTCAACCTCTTGTCGTAACAGAAGAAATAGTTTTTCATTTCTGAATAATCACCCCTAATTTATAATAGTCAAAGATAGTCAAAATGTCAAGGATAATCAAAGTCAAACAAAAGGCGAACAAAGAATTGTCCGCCTCAATGATATGTATAAGATACAAAATTCCATCTCGTATAAGCTAGCGAAATAATCCGTTCTCTTTCGGGTAACTGTATGTATGTTTCGTGATTAGCTCTTTGACATTTCTTTATTAACCTAAATTGTTCTGCTGGAAGCCCTATTTCCCAATCAAAAAACGGCTGAATTGCATCAAACTTAATGTCTGATTGCAAACAGCCGTCTTTATTGATCTTTATTTTCTTTTGTAAATTGTATTGTTCAATTAGACCGTAAAAATATTTCATGCTTCGTTTGTTTAATATGTCAATTAATTCTGTGTATCCTAGTTGCTCCAACCAATTCATATGTATATGTCGAAATGCTGGTATGTAGAAACCTTTGAAACCTGTATCAATCGCTAAAAGAATTTCTTTACCTTCTTGTGATGAAGGTAATGGAATATCATATAAACTCATAATCAGCATCAACGTTGACAAGGAATATTTTGAAGTGTAATTTTGACACGAAATATTATGTATTAAATTTAAGTTAGCGCAAAGTTCATTATGTTCATCATTTTTAGTTCGTTTACTTATGTGATTGTCGAAACAGCGTGTCCTTTTCAGAAATGCCATATCAACGCCGATTGTTTTATTTCCTGTTTCTGTATGACGATAGAAGTTTTTAAAATCGTAAAAGTAATTTACTTCCCAATTGCCATTTGTAACTTCTTTTAATAAGCTACATCCAATACTGCTATCCACATCATCACCAAGAATTAAATCATATTTTTTGTCAGTTTCATTAATCCATATCGGGAATTTCTCTCTTAACTCTTTTTTCATGCAATACAGTGAAGAGAAGAGAACACTCCCGCCATCCTTTTAGAAAAACTCAAAATAAATATTGATTTTTTTCGTCAATAACCCTTTTACAACCCTTCAATATGAAGGGCTGCTTTCCTCCTTTTACTCCAAAGAAAATTTTATATTATAGAGTAAAAGGAGGCGGTTTTATGACGTGTTCCGTACTTTCTTCACTTTTTCACCTCCATTTTCTTTTTTGATTAAAATATGTGTTTTATTTTTCATCTATATAGCGTCTATAAAGTTCAACTTTCTCTTTAGACATGCCACATTCAGCCCGTTCGTATCTCGATAAGAGAGATTGCGAGCATTGTAGTACTTGTGCCAGTTCTTTTTGTGAAATTCTCTTTTTTCTGCGCTTGAGTAAATACTCATCACGCAATTTGATGTTCATTTCCCTTCACTCCTTTCTGCAAAAATATGAGTAAAATTTTTTATAAAAAAAGAGGACACAAGCATTAAGCAAGTGTCCCCTTCTTCATTATGTATATGTATTTTATTTAATTATGCTTGTGTAATTTCAAAAGAAACTGCTGCTTTATCATTTAGAAGATTTACGCCTGCTTGAGTTTCTAAAAACACGGACTTCTTGCTTCCTGAAACTGCTTCTACTTGTGCATGGAATGGAATAAGTACAGGCATTTCGATGTAGTTAGGATTTAGTGCAAAGAATTTGTTGTTGCCTAACTCTTCACAAAGAATGAAATTAACTGTACCGAATACGGTAATATATTGTTCCATGTCAAAGCCCAAGAATTTATCACGGGCGTAAAATTCAACGTTTCCAAGTTCATTTAATTGCTTTTTGATACGTGCAGGCGCAAATACAAGAATTTCATCAGAAACGCCTGCATCGTACAATTTACCGATTGCTTCTTCAAAAGCATCAGCAGTTAATGCGCCAGTTACACGATGATCTGGATGAATTTGTGCAAGAATACCGTCTGTTGTGTAAACTCCGTTAGAATATCCTTTCGTGCCATGAATAAATTTATTTTCCATTCTGCGTTTAATGGCTTTAGTTTTCTTTTCAACTTCATGGGCTAAAAGGTCATTAATACCAACTGCTTTTGAATATTGCGCCGTATTTGTTACAGTAGCAGTAGCAGCGAAAATCTCAAGGTAGTTATCACGTGGAGTAAGAGTATCTTTTACAAATGCAGGAGCATCCCCACCTTCTGCCAACGTGACTGCGCTGTCTGCAATCTCTTCTGTAATCCAGTGTACCTGTGGGCTAGTTGCTTTAACTGTTTTAGACATTAAGAAAGTAACGAAAGGATTTTGTTTTTTATTCACTTCAATAAGAACGTCTTTAAGGTCATAATTTTGTCCTGCAACAAAATCTTGACTTGTAAACATATTATCATCCTCCTAAAATTTTTTAGATATATAAAAACGGCACGAAAGATTAATCTTTCATGCCGAATATTGCTTTAATCATATTTTTTGTATTACCTTGCTTCTTCGCTTGTTCATAAGCAGTCATTTGCTTATGGTTACTTGGCACATAACCTGTTTCGATTTTAATTTCGTTTACGATAGTAGTTAGCTTTTTAATAACTTCTTTAAGTTCTTTTTCATCATTAACTTTTACAATATCTGCAAATTTCTCAAGCCCTGCTTCCTTTAAAGAAAGAGAAACTTCTTTTTGCCACAATTCATTTTGTTTTGCTTCAATCTCTTTTTGTTTTTCTGCTTCATTTGCAAGTGTTTGCTCCATTTTCTCCATTTTGGCAACAAGTTCAAGATATGTTTTCATGTCCACCGTTTGTTGTTGGTCTTGCTGTTGAGTTTGATCTTGTTGCTGGTCTTGAGTTTGAGTAACTTTTTCATTTTCCATATCACATACCTCCATTTTCATTAATTGAATTGAATTTTTACCGAATCTCTAACGAGAATCGGCTTGTTGTTGTATAACCCTCGAAACTCGAAAATAATTTCTTGTTTGTCATCGGGTAAAACATAATCATAAAAATAGACACCATTTTCTTTATTGGTGTCATCTAGTGTTATCTGTTCAATTTGCTGCTTATTAACGTCATAAATCGTTAATTTAATATCAGTTGGCTCAACGGATTGTCCATCGAACGTTTTAAAATGACATTTCAATCTAACCGTATCGCCTGCCAGTGCCATCATATCACCTCCACTGTGGAAGGATTTTCGATTGCGTATGTATCGGAAAGATTATCTTCAAACTGTATAGTTGAATGATTTTCAATTATGTTTAAATCAGAATTATTGTCTAAATATAAAACAATTGAAGGATTTTCAATCACTGATACATAAGCATTTACAGATTTATTTCTTATCGGAGTAATTACGTTTACATTAGATTGAATACTGTCAACATAAGATAATAACCGATTTATTGTCTTTGTTTTGCGTTCAACAATTGAACCAATAGGATTTATATAACTTGTAACATGTTGTGTTATGCTTCTAACCGTTCTATTTGACTTTTGAACGCTTGTTTCAATTGGAAGGGTATAAGTCGATAGAAGATATTTCTTTATACGTTTACTCGATGTTAGTGACTGCAAATTATCAGTAAATGATTGTATTTGTTTCGTTGATTTATTTGTTTTAGTTATATTGGATTGGATAGGATTAATATATGATTGAAGGTTGATTGTTTGTTGTTTGATTCCAAGAAATACACGCAATTTAGGATAATCATTTTCGGGCATATACCAAACATTCTCAAAATCCCATCCTGCAAACGATGACTGTTGTTTCATTTGTGTGTCTGTGAGACCATTCAATCCGTTTTTATTTGTTCCGTTGTATTTTGTTTTATTAAAGTAGCAATATGAATATGTAGTTTGATAACCCGAATTTGTGTTAGGTTTTTGTATAAACGGCACATTTGCATTAGAATAGCATTGTTCAAAAACAGTTTTTTGATTGTCTACTGAAACAAATGCACCTGCATATGAGCCATTAACTGTTACGTCAACAAAACAATTTCTATATGTTGCATTTGAAGAAGTATATGAGAAACCTGCATTATATGAAGTGCCTTCTACTCTTCCTTGTACATAGCAATTTTCAAATACTGCTGCGTATGGTCTAGCAACAAAAATAGAACTATAACTTCTTGTTTTTACATACGCATTTTCAAAGCCGATGTTTTTAAATGTTGCCCCTGCGTTTGTCCAAACGATAAATGCTTGTTGGTCTTTTGTAGTATCGTTAATGGTAAAATTCAGTATTTTATGTCCTTTTCCGTCAATTGTTCCTGTAAAACGGTTTGTTGAATCGGGCGCAATCGGTGTCCATGTCACACCTGTCATGTCTATGTCATTTGCTAATTCGTAATATGCCGAAAGATTGTTTTGTATTGCTTGTAAATCAGCTGGCGTTTCAATAATATAAGGATTTTCCTGTGTTCCTGCACCTCTCATAATTTATCACACTTTCGGCACTTGAATTTCATGAATCACCGTTAATTCATCCATATCTGATTCAATTGTAAATGGCGTAAATGATTCAATTGAATAAGCATTTCCGCCTGTTGCAACATCATATATTGCACTTGAAGCAAATGTTTGCGGTTTTGTAATATCTGCATCAGAACCCTTTACGACAATTTGAAGTTTTAATACTTGATCGCCTGCATTATGTACCCAACTAACACGACTATCAGCAGGTGAAAGGCGTAAAATTGGATTATTTGCATCATCTCTTAATTCAATGTATTTCCAGTTGTTTTGAATATAGTTTCTCAACGCTTGATATGCACTTGCTGTAATTTCAGCCATTCATCGACACCTCCAATTTCTCAATTTTTTGCTCAATTCGTTCGATTGCTTGAACGATACGTTCTTGTGCTTCATTTTGCTTTTCGATTTGTGCGAGAAGTTTCTGTTCACGTTCTTTTGCTTCTTTTCGTGTATCAATCAGCAACCAAACGAAAAGTACACCAAATACACCGTTTGAAACAAATTGCTCAATTGGAATAGATGTTAAATCCATTTTGTCAACGCCTCCTTTCCAAAAAGATTAAAAAATATGAGTAAAAAAGAGATAAAAAAAGAGAGTAGGCAAAAAGCCCACTCCGTAAAGAAAATGGAGGCGAAAAAGCGAAAGAACTTGAAAAAATGGCAATCAATGCAAATCACAAAAGAATCTCGCATTGTTGTTGAAGAAGTTGCAAAACAAAAAAGAGAATGATAAGTAATACCTTATCATCCTCTATAATTAATATCATTAAAAATACAACTAAAATTTTATTATATTATATTTTAACTTATCAATTCAATAATTTCATCATAATTTTCTTCACCTTTTTCAACAATATGCTCACTCATTTCTTTTAGAGCTTCTTTTGATTTAATTAAATACTGCATGAATGATTTATTTACAATACGGACGAATCGTTGTTTATCTTTTTGCGTTTTTACTTCTTCATTACCTTTCCATCTTGCTATAAACCATTTCGCATCTTTTTCGCTCATGTAATCAAATAATGCGTCAATCACAGTAGTATTTATATCTTTTTTGTTCTCATGAGCCGACTCAATAGAAATATCATCTTCATCATTCTCTTTTAAGAAATTTAGCACATAATTAAACAACATTGCTTCATCATCAATTACATATTCTAAAATATTTTCCGTATACTTCACGAATGTTTTAATTGTTTGATATGTATTTGTTTTGACCATGATTTTATATGTACGAAAAGCTAAATATTCTGCTTTAATCCGTTTGAGTGCTGCGTTCCAAGTTTTCGATACATTTTGTTGCGAAACATTCATTTTTTCCGCAATTTCTTGTTGTGTTTTATTCGATTTAATATATGTATAGATTTCAAATTGAGCGTCAGAAAGAATATTTTCCAACCCACCTACAAACTTAAGAAATTTTTCGTATGTATTATTATCTTCGCCCTTGAGCCAGTCACGGTATATTTGCACATCGCTAATATTCACTTCATCTTCGTTTTCAGTATTGTATACAATTTCATTTTCTGATAGAATTTCAATATCATATTGTGTTCGTATGTGTTCAATTACAACAAAATTCATTCTATCCCCAGCCCAACTAATAATTTCGGCTGGGCTTCTTTTTATATCTACTTTCTCAAATATTTCATATAATGCGTTCAAGAAATATTCACTCATATCCTTTTTATCAATCGCATTTTCTTTTCGATAGCAATATTCCGCTTCAATTCGCTTCATAATCTGATTTAATGCTTTATCCTGCGTGTGAATATACTTTATTTCATCATATTGCCCCTGTTCATTCTGTTCCCGAATTGTTTCATACACAATAAACTCATTCATTACTTCTTTATTTTCACGGTAAGCAACAATCCAATCTTTTAAAGTTTTCTTTTTCATGTAATTCCCCCTTTATATATTTTTTTGAAATTAAAAACATTAATAATCCTCTTTGATAATTATCCACATCACCTCCTATATCTCTCTGTCATGTTAAAGTATGATTTTAATTTGACTTTGACTATCTTTGACATTTGATGATTTTATTATACTTTGACCTTATTTGACTTTCAAGAGTAACTTTTAAAAAAATACTGAAAAAAATCTAAATAAAATTGACATTTTATTAAGCTACTCCCTCACTAATAACCCTCATATATTCCTCATCAAGTTTTTTATTGACGATTCCCCAATAATAAGCATAAATATTGCGTACTTTCCGACCTCGTTTAATGTTCCGTACTAACTGTTTAAATGAATCAATAGCTAATTCTAAACGGTCTTGTTGCGTGTAGTAAGATAAATAATACGTTTGGATATGAATAACCTTCCATAATTCCTCGATCACCTTAAAATCGTTATAAAAACAACGGACTAAATCCCGAAACTCTACTGGCACTCTTGAAGAAGTAAATGAACCATCCAGTTTATCTACTAAATATTTATTGTCGGACACGTTATCATTACGTTTATTTATTAGATTGCTAGTTTTAAAATTAAGATTGCTAGCTTCATTATTAGGTACGTCAATTGCTTCATGTGTAGGTACTTCAATTGTAGGCGAATCAGAAACAATTTGATAACGCTGAAATACATAAACATTATGTGATTGTTTTCCGCTCTCTTTGAATGTATTAATCACTTGAACAAGCCCGAATCGTTTTGCTTTCCGCAGCATACGCTCAAATGTAGAACGTGAGATTTCTTGTCCTGCTTCGTGACATGCGGAAACAAGCGTTTGAATTTTAGCATTGCAAACGCCAGCGATTTTTGCAGAAAAGCGAATAAGACGTTTTAATGCGATCAATTCCGATTTAGTGAATTTAGATTTAATGTCTATCATCCATTGCTCAATGTTGTTGTTAAAATCCTTTAAGTCACGAAACTGCGATAAATGCTTAAATTGTTCAATATTACCGCTTTTCATCGTCTGTCCTCCTATCGAATATATGTTCGATAGGATAGACATAACTAATAAACCTACTTGATTTCTCTTTTTAAAAATTGTAGGATTTAATTAGGCGTATGTTTAGTTATGTCTATCCTAACTGGGAGTGATGTTGCCGCATCACTCCCGATTTTTTATTATTCTTCAACTCTCGATACTTCTATTTGAAAATCTTCAACATCCAGCTTCACTGTTTCGTTATTTAAATACTGAAGTTCCAATTTCACATTCGCTACCGATAAATCATTTAATTGGCGTTGTGCAATCATTTCCGCTTCTTGCTGATTATTTGCTTTCACCTTCATAGAAACTGTTGTTTTCACATCTGCAAGAATTAGATATTCTTTCATTTACGCCACTTCCTTTCTGATTAAGATTGTTTTCCCTGCATAATTCTCATCCAGCGCAATTGTTTGACCACTTTCTAATGCTTCAATAATGAATGAATCGTTAAGCGCAATAAGTTCTCCGATCTCCAATTGCAAAAATGCTTGTCCGTTTAGAAAAACAAGTGTACCGAAAGTTTCACTCATTTTTGATTACCTCCCCTTGTTCGCTTCACTTTTCTTTGCTTATGCTCTTCAAGAAGATGAATAGGCGAAAATTGTTCATGTTGTTCTCGAATCGTTGAATCTAATACATGTGCATATCGTTGTGTTGTAGAAAGGTCACTATGGTCTAAAATTTTTTGAAGCACCCGAACCGAACCGTTCTGCTGTATGAACATCGCTGAAGCAGTGTGGCGAAATAGGTGTGCATGAACACGTTTTTTGATTCCTGCTCGTTCGATTATCGTTTTTAAATGCTTCCTAAATGCACTTTGCCCTAATGGTTTTCCATGATTTGTTAAGAACACATATTCACTTTTAAAATCAGCGTTTTCTTCTTTGAGTTCTTGAAGAAGTTTTACTGTTTTCTTTGTGATAGGTATTGTCCTTACTTTCTTGTTTTTGGTATTTGTAAACGTTATACAATGATGTTCAAAATCCACGTCTTTCCAAGTGAGTGATAAAACTTCTCCTATACGCCCGAACGAATCGAGAAGCACATGTATCAAAACGTACATGCGAAATTCACTGTATATTTCATCTTTTTTAAGTGTGCGGAGTATCTTTTTAATTTCTGGAATAGTTAGAATGTCAATTTTCTTCTGATGTTCTTTCACTTTCTTAATATGTTGAAAAATATTTTCTTCAACAATTCCCTCATTTTTAAGAACAGAGAAAATTGCTTTTGCATACGTGAGATATGTGTTTACTGTTGAAACCGAAACACCAATTTTTTTAACCTTTTTCGTTTTCTGATTTAAAAATTGAATTTTCTTATTGAGTTGCCAGTCAATGAATTGTCTTACATCATCGACTGTAAGTGAAGAAATATCTGTTTCTTCTCCCCAAAAGCGATCAAAATCATTAAATACCTTCTCATAGTTATCAAGTGAATTTTTTGAAAGCCCTTCAATCTTTTTAATTTGCAAAACGATTTTCCTTGCATCATTAATCGTATAAACTTTCTTTTTATTAGCATGTTTCCGCTTTTTTAATGGCAAAGAAAAAAGCAACCTCCTTTCATATCCATTTTGGAATATGAAAAAGGTTGCTTTAGCAGGTTTTCGTTAGTTATGAGTTTAGGTTTTGGTTTGCAAATCCCATCAAATTAAGCAATATTCGCCAACCGGACAACATCCCGGGCGATCATGACTTCTTCATTTGTCGGGATGACAAGCACTTTTACCGGCGAATGCGGATAGCTGATGAACGCTTCTTTGCCGCGTACTTTATTTAATGAAGGATCCCAGTATACCCCCATAAATTCGAGGCCGCGCAATACTTTGGCACGGATCAGCTCGCTGTTTTCCCCAATTCCAGCAGTGAAAATAATCGCATCCACACCGCACATGCGCGCCGCATAAGAACCGATATATTTATGAATGCGATTAGCGAATACTTCAAGTGCTAGCTCAGCACGTTTATTTCCTTCTGCCGCCGCTTTTTCCAAATCGCGCAAGTCGCTTGAAATGCCGGAAATGCCAAGCATTCCGCTTTTCTTATTTAATACTTCCACTACTTCTTCGGCAGTCATTCCCGTCTTTTCCATAATATAAGGGATAAGCGCCGGATCAATGTTTCCAGAACGCGTTCCCATCGCCACGCCGGCAAGCGGCGTAAAGCCCATGGACGTATCGATCGATTTTCCCCCTTCTACTGCAGCGATGCTGGCGCCATTGCCAAGGTGGCAAGAAATGAGGCGAAGCTGCTCAATCGGACGGCCGAGCAATTCAGCGGCGCGTTGTGTGACATATTTATGTGATGTGCCATGGAAGCCGTATTTGCGAATGCCGAATTTTGTATAATATTCATATGGGAGACTATACAAAAACGACTGCTCTGGCATCGTTTGATGAAACGCCGTATCAAATACCGCCACGGCAGGCACATTCGGCAGCACTTCTTGAAACGCTTTAATGCCGGTAATGTTTGCTGGATTATGAAGGGGAGCAAGTTCAGACACTTCTTCGATCTGTTTTAATACTTCATCCGTAATGAGTACAGAATCACTGAACTTTTCGCCACCATGCACAACGCGGTGGCCAATTCCGTCGATTTCATCAAATGAGCGAATAATTTTGTACCCCATGAGCTTGTCAAGCAGCATTTTCACCGCTACTGCATGGTTCGGAATGGCTGTGACTTCTTGAATTTTCTCGCCATTGACGGTGATCGTAAAAATGGCGTCATCAAAACCGATTCGCTCCACTATTCCTTTTGTTAAAACCTTTTCGCTTGGCATTTCAAATAATTGAAACTTTAATGATGAACTGCCGGCGTTAATTGCTAAAATTTTCGCCATATTCCAAACAACTCCCTTAATCATCATCTTTTGTCATATTTTGTTCATTTTTTCACTATTCCACTATATCTTTTTTCATTGTATGATTGTTTATGTTTTCTTTCAAGCAATTTCTATATGTAATCGTTTACAATTTGGTGTCTTTATCTTTTGATAATCGAAATAGTTACTATATTCCGAAAATAAAAACAGCCCCGCACATCGGCGGGAACTGTTTTAATTTCCTTTTTCTTCTGTGATCCATTCATCAATTTTCCGCATCATCGCCTGCATCATCTGTTTATTGGAGAAACGCGGAAGTTCGGCCAAGAGCGCTTTTTTTGGAGCTTTTACATTTTTTCCTTTCTTTTGCAAAATAAAAATGCTTTTTGCCGCCCGTTCTGTTTTAAACATCGACAACGGCAGCTGCAGCAGCCCTTGAATGACCGCGTGCTCTTTAATAAAATCATGCAGTTTTGCCGCCTGATCGCTTGAAAATAACGTATTTGGGATTAAGAAAAACAAATAACCGCCCTCTTTCGTATAATACAAGCTTTGTTCAATGAACAAATGGTGGGCGTATGAATGTCCTTCTTCCGCCTTTAAGACAAAGCGAGAAGCGTTTTCTTTATGCGGGTAATAACCGACGGGCAAGTCACATATGACTACATCGGCAAGCTCCACAAACAGCGGCTGCAAACCATCTTGATTAAAAAGCTGAATCGCGTGTTTTTGCAAATTTGCGTTCACATACGCCAGCTTGATTAATACATCGTCAACATCCACACCATAACTTTTCGTTTGCTTTCCTTTAAGATGGTTAAGCACCGTCGTCAGCAAATTCGCCGTGCCGACGGCAGGATCAAGAATCGTCAAAGCAAGATGTTTGCGAGTAAATTGATTGACTAAATAGCTTATAAATAAACTAACCGCATCCGGGGTCATTTGATGATGCGGCTGTGTATATTCCTTCATCCCTTTTAATACCGCAAGCTGAAATGCTTTTCGTATTTCTTCGTTCGTAAACCGCTCCAGTTGAATGTCGTTATATTGTTTTTTCAAGCGCTGCGCATTTATTTCACTCACTTCGTTTTGCAAAACGTCGCCGTGAAACACGTTTTCTCCCGTTTCTGCCACCGCTTCTAAATAGGTGCATTGCAATTCCGCTTGCAAGATTTTGGCTGTTTCGTCGAACAGCGTAAACAAGCGTTCTACTGGAGTTGCCATTGTTTCTCCACCTTTCCGGTAAGTGTCCAATAGTTTATTGTACGCCGGACATGGTATGATGGCAAGAATAAAAAGACCTCGAAACTGCTATCGAGGTCTTTTCATCACGTTTATTTCGCCGCTTTTGCCGCTTCGATTGCTGCTTCGTAATCCGGATGATTGGTCACTTCCGGCACATATTCCGCATATGTTACGATATCATTGCTGTCAATGACGAACACTGCACGCGCCAATAAACGCAACTCTTTAATGAGCACGCCGTACGCTTGCCCAAACGAAACATCGCGATGGTCAGAAAGGACTTGCACGTTTTCCACGCCCGCGGCGCCGCACCAGCGTTTCTGCGCGAACGGCAAATCCACGCTGATCGTCAATACTTTCACATTATCCAATTTCGCCGCCTCTTCATTAAACCGGCGTGTTTGCGCGTCACAAACGCCTGTATCCAAAGACGGAACAACGCTAATCAAACGGACATGCCCTTTCGTATCCACGAGTGTCACTTCCGATAAATCGTTAGCCAGCACTTTAAAATCAGGAGCTTTGTCCCCCACCTTTACTTCGTTGCCGACTAATGTTACCGGTTTTCCTTTAAAGGTTACTTGTGCCATTGGTTTCCCCCCTCAAAATGAATGTACTATTGTCATCATAAGGGGAATACAAAAAAATTGCAACGATTTCCACTAATTTAAATGTTAAAATCTTGTTTTGGTGCTGACGATGATAAGTCTTTGTTTTTCTTCCACATCGCTTGTATTTTTTCAATCGCTTCTGGTGCTGCGTCGAGAATTTTTTCATATAAATGAGTGCTTTCGTCAAGATGAAGCAGCTTTATTCCTGAAGAGTTGACTACCAAAAAGGCGATTGGCGTAATGGAAACACCGCCGCCGCTTCCGCCGCCAAACGGATGCTCGCCTGCCTGTGCCTGGTTAGGCGCCTGTTGTTGGCTGGCGCCGTTTTTGTCGCCATCCACCATAAACTCACTACCGCCCGCGGCAAATCCAAAACCTACTTTGGAAACCGTCAAGATCACGCTTCCATCCGGCGTTTCCACCGGATCGCCGATGATCGTATTGACATCGATCATTTGTTTTAAATTTTCCATTGCGGTTGTCATCAGCCCTTGAATTGGATGATTGTTCATGCGAGACTCCTCCTAGTAGCTTTCATTTGCATGATTAGAAACAAATGTTTTGATTTTCGACAAACGATTGCCACGCCAATATTTCACCATTCGTATTCCTGCTAACATAGCATACCCGATTCGAAAATGAATCATACATACGAATTTTGTTTCGGAAACGGCTTCATGAAAAGATGGAGTTATTATAAAAAATGGAGGCGTTTTAAGTTTCATATATTTGCTGGACAACGCGAGCAAATGGTATTTTAACGACCATCCTAACCCGACGATCATCCCTGTCGTCGCCGCATCCCCTGTCCCGATTTTCGTCTGCCATTCAAATTTCGTGATGGATATATGCCCAAGAAATTTTTTGATAATTTCATTCAGCCGAACGACATGCTGGGCAAACTCTTTTGCTTTCTGAAAATTATGGATCAGTTCCTCCGGCGTATACTTGCTTCGTTTCACCGTTCCTTTCGAAATATTTTCTATCGTCTCTTGATGGTCAATGGCAATACCCGGCGGCTCTGTTTCTATTTTCACAAACGGTATATGTATCGTATAACGAATCATTCCAAATAACGCTTGAAACGTAATTTTCCATTCATCATCACCTTGTGCATGTTGAAAAAAAATCGTAACCGACAACTTCATCAACGATAGCAAAAAAAGCAAGAAAAAAAGCAGGACAGCAATACAAACGATCAGTTTCAACATCAGCACTCCCTTTCATCATGCTATTGTCGCCATATGCCAAAAAAATAAACCTGCCAATATAGCAGGTTTATTCGTAAATGACGAGCGTATCGGCGAACTGGTCATGCATCCCTTTTTTCTTTTCTGAAAAAGCGACGAAAAGAAATCCGATGAATAAAATCGTTTTTGCGATAAATTTTCCGATCACTTCACGAAACAAAACTGTCGTCCATGTCAACGGCTTTCCTGACTCATCGATCACTTTCATCCCAAATACCATTTTTCCTAACGTTTGTTGGAAAAATTTCGTCATCAATACAAAATACGCGTAAAATGTCACCGTCGTGGCAATTGTCGCCGGTGCGAACATGCTCGTCCGCTCGACCGAAATATCGAGCAAATGAAAAAGCGGAAAAACAAGCAGACGGTTGATGCTGCCGACAACAAGCAAATCGAGCAAATATGCCCAAAACCGCATCCAAAACCCGGCATAGCGAACTTGCGAAGATGCATCGCCGACAGCGGTGTTTCTTGTCTCTGCTGGAATGGACAAATACTCTCCTGTCATTTTTTCACTTCCTTTATTCAGCGTATAAATACATTAAGCGCGGTGATGAAGGGTTAGAGAACAACTTGATTAATTCGGTCGCCTCATGCTTTGGCGCTATCATCCGGCTTAATTCCATTTTAAATAAAGAACCGAACGAAAAGTCATTCGTATACTTCACCACTTGCGCGTCCGCCAAATCGTAGTCTTTTTTTATTGCGGCAATGGTGTCTTCTAAATAGCCGAACTCATCGATTAACTTTAACTGCTTTGCCTGGCGGCCGTCGTAAATTCGGCCATCCGCTATTTTCCGCACTTCGCTTTCCGGAAGGTGTCTGCCTTCCGAAATCACTTTGACAAACCCTTCATAAGAATTATGGATTAACCGCTGCAATATTTCTTTTTCTTCTTCCGTCATCTTTCTCGCCGGGTTCATAATATCTTTATACGGCCCGCTTTTAATCGTAACAAGCTCCACACCGTATTTTTTGGCAAGCCCCTCATAATTGAAACTTTGTATAATTACTCCTAACGATCCAGTCAGCGTCTCTGGGCTTGCGAAAATTTTATCGGCTGCTGTGGAAATGTAATATCCTCCAGAAGCCGCCATCGTTCCCATTGAAACATAAATCGGTTTTTTCGTTTCTTTCTTTAGCTTAAGCAGTTGATCATGAATTTCAGCGCTCTCTACAACACCGCCGCCCGGTGAATCGACGCGCAAAATAATCGCCTTCACTGTATCATCGTTTTTCGCCTGTTCAATCATGCGTAAAAATGCGCGATGATTATATCCTGACGCAGTAAACAGCGCTTCCGTATCTCCAGCGTCTTGAATGACCCCGTTTACTTCCAAAACAACAATTTTCTGAAATTGGTCGCCATCTTCGATCACTTCTTCACTAAACTCTTGTTCTGCTAGCGCAAGCCAGTTTTTCGTCCACGTTTTCGCATCATTTGTCAACATTGTCGTAATGATATTGACTAACACTGAAATAATAAATAATACAGCTGCAATAGACAATGCTATCCAGCGCTTTCGATTCATTGTTTCTTCCCCCTATAGAAACGGTTATTTTTAGATTTGTGTAAAAATGTTACACTAAATATGTATACTTTATTTATTGTACCATAATTACAGGTTCACTAAAATATAACAATGGGAGGATTTCCGATGGCAGGCTTGCGCAATCATCTATATTTTTTTTACAAGCATGACGATCAACTCGTCAAACGAGTGGAGCCGCTGATCGAGCTTGCGAAACAAGGGCCGTTTGTCGTTGTCGATGACCATCGCGAAGCCAATATCATCGTCAGTATCGGGAACGATGGCGCATTTTTGCAAGCGGTGCGACAAACAGGTTTTCGCAATGACTGCTTATATGTCGGCATTTCAACACTTCCGTCGCGCGGATTTTACTGTGACTTTCAAATCGATGACATCGATCATATGGTAGAAGCGACACAAAATTTGCAGCTAGAAGTGAGAAAATACCCAATTATTCAAGTTACCATCGATGACAACGCTTCCTTTTTCTGCTTAAATGAATGTTCCATCCGCTCACAAATTATTAAGACGTTGGCGATGGACGTGTTTATCGATGATTTGCATTTTGAAACATTCCGCGGCGACGGAATCATCGTTTCGACACCGACGGGAAGCACAGCGTATAATAAATCGGTCAACGGCGCAGTCGTTGATCCGCTGCTTCCTTGCTTTCAAGTGAGCGAGCTGGCCTCCCTCAACAATAACCGCTACCGAACGCTCGGGTCATCATTTATTTTAAGCGGGCAGCGGAAACTAACATTAAAAATGTCCGAAGAAACAAGCCATTTTCCAATTATCGGCCTAGATAATGAGGCATTAAGCATTCAACACATTGAAAAAATCGATATTGTCTTAAGCGACAGGGTGATCAAGACCGTCCGTTTAAAAGACAATTCTTTCTGGGATAAAGTAAAGCGAACGTTTTTATAAGGAAAGCGGATGCAGCAGAATTTACTCCAAAAGCGATGTTTTTATTGTCTGGCCGCAAATGTTTTCTCCAAACGGAAAAAGGGGCTGTTTCCGACTCGAAACAGCCCCTTTTTTTATTGACGCTTGGCAAGGCGCATTTCGCGCTCGCGCAGCTCCACACGGCGGATTTTTCCCGATGCCGTTTTCGGCAAATCGTCGACAAATTCAATTTTGCGCGGATACTTATATGGTGCGGTAAGTTGTTTCACATGCTCCTGCAGCTTTGGAATCAGCGTCGGGTCATTTTTATCAACTCCTTCGCGAAGAACGATGAACGCTTTGACGACATGGCCGCGCACTTCATCCGGACTGGCGACGACAGCGCATTCTTTTACGTAAGGATGCTTGACAAGCGCATCTTCCACTTCAAACGGCCCGATTGTATAACCGGAGCTGATGATAATGTCATCTCCTCTTCCTTCAAACCAGAAATATCCATCTTCATCTTTTTTCGCTTTATCCCCCGTAATATAATAATCGCCTCGGAATTGCAACGCCGTCCGTTCTGGATCTTTGTAGTAATATTTAAATAACGTCGGAGTTTCCACATGGACGGCGATATCGCCAACTTCCCCGACGGCGCACGGTTCGCCGTTTTCGTTAATAATCTCAACGCGATTTCCCGGCGTTGGTTTGCCCATGGAGCCTGGTTTGATTTTCATTCCTTTCATGACGCCGACAAGCAGCGTATTTTCCGTTTGCCCATATCCGTCCCGTACTTGAATATTAAAATATTTCTCAAACGTGTCAATCACTTCACGGTTAAGCGGCTCCCCGGCGGATACGGCACTATGAAGATGCGAGAGATTATAATCACCGATGTTCGGCACTTTCGCCATCAGCCGATACTCCGTCGGCGTGCAACAAAGCACGTTTACTTCATACTTGCTTAAAAGCTGCAAATATTTTTCCGGATCAAACCGTCCATAATAGACAAACCCTGTTGCACCAGAACCAAGCGTCGATAAAAACGGGCTCCAAATCCATTTTTGCCAGCCTGGGCCGGCGGTCGCCCAGACGAGATCATTTTCTCCAATACATAACCAATTCTTCGCGGCGATGCGCAAATGTGCATATGCCCATCCGTGCGAATGAACGACTCCTTTCGGATATCCGGTCGTTCCCGATGTATAGGATAAAAACGCCATATCATCACGGGATGTGTCTGCAGTAGCCAGTTCATCGCTTTCCGCTTTCATCGCTTCCTCTAAAAGAATCCATCCGTCCCGTTTCTCTTTTCCGACAATGAATTTCACGAGATGGTCCATGCCTTCCACCGGCGCAAATTGATCGACATATGGCTCATATGCAACAACCGCCTTTGCCTCGCCGTGGGAAATGCGGTATTGCAAATCTTTCGTCCGCAGCATTTCCGAACTTGGAATCACGACCAGGCCTGCCTTTAACGCTCCTAAATATACTTCATACGCTTCAATTAAGCGAGGAATCATGACAAGCACTTTATCGCCTTTTTCAAGCCCTTGCTTCAATAAAGCGTTTCCAATCCGGTTCGCACGTTTGATTAAATCACCGTATGTAATCTCCCGCGTTTCCCCTTGTTCGCTTTCCCATTTCAATGCGGTTTTATCAGGATTAGCCAGCGCATGCCTCTCGATTTCCACCGTCAAATTATAGCGTTCAGGAGCGATTAAATCTTCCCGTTTCATTTTCGCCAACTCCCCTCTTATCGATAATTAAGCAAGAACGTGCTATTCTTTCCACTCATATTATACAAAATAATTTTTATATTTTGAATATTTTTTAAAAAAATAAAAGGCGGGGATATCCCGCCTCCGTAGCCATATATATTCAATTAAAATGTTTGTTGGGTACCGCCTAATTGTTGTTGCGCCAAAGCAACAAGGCGTTTTGTAATCTCGCCACCAACAGAACCGTTAGCGCGAGAAGTAGTGTCAGCACCCAATTTAACGCCAAATTCTTGAGCAATTTCGTATTTCATTTGTTCAAGTGCTTGTTGTGCTCCCGGAACAAGCAATTGATTTGAAGTGTTGTTACGTGCCATATGTTTTCACCTCCTTGTATCTATAGAATGCGTGAAAACATATGGCCTCATACATTTATGTTTTTGGTAAATTTTGAGATTTAGAATAGCTGTTCAAATTCATCTTCTGTTGCGAAGTTTTCATCGATCACCATCGTTTCCGTATTCGCAACCGCCTTCTCTATTAATGGCTGCAAATCGACAAAACTTTCATAATGGACCACTTTTTCCTTCTTTGGTTTTGTTTTAGGCGATCTTGGCGTAAAAATGGTACAGCAATCTTCATACGGCAAAATCGAAATATCATGCGTATCGATTTTCTTAGCGATCGCGATAATTTCTGTTTTATCCATCGACACAAGCGGCCGCAAAATCGGTGTTGTCGTGACATCGTTAATGACAAACATGCTTTCAAGCGTTTGGCTGGCAACTTGGCCGAGGCTTTCCCCTGTCACAATCGCAAGCGCGCGGTGACGCTGGCGCAACGCGTCGGTGATTTTTAACATCGCTCTTCTCGTTGAAATAAGCGAGTATTCGTTTGGCACTTGTTTATAGATAGCTTGCTGCACTTCCGTAAAAGGAACAATGTGGAGCTTTATTGTTCCCCCGTATGTGGTTAATTTTTTAACTAAATCCACTACTTTCTGCTTCGCCCGTTCGCTTGTAAACGGCGGGCTGAAAAAGTGGACCGCTTCTATCTCCAATCCGCGTTTCATCGCTAAATACCCAGCAACAGGGCTGTCGATTCCGCCAGAAAGCATGAGCATCGCTTTGCCGCTCGTTCCTACCGGCAATCCGCCGGGACCAGGAATATCGCGGCAAGTCACATATGTGCCATCATTGCGAACTTCCACACGGACGTTGATATCAGGCTCATGTACGTTAACCGTCAATCCGTCTGTATTTCGCAAAATATAAGCGCCAATTTCATGATTCAACGCGTCGCTTCCATACGGGAATTGCTTATCCACTCTCCGTGCGCTCACTTTAAACGTTTTCCCTTCATGAGGAAGCTGTTGGACAGCCGCCAGCGCGGTCTCTTTTATTTCGTCCAATTCATTATTGCACTTCATCGCCAAACTAAATGAATGGATGCCAAACACCGTTTTTAATTTGTCAATAATCGGTTCATGCGGCTCCCCGTTTAGCAAAATGTACATGCGGTCACGCATATATTCAATTTTAATGTTAGGAAATGCACGAAGCTGTTTCGCGACATTTTGTTTCAAACGCCGGACGAATAAGTCGCGGTTTCGTCCTTTTGTCGTCATTTCTCCATAGCGAATTAAAATACGATCATACTTCATAATGTTTACTTACCTCTCTTAAATTTTCGATTGCCTTCTTCATTGCGGAGATGGCCGTCGGGATTTCTTCGAGCGTATTTTCAAAAGAAAGGCTGATGCGGATGCCGCTTTCTGCCCGGCGATCATCCACCCCCATCGCCAGCAATGTTTTACTTGGTGCCTTCTTTTTCGACGAACACGCCGATGTTGTAGAAACAAAAATATCGTGTTTCTCCAACTCATGGACAAATACTTCCGGTTTAATGCCGTTTAGCGAAAAGTTAATAATATGCGGCGCCGAATGCGCTAACGGCGTATTGATTTGAATAAAAGGAATCGTTTTTAATGCATCTATCCACGCTTGCTTGACTTCAAGCAAATAATCGATTTGTTTATCATATTTTTCCAGTGACAGCCGCAGCGCTTTTGCCATCGCCACAATCGCTGGAACATTTTCAGTCCCAGAACGGAGCTGCATCTCCTGTCCTCCGCCGGCGAGCAGCGGCGAAAGCCGGACTCCTTGGCGAACGTATAAAATCCCTGCACCGCGCAATCCATGAAACTTATGTGCCGACATCGTGCATAAATCAATGCGCGCTTTTTTCATATCGAGCGGCACTTTGCTTATCCCTTGCACACGATCGACATGAAAAATCGTTTTCGGATACTGCGCTAGCAATGCCCCGATCTCTTCAACGGGCTGAATGGCGCCAACTTCGTTATTGACATGCATGATCGAGACGAGAATCGTATCATCGCGCAGCGCCTTTTTAACATCCTCGACAGTGACGAGGCCGTTTTCGTTCACTGGTAAATATGTCACTTCAAAGCCTAACTGCTCTAATTGTTGGCAAGGCTCTGATACGGACGGATGCTCAATCGCTGTTGTGATAATATGGTTGCCGCGATGGCGGTACTGCAACGCCACTCCTTTGATCGCAAAATTATTCGCTTCCGTTCCTCCAGATGTAAAAATAATTTCATTCGGTTTTACCCCTAATGCGGCGGCAATTTGCTCACGAGCCTGCGTTAACAGCCGCTCCGCTTTCATTCCTAATTCATGAAGCGAGGACGGATTCCCAAAATATTTCGTCGCCACCGTGACAAACGAATCGACCACTTCTGGAAACGGTTTGGTTGTCGCGCTGTTATCCAAATAAATCATTACGTCCATCCTCCGATTATATTTAACAAATCATACGCTAGTAAATATAATAATAAAGAAATGAACTGAACATCAACCGAAACACACTATACTAACATTATTCGCAAAAAACCGATAAATATCTGCACATGATATTTATCGGTTTTACAAATTATTCATTCTTTCTTGGAACGTTCTTCGTGAAAAATTTGCTGAACGCGTTGAAGCGCGCCAGGCTCCACTTTTTCCAAAGCCGCTACCGCTTGCTCCAGCGCCTGTTCGTAATCGTAATGGCGAAACAGATACTCGGCTTCTTCCAATCCTTCTTTTACGCTCGGATAACGGCGGCGGTACCGGTTTCCATATTGAATCACTTTTTCAACAAGCGATGCTTGCTCAATCATTGCCACCGTCCGCTCATATACGCGCTGAACAGCTGTTTCCGCTTCCTCCAGCGCCTGGCTCACGGCAGGCATATTGAGCGGCTTTTCCTCTAAGCGCAGCGCGACTTTCATTAAACTATCTTTCGCCTCGGACAATTGTAGCTCATACGATTTCGGAAGTCCCGGCAACCGGCTTTTTTGCACAAGCCGCAGCGCCTCAGACAGCTTCTTCTTCATCACATCCAGCTTTTCGCGAGCAACCAGCTCGTCTTTTCGCAGCGTTTGCAGCGTCTCGCGAAACTGTTCATGTTCTTCTTTCATCATTTCTATTTGCGCCAACAGCTGCTCCAATTCTTCTTTTAACAGCGAGTAAGCGGTTTTCGCTTCTAAAACGCGCGCATGAATAATTTCAAACCGCTTCATCAACTGATGAATTTGCTTTTCAATGCTGCGGTATTTTTCCAGATCTTTTGTCGATAGCTGGTAGCTTTGCTGCACAAACAGCGTTTCTTCGCTTGTTTCTTTCGCTTCTTCATTTAACGCGTTTAACATTTCGGCGATACGGGACATTTCCGTTTTGATATAGTGATGGGAAGTTACTTCTTTTTCCAATAAATCATATAGCGTATCAATTTCTTCTTTTATCTCAATAACCCCTTGTTTTGCTTCGTCAATCCGCAAATCACGAATCATTTGCAGACACTGTTCCATTCTTTTTCGCTTTTCCGCTATTTCCCGCTCGATTTGCAAATGATCGAGAATGTAGCCTTCCTGCTTCATTTCCCTATACCCATCCAAAAGCTCTTCCAGCTGGGCCGGAATCGTTGTCTGGCACTCTGTTAACAATTCCGGAATATCGTTCATCATCACCGTAACATCGTTTAGCTCTTTTTTTAACGAAAGAACAACTTCCCGCGCCGCCAAATAATTTCCTGATTCTGTTAATTTTTCGAAATCTTGAAACTTTGATTCCATCTCTTCCAACTTTTCGTCGAGTTTTGCCGCTGCAACTCCAAACGTGTATCGATAAGCCAAGAGCGTTTTTTTCGCGTCGCGATACGTCGTTCTTAATTCTTCGATTTCCGTACGATTTTGCTCCTCGCTGCCGATCAATTCATGCACTTCGTCAATAATAAGCTGAACTTCTCCTTCCGCCTGCCGCAAAAGCTGGTCGATTTCGCGCAACACCGCTCTTGCTTTTGCATAACGGTATTTATCCAGCAATTCTTCTGTGTCGAATAATTTTTCTTCAATATTAGGCAGCTGAACAGCCACAAGGTCGTCCCACTTTTGCCGCCATTTTTCAAACAATTGCTCCGTTTCTCCCGTCATATTCAATTGTTTTACTTTCGAAAGCTCATCGGGCACCGGCCGATTCATAATCGAAACTTTCCATGCTTCCAACCGATCAATTTCACCATACATTTTTTTTCGATACATGTGGTTATATATCATTACTCCGCCGAGAAGGAGTAGCACGATAATTGCGATTTCCATCAAAAAATAGCCCCCTTGCACCCGAGTTAGTCACCATAAAAAATGAGGTTCATTGAGAAGGCAATCTTATTAACATAATGTTTTTTCAATGTTTTTATGATACCATGTTATCGACGTTTTTTGACCAAATTTTTTATTTTTTTAACAGAAATCTTCAATTTTCTTGTTATCACATGCAAAAGGAGTGATGCGTTTTGCGGGATGGCCACGTGCATACACCGTTTTGTCCGCATGGAAGCAATGATCCGCTCGAACAATATGTAGAACGGGCTATTATGCTTGGATATAAGGAAATTTCTTTTACAGAACATGCCCCTCTTCCGGAAGGATTTATCGATCCAACGCCAAACAAAGACAGCGCGATGCGCCGCGAACAACTTGACCGATATTTAGAAGCGCTAACCGATTTGAAAGCACGTTACCAAAATGACATCATCATCCACATCGGCCTTGAAGTCGATTTTATTCTCGGTTTTGAAGAAAAAACCGCACTGCTTCTGGAAGACATCGGACCGCTGCTTGATGACAGTATTTTATCCGTGCATTTTCTTCCATGTAATGGGCAGTATGTTTGCATCGATTACAGCCCGGAAATGTTCGCCGATATCGTAACATTATTCGGATCGGTCGACAACGTATATAAAGCTTATTTCGCCGCAGTTTTGCAATCGATCCGAGCAAACCTTGGCCCGTATAAACCAAAACGCATCGGCCATATTACGCTCATCCATAAATTTCAAAAGCGTTTTCCATGCCCTGTTCCCATGACAGAATCGTTATTGCGCATTCTTGACGAAATGAAGCGATATGATTATGAGCTAGACTATAATGGGGCCGGCGTTTCTAAACCGCTTTGTTTGCAGCCGTATCCCCCAAATTGGGTGATCCGCGAGGCCATGAAACGAAACATCCGCATCGTATATGGTTCAGACGCACACTGTGCTAACGATTTGCACCAAGGCACAGACGTCATGCTAAAAGAGGCATTTTTCGTTTGACAATTTCCTATAACTCCCATAAAATTATCTCCAATATAAACAAAAAGGAGGCGAGAACAACATTGTTCCATACTATCGCATATAACGGAACGCGTGAAGAAAATTATGAACTTGTCATCCAACAGCTGCGCGCACTAATCGAAGGCGAATCAAGCTTCATCGCTAATTTGGCCAATGCTTCGGCTTTATTGAATCAATTCCTCGAGCAAATCAATTGGGTTGGCTTCTATTTAACAGAAAACGATGAGCTAGTACTGGGACCATTTCAAGGGCTTCCTGCCTGTGTGCGCATCCCGTTTGGCAAAGGCGTTTGTGGTACCGCAGCCGAAAACAGAAAAACTATCATCGTTCCCGACGTCCACCTTTTTCCAGGACATATCGCCTGTGACGCCGCATCCCAGTCAGAAATCGTCGTGCCAATGGTGAAAGACGGCAATGTCATCGGTGTATTAGACATCGATAGTCCTGTCAAAAACCGCTTTGATGAAACAGATCAAAAATACTTAGAGAAATTCGTCGACGTCATCGTAGCGACATTATAAGAGACGTATGCGAGAAGAAAGGAATCCGAATGAACGGATTCCTTTTTATGCTTTATATTGGCGGGAATAGTCTTTCACAAAGATGCAATTTTTTCCTGCCCTTTTTGCCATATAAAGCGCCTCGTCAGCACGTTTAAATAAATCTTTCGCTTCTTCTGAATGATTTTTTTTCCAATACGAAATGCCGCAGGAAATCGTTACAGGCGGATGCGTTTTTTCCCTCACTTTTTCCGAAAGGCGGCGCGCAACCGAAATCCCCGCGGCTAATGAGACTTTCGGCAAGTAAATCGCAAGCTCTTCTCCGCCCCAGCGGGCGCCAATGTCGCCAGAGCGAATATTATCGCGGATAATATCGGCAACTTGGACAAGTATATCATCACCTATTTGATGTCCATATGTATCATTAACTTGTTTAAAGTTGTCAATATCAACTAAAATAAACGTCCCAAACGCATCATGAATCATCGACTTTTTGATTTGCTCATCTAAATAGTGGCGGGAATACAGCTTTGTCAAATAATCAGTAATAACGAGGTTTTCCAGCTCTTCTCTCAGCATTGCGTTCGTAAACACAAGGGTGGAATGTTGAATGAGCGACTGCAGCAGTTTGAACATTTCAAACGTAAAATGATATGGCTCCCGATGCAAAACAATCGAAATTCCCCGCAATTCTCCATTTTGCACCATAGGAGCAGCCATTAAAGAGCGATAGTCGAAAACGGCAAGAGAATCGTGAACGCTTGTATCTCCAACGAACGCGATATCTTTTTCCGTTTTTATTTTCTTTTCCACAAATTCAATATACTTTTTCGATTGGCGGGATTGAAAAAACGGAGTACTCCCGGGCAGCAGCTCCCATTTTCCCCCTTCAAACCAGAAAAAACCGACTTCATCGGCGTAAAACGATTGCTTAATTTGCTTTACCATAAATTCAATCGCGTCTTGAAGCCGCAAATTGGCATTCAATTGGTGCATCGTTTCCGTAATCAGTTGCAAATCCGCAACAAACCGGCGAGACTGCTCATACAACCTCGCGTTTTCTAACGCGCTTCCCGCCGTATTGGCCAACAAAGTGATAAAGTTTACTTCTTTCTTAGGAAACTCCATAATGTGGGGAGCGATGATCTCAATCACGCCGTAAACTCCTTGTGCCCCTTTAATCGGTGCATACAAAATCGAACGGCGCTGCCGGATCGAGTCTTCAAACTGAATTCTCCCCGTCAAAAAAGCTTGCATCGCTGCCATATTTTCTTCACTTTCATCAAAAGCGATCGTTTTAATTGGCAAATATTCATGGTATTGAATATCGTGCGATAAAAACAAATAGTACGTGAATGACGGGTATACTTGTTTAAGAGTGTTAATAATTTCTTCAAGCACGTCATCAATTTTCATCGATGAGTGAATTTTCGCAGCAAACCGATGAAGCTGCTCATAGCGTTTTTCGTCGCTAAGCCCTTGTGAAATCATTTTGATTTTCCGAAAAAGCTCTGAAAAATCATGCTTAATATTCTTTAACATCTGCTCACTGAACAAATGGCGCTCGTCAAACACAAGCTGTAACATTCCAAACGATTCTTCGGAAAAGCGAAGGAAAATCCAGGCAGTTGCATGCTCGTTCTCTTGCTCAATCCGTATCGTTTGCTGCTCATCGTCCATCATCGCAGCTATATCGCCAGGCGGAACAGGGTGTCGGGGGAATGGTTGATTTTCTCCTTCATTCGTCGTTGCTTCTGGATAAAACGCCTTATTTAAAGGATCAAAAACAAAAAAAGTAACTTGTTTCAACATCAGTTCTTCTTTAAGTAATCGAAGCAACTCCGCAATCACATTCGAAAAATTTCCATAATCGTCATATTGTAAAAACCAATGGAAAAATTCTTGTTTAAAGGCCCTGTATAATTTTTCCTCTTCCAATTTCATAGCCCTTTTCACCTAGACCGATGTTCTCATTCAAATAAGAATGGAGTATATGCGAAACTTTTCAAAAAATTACATCTTGTATTATAGCATATTATTTGGAAACAAGGAAAATAAAATATTGACTTTGCCCTATAAAAGTCATATAATGTCCTTTGTGTAAAATATAGCAGCCTTAGTGCTCACCTTTATGGTTCATTTTGTTCCTCATATAATCATAATGAGGTGTATCGCGTAACTCTTAGCTGCTAGAGCGAGGATACATGAAAACAAAATGGCCATAATTGTTGACGCACGTCTGCTTTTATTTTACCCGAATAAAAGCAAAAGGAGGAGCAGTAAATGGCTCGTTATACAGGCCCAATGTGGAAAATTTCTCGCCGCCTAGGGATTTCCTTAAGCGGTACAGGCAAAGAGCTGCAAAAGCGTCCGTATCCGCCGGGTCAGCACGGTCCAGGTCAGCGCAGAAAACTTTCGGAATATGGTCTGCAATTGCAAGAAAAACAAAAACTTCGTCATATGTACGGCGTAAACGAACGCCAATTCCGCAAAACGTTTGAAGAAGCTGGCAAAATGCCTGGTAAACACGGGGAAAACTTCATGATTCTTTTAGAATCCCGTTTAGATAACCTTGTGTACCGTTTAGGCTTTGCGCGCACTCGCCGTCAAGCCCGCCAGCTTGTAACACATGGCCATATTTTAGTTGACGGAAACCGTGTCAATATCCCGTCTTACCGCGTCAAACCTGGCCAAACAATTTCCGTTCGCGAAAAATCTCGCAACCTTCAAGTTATTAAAGAAGCATTGGAATTAAATAACTTCGTGCCAGATTATTTAACATTGGATGCGGATAAACTTGAAGGAACGTATACTCGTTTGCCTGAACGCTCTGAATTGCCTGCTGAAATTAATGAGTCGTTAATCGTTGAGTTCTACTCTCGTTAATGCACACATCCCTTCAGATCCAGTTCTGGAGGGATTTTTTATGCCCAATTTAGCCGCGAAGTCCCGTCACTATTTTTATTCTGTTTCGCGGCCGGATTCCCTCTTCTTCTACAAATAAAAAAACCCGGGAAAACCGGGTTTTTTTATTTGTAGCGAATTAAATAATATTTTTTCTTTCCGCGGCGGATAATCGTAAAGCGCCCTTCGATGCGGTTTGCTTTAGTGATGACCGCGTTGACGTCTTGCATGCGCTCTCCGTTGATGTAAATCGCTCCGTTGGCAATGTCCTCCCGCGCCTGCCGCTTCGATGGCACGATCTTTGCCATGACAAGGAGTTCCACTAGCGGAACTTCCTCCCCTTCATATTCAAAGGAAGGAACGTCCTTAAAACCTTGTTCAATTTCTTCGGCGGTCAATTGTGACACGCTTCCGCTAAAAAGCGCCTCTGAAATGCGAACGGCCTGTTTCAATGCATCTTCTCCATGAACGAGTTTTGTCATTTCTTCCGCTAACGCTTTTTGCGCTGCCCGCTGTTCTGGAGCTTTCTGCAATTGTTTTTCCAACTCTTCAATTTCTTCTTTTGATAAGAACGTAAAGTATTTTAAATATTTAATGACATCGCGGTCGTCTGTGTTAATCCAAAATTGGTAAAACTCATATGGCGACGTTTTTTCTTTATCAAGCCAAACGGCTCCGCCCTCTGTTTTCCCGAATTTTGTTCCATCCGCTTTTGTCACAAGCGGAACGGTTAATCCGAACGCTTTTGCATCTCCTTCTGTTTTTCGGATTAACTCCAATCCAGCTGTAATATTTCCCCATTGGTCGCTGCCGCCGATTTGTAAACGGCATTGTTCGGTTTGGTACAATTTTAAAAAGTCCAATGATTGTAAAATCATATAGCTGAATTCCGTAAAGGAAATGCCTGTCTCAATGCGCGATTGCACCGATTCCTTCGCGAGCATGTAGTTGATTCCGAAATGTTTTCCAACATCGCGCAAAAACGAAATAACATCTAATGATCCTATCCAGTCATAGTTGTTGGCGATTTTCGCCGGATTCTCTTCCGCGTCAAAATCTAAAAATCTTGCCAATTGCTCTTTAATCCGATTGCTCCACTGTTGCACCGTTTCTTTCGGATTTAAGGTGCGCTCGCTTTTTTTCCCGCTTGGGTCTCCGATTAACCCGGTCGCACCGCCGACAAGCGCAATCGGACGATGTCCAGCCAACTGAAAGCGGCGCAGCGTTAAAATCGGCAATAAATGCCCGATGTGCAAGCTGTCAGCCGTCGGGTCAAACCCGGAGTATAACGTCACTTTTTCCTCATTCAGCAGCTTCTGAAGCCCTTCCTTATCGGTGACTTGGTTAATCAATCCGCGCCATTCCAGTTCCTGCAACAAATCCATTTCATCCACCCCACTTTTTTATTTTTTTCCATAAAAAAACGTCCCTTAATCGAAGGGACGAATGACAATCGCGGTACCACCCTACTTAGAAAGCATAGCGCTTTCTCGCTTCATTGCAATAACGGCAAACGCCGTCTTTTGCTACTTGGACAATCCGTTCGCAAAAGCTGCTCGAGGAGGTAATTCGTGTTTATCTATGTGCTAGTTCACACCGGCCACTAGCTCTCTGAAAACAGGGAGATAAACACTACTCGTTCCTGTCATCGCATTTTATATATGTCGGTTTTGATATACATGTTTTTATCATACTCACACCCATTTGTCAAACCGGATAAGAAAGATTTTTTCTCCCATTCAAGCCGCAATCTTCTCCCAAAAATATGATATACTGTGTGTACATTCATTTGTCGTTTACTGTTAGGGGGAATGCTCATGGAGCATGCAAAACAAACATTTTCCCTTAAGAAAGCATGGCGTTATTTTCTCATAACATATGAAGTATGCTGGAATCTTTTCCTTCTTTTTCTCATTTTCGCCCTGTGCGCCGTTTGTTTTGGTGTTGGGCTTGGCGCCGGATATTTTGCGTCTTTAGTAAAAGATATGCCGCTTCCTTCGTATCAGGAAATGAAAAAAGATGTTTATGACTATGAGGAAACGACCCATATTTATTTCGCCAACAATGTTTATCTTGGAAGTTTTCGCACGGATTTAGAGCGGGAAGAAGTCAAATTAGAAGATATATCCCCTTACGTCATACAAGCGATTATCGCAACAGAAGACGAATACTTTTACGAACATTACGGTGTCGTTCCAAAAGCAATCATCCGGGCCTTGTTTCAAGAAATCACCAACTCGTCAACACAGACAGGCGGCAGCACGCTGACGCAGCAGCTTGTCAAAAATCAAATATTAACTAACGAAGTGTCGTTTGAGCGGAAAGCGAAAGAAATTTTACTCGCGCTTCGCCTCGAAAAGTTTTTGAGCAAAAAGGAAATTTTAGAAGCCTATTTAAATGTCGTGCCGTTCGGCAGAAACTCATCCGGGCGCAACATTGCCGGCATCCAGGCGGCAGCCCAAGGCGTTTTCGGAGTGAATGCGAAAGATTTAAACCTAGCCCAAGCGGCATTTTTAGCTGGCCTTCCGCAAAGCCCTTTCGTTTACACGCCGTTTACAAGTGACGGAAACGTGAAACAAGACTTATCCCTGGCGCTGCAACGCATGCACACGGTGCTAAAGCGCATGAAACAGGCAGGCTATATTTCCGAAAAGCAATATCAGGAAGCATTGCAGTATGATATCGCCAAACATTTCGCTCCGCCAAAGCCATCACCGTTTGAGCAATATCCATGGCTGACGATGGAAATTGAAAAACGCGCGAAAGAAGCGTTAGCCGAAGTTTTAGCCAAAAAAGACGGTTATGAGAAACAGCAGTTATGGCAAAACGCATCTCTTTATGAACGCTATTTGGCAAAGGCAGAAAAACAGCTTCGCCAAAACGGGTATCACATTTATACAACGATTGACAAAAATATTTACGACCGCATGCAAAAAGTGGCTGCCAATTATCCATATTACGGAAATGACATCATTCAATACGTAAAAGACCAGCAGACAGGCAAAATGGTGGCAAAGCGGGAACCTGTCGAAGTCGGCGCTATCCTCATTGAAAACAAAACAGGGAGAATCATCAGCTTTGTCGGGGGAAGAAACTACAAGCGGCAGCAGCTCAATCATGCGACACAAGCATATCGGTCAAACGGCTCAACAATGAAACCGCTGCTCGTATATGCGCCAGCCATGGAAATGGGCGTTATTCAGCCCGGTTCCATTATCCAAGACACAGAATTGCACATCAAGGTAGGCAAACAATATTACACGCCAAAAAATGCGGACGGAAAAACGCATGGTTTCGTGTCTGTCCGCCGCGCCTTGCAATATTCTTACAACATTCCGGCCGTGCGCACATACATGCAAATCATGAACAAACATCCAGTAACATATTTGCACAAGATGGGAATCACCAGTGTCACAAAGGAAGAAGAAAAACACGTTGCCTTGGCAATCGGCGGAACAACGAAAGGAGTAACCGTCGAAGAAAATGTTAACGCCTATGCAACGTTTGCCAATTATGGAACATTTATTGATGCGTATTTAATTGAAAAAATCGTATCAAAAGATGGCCAAGTCATTTACCAGCATCAAAGCAAACCGGTTCCCGTCTTTTCACCACAAACATCATATTTAATGATTGATATGATGAGAGATGTTATCCGGCATGGCACGGCGTCCTCTATTCCAGCTTATTTAAAATTCCAGGCAGATTGGGCCGGAAAAACGGGAACGGGGCAAAGTAATAGAGATTCATGGTTTGTTGCGACAAATCCGAATGTTACATTTGGCGTTTGGATAGGATATGATATTCCTGCACCGTTGCAGTCAACCTATAAAGGGTTATCCTACAGCAAACGCACCCAGCTGTTATGGGCGCAATTAATGAATGCGGCTTATGATGTAAAGCCGCAGCTCATCGCCCCAAAAACGCGGTTCAACATGCCAGGAGGCATCGTCCGGCGCACATATTGTACTGCCCCAGAGCATGCACCATCTGATGTATGCAAAAAAGCTGGATTCACTTCTGACCTGTATAATGCAAAATTTGCGCCAAAACAGTAAGAAAAAAGCTGATCGAGAACCGATCAGCTTTTTTCTTAATCTTCCATTGTCGACAAATCCCCCGTTGGCAAATTGAGTTCCCACGCTTTTAGGACGCGGCGCATGATCTTTCCGCTTCGCGTTTTTGGAAGTTTGTCGCGGAATTCAATTTCCCGCGGCGCTGCATGTGCCGCCAATCCTTTTTTGACAAACTGGCGGATGTCTTCTTTCAGCTCCTCTGACGGTTCATATCCTTCCCGAAGCGAAATAAATGCTTTAATAATTTCCCCGCGCACCGGATCCGGTTTGCCGATGACGCCTGCTTCCGCGACCGCCGGATGTTCAACCAGCTTGCTCTCGACTTCAAACGGACCGACGCGTTCTCCGGACGTATTAATAACGTCATCAACACGGCCCTGGAACCAGAAATATCCGTCTTCGTCCATATAAGCGGAGTCGCCGGAAACGTACCAATCGCCGATGAAATACGATTCATATTTTTGCGGATTGTTCCAAATCGTTTTCATCATCGACGGCCAGCCTTTTTTGATCGCCAAGTTCCCCATCCGGTATGGCGGCAGTTCATTTCCTTGATCATCAATGATGGCTGCTTTAACGCCAGGAAACGGCCTTCCCATCGAGCCTGGCTTGATTTCCATGCAAGGATAGTTACAAATGAGATGAGCACCTGTTTCCGTCATCCACCATGTGTCGTGAATGCGGCGCTGGAACACTTTCATTCCCCAGCGAATCACTTCTGGATTCAACGGTTCTCCAACGCTAAGAATATGACGGAGCGAACTTAAATCGTATTTTTTCACAATTTCGTCTCCGGCGCCCATCAACATGCGAAACGCCGTTGGCGCGCTATACCACACCGTCACGCCAAAATCTTGAATCGCTTGATACCACGTATCCGGGCTAAAACGTCCCCCAATAATGACGTTGGACGCTCCGCACAACCACGGTCCGAAAATGCCATATGACGTTCCTGTCACCCATCCCGGGTCAGCGGTGCACCAATAAATATCATCTTCTTTTAAATCAAGCACCCATTTTGCCGTTTGATAGTGCTGAATCATTGCATTGTGAACATGTAAAACCCCTTTTGGCTTTCCAGTGGAACCGGATGTATAGTGCAAAATAAGCCCGTCCTGGCGATCGACCCATTCAATATCGAAATGCTTGCTTGCTTCATTCATTCGTTTCTTTAAATCAATATACGGACCTTCTTCAACAATGTTGTCCCCGACAAGAAAAACATACTTCAACGCAGGCAGATCGTTTACTGGCACCCGCGGCAAAAGTTCCGGAGTCGTTACGATCGCCTTCGCCCCGCTATCCTCCAAACGGTCACGCACCGCGCCTTCCATAAACGCCTCAAACAGCGGCCCGGCAATCGCGCCTGTTTTAATGATTCCTAATACCGCAAAATACAGCTCCGGCGAACGCGGCATAAAAACAAATACACGGTCCCCTTTTTCGATCTCTGCTACTTCTTTCAATACGTTTGCCACTTTGTTGGACAATTCTTTCATTTCTTTAAACGTATACTTTTCATTTCTCGACGCATCGCGGTAATAAAGCGCCACTTTATTTTTTCGGAACGTTTCCACATGGCGGTCAATCGCCTCATATGCCATATTGACCCGTCCTGTTTCAAACCAGGAAAATTCCTTTTCTACTTCCTTCCAGTCAAAATTTTTATATGCCTCTTCATAATTTTTTAAGTTATAATCCCCTTGTACGACCGGTAGCACTTCTGTTTTCATTCTCCAAATCCCCCTCTTGTAAGTGTTTACAACCCTATTATAGTATATATCTTATAAATTCTCAATTTTTTAAAAATTTAACTATTAAAATTTTTTTCAAATTTACTTATCGTATTTTCATGTATAATGAAAACAGAAGAAGAAATTCCAGGTGGTGACCTAATGGAACATAAAAAGACATATAATGCAAAAGAATTAAAGACCCCGAAGGGAACGCTGATTATTGAAGGCCCGGTACCCGCAGAAAAACTAGCAAGCTACGAATTTCACCACGATTTGACATCATTCCGCCAGCCACCGCAGCAGCATCAAGCGCTCATTGAGATCGCCAAACTCCCGGAAGGAAGAATCATCATCGCCCGCCATCATCAAACAATCGTCGGTTATGTTACATTTCTTTACCCTGATCCGCTGGAACGATGGTCGGAAGGAAATATGGAAAATTTAATTGAATTGGGTGCGATTGAAGTCATTCCGGAGTTTCGCGGCTATGGCGTGGGAAAAAACTTGCTGATTGTATCCATGATGGATGATGCGATGGAAGATTACATTATTATTACGACAGAATATTACTGGCATTGGGATTTAAAAGGAACAGGATTAAACGTATGGGAGTACAGAAAAGTAATGGAAAAAATGATGAACGCTGGCGGGCTTGTTTGGTATGCAACAGATGATCCCGAAATTTGCTCTCATCCAGCTAACTGCCTGATGGTCCGCATCGGGAAACGGGTCGATCAAGAATCCATCCAAAAATTTGACCGCCTTCGCTTCATGAACCGGCACATGTATTAAACCATCTTTCCTGACAATAAAGAGGTGAAGAAGAATGCTCGTCGAGCAAATCATGAAAACACCCGTCATTACGTTGCAACCGACAAACACGATTGCCGAAGCAATCCAGTTAGTGAGGCAACGCCGCATTCGCCATATTCCGATTGTGGATGGCGACAATCATGTCGTCGGCATTGTGACCGATCGTGATATCCGTGATGCAAGCCCTTCCATCTTCCATTTTCATGAACATCTCGAAGATTTGCAAAAACCAATCAGCACGATTATGAAGACAGATGTCATCGTCGGGCATCCGCTTGATTTCGTTGAAGAAGTGGCAGCACAGTTTTATGAACATAAAATTAGCTGTTTGCCTATTGTTAAAGATCGCAAACTTGTCGGCATCGTAACAGAGACAGATTTATTATATACGCTTATCCAGCTGACTGGTGCGCATCAGCCAGGCACGCAAATCGAAATAAAAGTTCCAAATGAAAGCGGGATGCTAAGCAAAGCAGCCGCGATTATCGCCAAAAGAAATACGAATATTTCCAGCGTTCTTTTATATCCGGCTGAAGAGAAAAATTACCAAATTCTTGTATTTCGCGTGCAAACAATGAATCCGATCGGAATCATCAATGATTTAAAAAATGCCGGCTATACCGTGTTATGGCCGAATTTGCCGGGGGTTTCGTCATGAAAAAAGATTGCGTATTTATTTACAGCGAAGATTTCCTCCGATATAAATTTCATGACGCGCACCCGTTTAACCAGCTGCGTGTCAAGCTGACATACGACTTATTGCGCGCAATGAACGCACTGGAAGATGAGCAGATCATCGAACCAAGAATCGCGACGGACGAGGAACTCGCCTTGATTCATGATCAAACATATATTGAAGCGGTCAAAGCGGCCGGAAAAGGGCAGCTGCCTGAGCATACCGCCTTAAACTACGGGCTGGGAACGGAAGATACGCCAATTTTCCCAAATATGCATGAAGCAAGCGCATTGTTGGTGGGAAGCACATTAACCGCTGTCGATTATGTGCTATCCGGAAAAGCAAAGCATGCGCTAAATTTGGGCGGCGGGCTTCACCACGGCTTCCGCGGCAAAGCATCCGGATTTTGCGTTTACAATGATAGCGCTGTCGCCATTAAATACATTCAAGAAAAATACGGGCTTCGCGTTCTTTATGTTGACACGGATGCCCATCACGGAGACGGCGTCCAATGGGCATTTTATGATGATCCTAACGTATGCACTTTTTCCATTCACGAAACAGGCCGCTATCTGTTCCCGGGAACAGGAAACATTAACGAGCGCGGGCACGGAGCGGGATACGGCTATTCCTTTAACATTCCTGTCGATGCGTTTACAGAAGATGAATCCTGGCTTGACGCTTATACGCAAGCACTTCGGGAAATCGCTGACTTTTTCCGCCCTGATGTGATCTTGACGCAAAACGGGGCGGACGCCCACTATTACGACCCGCTTACCCATTTGTCGTTAACAATGAAAACATACCGGGAAGTTCCAAAGCTTGCGCATCAAATTGCCCACGAATATTGCGACGGGCGTTGGATCGCGGTCGGCGGCGGCGGTTATGATATTTGGCGCGTCGTCCCACGGGCATGGGCGTTTATTTGGCTGGAAATGACAGAACAATCAAATGTTTCTGGCAAATTGCCAGAATCATGGCTCAAAAAATGGCAATCTCTCTCCCCTATCCCGCTCCCGCAAGAATGGGACGATCCGGAATCGCTATATCCGCCGATTCCGCGCAAAGCGGAAATTACCGAAAAAAATGCGCAAACCGTCGAAAAAGCGTTATATTTAATTCGCAGCCAACGGCAACAAACAAACGGATACCAGTCCAACCATTTCTAAAAAACATCTATAGGATGCACTTACCTACGAGTGTAGTGAAACACGAAAAAAGGGGCTTACCGAAACGGTAAGCCCCTTTTTCGTTCGTTATTTCGTTGATTCGCGATATTCAATGCGATGCGGCAAAACGACAATATGGTTTTCCACATTTTCTTTATTCATATACTTGGTCAATAAACGCATCGCAACCGCACCGATATCATACATCGGCTGCATCACGGTCGTTAAACGAGGGCGGACCATCGTTGCAAGCCGCGTATTGTCAAAGCCGATCACTTCTAATTGGTCAGGAATGCGAACGCCATGGTCTTGCGCGCTATGGATCACACCAAGCGCCATCTCGTCCGTTCCGGCAAAAATGGCGGTTGGCTTTTCCGCTAACTCCGCTATTTTTTCATATGCCTCAATACCAGAATCGTACGAATTGTCTCCTTCGATGACAAGCTCTTCATCATACGTTAATCCGTGCGTTTCTAAAGCGCGGCGATATCCTGCCAGTTTCTTTTGGTTGATCGGGTCATCCGTTGGCCCGGTCACGTACGCAACCCGCTTATTTCCTTTTTCCAAAAGATAGGCAACCGCTTCAAATGCTGCTTGTTCGTAATCGATGTTCACCGACGGAATGGTGTTATTCGGTTCAATCGTTGCCGCCAATACGATTGGCACAGGGGATTTTTGAAACTCGTTGACATGCTCTTCAGTAATGTTCCCGCCCATAAACAAAATGCCGTCCACTTGTTTCGCAAGCATCGTATTGAGCAAATGCAACTCTTTTTCTTTATTTTGGTCAGAGTTGCTTAAAATGATATTGTACTTGTACATCGTCGCAATATCTTCGATTCCGCGCGCCAATTCTGCAAAAAAGATACTGGAAATATCAGGAATAATCACTCCGACAGTCGTTGTTTTTTTGCTAGCAAGTCCCCGTGCCACCGCATTTGGCCGGTAACCAAGGCGTTCAATCGCTTCCAGCACCTTTTTTCTTGTTGATGGCTTCACATTTGGGTTTCCGTTCACGACACGAGAGACAGTTGCCATCGACACGTTTGCCTCTCGCGCCACATCGTAAATGGTTACATTCATTTATTTCACTCCTCTTTTTTTATAAATAAACATCGATTCTTTTATGTTCATCACAGCAAATATTCGTTTATGTAGCAATATCATACGATACATTATCGCCGAATCGCAACGAGTTATCAACTATTTTGCAAATGTTTTCACAAACAATTCACTATGCCACCGGTTTTCTACATAATATTATACCCATCCTTGATATAATGATAACTCGTTCCCATCATATGTCACATAATAACATAAAAAAATAAAGATCGCAGCCGCTGCTTATGCAAAAGTGCTCAAAAACAAACGGCACTTAACAGAAAATCCCCCCTTCAGCGAACCGCCAAAAGGGGGAACATTTATTCCGTTACGCTTTTACCATTTGCCGCTGGAACGATCTTACTTCCTCCATAAACTCATTGAATTGCTCAATATCCATTTGCTGCGCTGAATCTGACAACGCCACCGCTGGATCTGGATGCACTTCCGCCATAACTCCATCCGCACCGATCGCCAACGCTGCTTTCGCGCAAGGAATCAATAAATCGCGGCGCCCTGTTGAGTGAGTGACGTCCACAAGCACAGGCAAGTGCGTTTCTTTCTTTAAGATTGGTACTGCAGAAATATCGAGCGTATTTCTTGTCGCGCGCTCATACGTGCGAATGCCGCGTTCACAAAGAATAATTTGACCGTTTCCTTGCGACATAATGTATTCTGCTGCGTTAATAAATTCTTCGATCGTTGCCGCCAGCCCGCGTTTAAGCAAAATCGGCTTGTTCACTTGGCCCGCCGCTTTTAAAAGTTCAAAGTTTTGCATGTTGCGCGCGCCAATTTGAATCACATCAATATAGTCTAGCGCTACTTCAATATCCGCAGGGGTGACAATTTCGCTGATTACCGCCAAATCAAACTCATCGGCAATTCGTTTTAAAATTTTTAACCCTTCAACCCCTAATCCTTGGAAATCGTACGGCGATGTTCTCGGCTTGTACGCACCGCCACGAAGCAGCTTTAACCCTTGCTTTTTGACAGCTGCCGCCACTGCTGCGACTTGTTCATAGCTTTCCACCGCGCATGGCCCCATAACAAAATATTGCTTGCCGTCGCCAATTTTTTCCCCTTTCACATCGACAATCGTATTTTCCGGATGTTTTTTCCGTGATACAAGCAATGCTTTACGGTGATCATCTTCTTGCAGTTCAAGGCCAGCTTTAAAAATTTCTTTGAAAATATGTTGCAACGTGGACGTTTCAAACGGTCCGTCGTTGTACTCGGAAATCAAATCAAGCATTTTTCGCTCACGTACAGGATCGTAACGGTGCGTTCCTTGCGCTTCCTTGATCTTTCCTATTTCTTGAACAAGGCGTCCTCGTTCATTAATTAATTTTAAAATTTGTAAGTTAATCTCATCCACCTTTGCTCGCAGCTCATCTAATCTCTCGTTGCTCATATCCTTCATCCTTTCTTTCATAATGGTTTGGCCCACGTCATCCAAATGACTCGAGTCACAGACTTGTGATTACTTATTTTTTAATATTAGTCATTATTATAATAGAAATAAAGAAGATTGTCACCAAAAAATACTTTATTTATTAAACGCTTTTAAGCGATAAAGCATTTTGAAAAAAGCACGAACATAAACCAATGACAAAAAAGGGCAATAAAAAAGCATGAACCCGCACAAGGTTCATGCCTTTTTGCGTCCGGATGCACATGCATGAAAGCATAATGCGCACGCAGCGTTATCCTTGACACCAGAATATCAGCCGCTTCAAACTTATGCTTCGAATAGCCTTGGAAATAAAAGAAACAAGCGATGGCGCCAGCCGCTATTCACCGTATTTCCAGCACCATCGCCGTCCTTTCCGTTTCATGGGCCGGCGCATTCGTTTCGCCATGCGAATGCCCGCTCTTACGGCGCTTGCATGATCTGCTTTTTCAAGGCATCATACGTGATATTCCAATGCGATGTGTGCCACACGACAGCCCCATTTTCAAACAAAAGCGCCTGCGGCGATTCATGTTTTACGCCAAACGTTTCAGCGATATAATTCGAAAGCGGACGTGCTTCTTGCACAAACAAATAATATGTATCCACTTCCGGATAGTCGGCAACAAACTTTTCATATTCTTGAAACGCCGCTTGGCTTATCGGACATGTTAGACTATGTTTGATAAATAAAAACCGTTCCCCATTTTTCAACACTTCTTGAAATTGTTCTATTGTCTCCAGTTTCTTCTTTCCCATTTCGATCACTCCGTTTCATTTTGTCTTTGCAGTTTTTGTTCTGCATCATCGAACGCTTCTTCCGCTTCTCTCAGCAATTTTTCGATATTTTCCGTCTCATCCGCCGCTGAAACCGAAATCGACGGCGCTTCCGCTTCAGAAGAGGCGCGCTGCGAATCTGCTTTTCCAATTGGAATAAACTTCGTTACTTCTTTCGTTTTTTCTTTCGCTACTTCTAACCATTCCGTCGCTGTTGTTTTCACTGGCTCCAATTTCCCTGATTCATTCATTTCCGCAATCCACTGTTTCCCTTTTTCGCTTGTCAACAGCAGTGTTGCCACCGCGCCGGCGATCCCGCCGACAATCGCCCCCAGCAAAAAGCCGCCATTATTTTTTGCCATCTAACATAACCTCCTTCACTTTTTTTGTCTCCTTTCCTTCCATTTTTCCCATATTTCCACAAAAGCATTTCCCCATTGCATAATTTTTACCACTTTTTCTTGGTGCGTTTCTACCTGTTTTGTCACAGATGCGGAAATTTGCTGCAGCGAACGGTTGAACGATTGAACGGTAGAGCTGACATCACTGACAGCGTGAACGAGCGAATTCAATCCTTCCACCTTTTTTTGCACACCGTCAGCAAGTGCGTTCGTTTTTTTCAACAGCTGCGTCGTTTCAGCGCCGATGCTTTGCACTTCTTTATCCATATGGTCGATGGCCGCCGTCAAACGGCGAAGCGCTTCCTGCAATGTCGTTAACGTTCTTGCAAGATAGACGACCAATATGAAAAAAGAAACGGCAATCAGCGCAATGCTGGCGTATAAGATAATTTTCACTTGGCTTCCTCCTTGCTAGTATTCCTCTTTTCAAACGTTCGACGTCTATTCGACAAATTCCTGCAAAGATGCTCGCAGAGAAACCGAATACCATCGTCAGGGCGCGCTGGCACCCTGGGGACATTCCGATCATGTCCACCTAAGCGGAGCGAAAGCCGCTAAATCCAGCAATGGTGAGAAAAAACGAGCCGGCGAATCGATGCCTAGCTCGTTTTTTCTTAAGCTATACCGAACGGACCGTCCGCTCGTATGCTTCTTGAAACTTTTGAATATCTCCCGCGCCCATAAAAATTAATACCGCGTTTTCATGTTGCTTTAGCACAGATGTATCATTTTCTTGAATAAGCCGGGAATTCGGGATTTGCGCTTGCAAATCTTGAATCGATAATTTGCCGTGATGCTCGCGGGCAGAACCAAATATATCACATAAATACACTTGGTCAGCTTGCTGCAGACTTTCGGCAAACTCCCGCAAAAACGCTTGCGTCCTCGTATACGTATGCGGCTGAAAAATCGCGACAATTTCGCGTCCCGGATATTTTTGTCTCGCCGCATCAATCGTTGCGATAATTTCCCGCGGATGATGGGCATAGTCATCAATTAAAATTTGGTTGCCAAGCACTTTTTCACTAAAACGGCGTTTCACGCCTTGGAACGTTTTTAACCGTTCTTGAATAATGTGGACATCGATCTCTTCATAATGGCAAAGCGCGATAACAGCAAGCGCATTTAATACGTTATGGTCACCAAAGCGTGGAATTTCAAATGAAGCGAAAAACGTATTGCGAACAAACACGTCAAACGACGTTCCTTCTGTTGTTTTCACCACGTTGCGCGCTTGGAAATCATTATCATCGCCAAAGCCGTAAAACAGCACCGGCACTTTCGCTTTAATTTTTTGTAAATATTCATCATCTCCGCAAGCGATAATCCCTTTCTTCACTTGCAGCGCCATTTCTTGGAACGCTGAAAATACATCGTCGATATTGGCAAAATAATCCGGATGGTCAAAATCAATGTTTGTCATAATTGCATAATCTGGAAAGTAGGATAAGAAATGGCGGCGGTATTCGCATGCCTCAAACACAAAATATTTGCTTCCTTCGATTCCTTTTCCTGTTCCGTCACCAATTAAATACGATGTGGAATGCGCCCCTTGCATCACATGGGCAAGCAAACCGGTCGTCGACGTTTTTCCATGCGACCCCGCCACTGCAATACTTGTAAATTTTTGTAAAAATTCTCCTAAAAAACGATGGTACCGTATCACCGGAACCCCTAATTCGTAAGCAGCTTGGATTTCCTCGTGCGTATCAGGAAAAGCGTTGCCCGCAATCACCGTATAACCCGGTTTAATATTCTCTTTGTTAAAGGGCAAAATGGGAATCCCTCGCTCCTCTAATGCTTTTTGTGTAAAAAAACGCTTCTCGACATCTGAACCTTGGACCGTATAGTTCATATCATGAAGAACTTGCGCCAATGCGCTCATTCCTGTTCCTTTAATGCCAACAAAATGATAAATAGTCATAACAAAGCCCTCCAACAATCGTCTATCTGTAAGACAGTATATGACGTTTATCTTATTTTGCCATTTACTTCATTTAACGATATGTATCTCACATCTTATCATTATAACACTGTTTTCTGTGAAAAACTATGAGTGCAGCGAAAAAGAAAACTGACGGGGGATTCCCCCTATCAGTTTTCCCTGCCAGCGGCCCTTCATTTCCGATCATCCACTCTTTATTTCAACGCGGATGTTCCGTCCGCTTTCCGGTTAATGGATAATCGCCGGTAAAGCAAATAGGCATTTTGCTGACGCCGTATGATGCCATTAAACACACGCTCTATCATATCATACTATTTTCTTGCAGCTTCGCCAATTCCTCTTCCGTAATCAACACGTCCCGCGGTTTGCTGCCGCGCGCTTCCGAAACAATGCCTTGTTCTTCCATCATCTCGATTAGGCGCGCCGCGCGATTATAGCCGATGCGGAAATGGCGTTGCAAGCTTGACGTTGAAGCTCCTCCTTGCTGTACGACAAACTCGCAAGCTTCATAAAAAAGTTCATCTTCTTCGTGATTGGCGACCGTCTTTTTGGCAAAATCATCTTGCTGAAACAAATAAGAAGGCGCCATCTGCGCTTTCACATGGGCGACGACCCGCTCAATTTCTTCGTCTGATACGAAATTGCCTTGCACACGCACCGTTTTCGAGGAACCATTTTCTAAAAACAGCATGTCGCCGCGTCCAAGCAATTTTTCCGCACCGTTAACATCGATAATTGTCCGCGAATCGACTTGCGAAGAGACAGAAAAGGCGATCCTTGTCGGGATATTCGCTTTGATAAGCCCAGTGATGACATCAACGGACGGGCGCTGTGTCGCCACAACTAAATGAATTCCGCACGCCCTTGCTTTTTGCGCGATGCGGCAAATCGCTTCTTCGACATCCGCCGGCGCTACCATCATTAAATCGGCCAGCTCATCGATGATAATAACGATATATGGAAGATGGTGTCCAAGACTGCCTTTCTGTTTTACGAGCTCATTATATCGTTGAATGTCACGGACACCTGTATGGGCGAAAAGTTCATACCGCCGCTCCATTTCTTCCACCGCCCATTTCAGCGCCCCCGTTGCCGCCTTCACATCGGTAATGACCGGGCTGACCAGATGCGGAATATCGTTATATGGAGCAAGCTCCACCATTTTCGGGTCAATCAGAAGCATTTTCACTTCATGCGGAGCAGCTTTGTATAGCAAACTGACAATCATCGCATTGATGCATACGCTTTTTCCTGATCCTGTCGCTCCAGCAATCAATCCGTGCGGCATCTTTTTTAAATCGGTGACCACTGGCATCCCCGATATATCAAGCCCAAGCGCAACCGTTAATGGAGACGGGTTATTGCGAAACGCATCACTTTCTAAAATTTCCCGGATAAATACAGGGCGGCTTTTTACGTTCGGGACTTCGATGCCGATCGTGCTTTTTCCGGGAATCGGCGCTTCAATCCGGATATCTTTTGCCGCTAAGTTCAGTTTAATATCATCCGTTAAATTCGTGATTTTGCTTACTTTGACTCCAAGGTCTGGCTGCACTTCAAACCGCGTTACCGTCGGTCCTTGTGTCGTATGGACCACTTTGGCACCAATGTGGAAGCTGGCAAATGTCCGATTCAGCCGCGCACATTGTTCGCGAATCCATTGTTCATCGCTTTCTTGCCTTTGCTGCGGCCTTTCTAGCAGCGATAGCGGCGGGAAGGCGTATCCATTGGCCGGAGACTGCTTTTTTTCTTCCCATTTTTTTCGATCTTGTTTTAACATGATCACGTTATATGGAATGCGAGAACGTGCCGCACGGGGCGCCTGTTTGTCCGTACGATGGTCATTGGCTTCAGCCGCATCGTCCCTTGCCTCTTGTAAAATTGTTTCTTTTTCCTCTGTCTTCGCTTCATCTTGCTCGCCTTCTTCGCCTTTTGCCGAAGGGAATTCTCCATCTTTTTCTTGCACATCATCGTTAACGAACTCTTTTTCGTTCTCCTCCGACTGTTCTAGTGACACTGGCGCACGAATGCTGATTTCGTCTGTTTTTTCTTTCGGAACAGATGGCAATATCTCCGTTTCCTCTTCTCGCGAACGAGACGGCAGCTCCCATTCTACCACGGGCTCGCTTTTTTTCATTGCCCGTTTATATCCATAAACGGGCGACGGCACATCAGAAGGACGAAACGGCTTTTTTTCCAAATCATCCAAACTATTTTGCCGGCCTTCGTCCACATGCCTTGGCAAATAATCAGAATGCTCCTGACGAAATGAGGGATGGCGGCGTTCCGGCGCCGGCTCATCCGGAATAAGCGGAAAACGAAAGTTTCCTTTTGGATATTGATAGGCTATCTTGACATCCAATTGGGAAGAATGCTGCTTTTTCCGCGACGGAACGTATTGTTCTTCCTCTTCTGTTTCCAACAAATAACGAATGAAACGTTTTAACCATTTCACCGCTAAACCGACCACACTTTCTTTTAAATTCGTTTCGGAAAAAAAGTCACTAGAATCGATCTAGTGACTATCATCGCATCACCAAGTGAACGGCTGCCCCACTTCATATTCATCGGATAATACTAAAATGCCTTTTTCTTGCGGGGCGTTTGGCAATTCCAATTCGCGCGCGGAACAAATCATTCCGTACGACGGAACACCGCGCAATTCTGCTTCTTGAATGACAAGTCCGCTCGGCATCACCGCGCCGATTTTGGCAACAACGACCTTTTGCCCCGCTTCCACATTCGGCGCGCCGCATACAATTTGCAATGTTTCTGTTCCGACGTCCACTTGGCATACGCTCAATTTATCCGCATTTGGATGTTTCTTTTTCTCTTTCACATAGCCAACTACAAATTTTGGCGAAAGATCGGCTTTAATCGTTTCGTTCCATCCGTTTTTTTGCAATATATCGTTAATCACGGAAACGAGGCTTTCGTTCAGCTCAAGCAAGCCGTTACCATCAAAATGATGATAAGCAGAAGCTTGAAAAATATTATATCCTGCCGTCTCTCCTGTTTTTTCATCAAAGATGCGGACGACATCTCCTTTTCTTTCAAACGCCCGCTGCTCTTGCGGAATCGGCTTTAATGAAACGAGCAGCACATCGCCGACTCCTTCGCGGTTATAAAATACGTTCATCTTCGCACATCCTTTCTTCTTTATTTTTTGCGATAGTTTTTTCCTAAAATAAAAATCGGCTCAAGTTCTCCATCTTCATATAAAAATGATAAAGCGGTTATCGGCACTCGTCCACTCGCAAAAAAGCTCATCGTCATTTGCGCAAGCACATCGTATCCCGCTTCATTTTGCAAATCGGCAATAATCAGCACATCTTGATGAGGCACAGCAAGCGCCATCGTTCCCGTTATTTTCTTTCTCATCTTCGCTAAAAATGGCTCGTTTAAAATGCGGCTTGCGTCATAGCCGTCATTGGTATTTACGAAATAAAACGTATTTCCCGCCACTTTGTCCTCTTTGACATTCACATCCAGCGACCGAACGTTGAAACGGGCGATTTCTTTTATTCGTTCTTCGTTCCATTGTTCTTGTTCCAACATCTTTTTGTCGATCAGCCGATACGCATTTCCCAAGTCAAGCGCATAATAAATGCGGGTTTCCGCCGTATGGTCGTCATAAAGAAGCGGAATTCCTTCTTTTGTCACTGTCGGAAACGACGTCGAGCGGATGACCGGGTAAATATCTTTTTCTTTTCCGGAAAGCGTATGGTTTTCATGCATCGTATTAAGCGCTTGTTCCACGTAATATACAATTTCGTCAACCGCTTCGTCTTTTTGTTCATGCCATTTTGCAATGACGCCTGGAAGCGAGATCGTTACCCCTTTTTTCGTTTTTTTATCTTCAATGCGGAGCGTGTCCTTTTTTCGGTCAAATTGAAACGTCCAATCATTGCGGGCAAGCTTTTTCTTTATTTGTTCATACATTTGTTTGCTATCCATCGATGCGCCCCCTATGTTATGACAAGCCGCGGATGAACCGTTCGACTTCCTCTTTCGTTTTGCGGTCCCGGCTGACAAACCGGCCTAACTCTTTGCCGTTATCATAAGCAATAAAGCTTGGAATGCCAAAAACATTTTCTTGCTGGCATACTTCAAGCAATTGGTCGCGATCAACGTAATAAAACTCATACTCGGTAAAAGTCTGCTCGATTTCCGGCAAAAATGGCCGGATAAACCGGCAGTCTGGGCACCAATCAGCGGAAAAAACGAATATCGCTTTTTTGGTGTTTTTTATTTCCTCATATTGTGCCGCTGTTTCAATCGATTTCATCCATAAAAACTCCTTTCCGTGTCTTTTTTATAATATCGCGAATCAGCGATTTTGACAAAAAAATTCATACTGCCCTGCTAACAACTGAACAATATGGCAAAACATTCCGGATCGATCAACATAGCCGTTTGTAAAAACGCCGATCGCCCCTTCATGACGGCGGATGTTTCTTTTTCCTGTATATTGCGCCATGACGTCGCCAAGCTCCCTGCCAGAACGGATTTCGCCCGCCACTTCCAAAGGAAGCGGAATGCGCGCCCCGCCGGCGGTAATCACGGTGCCGTCACGGTCGACAAGCGCCCCCCAATTACAAAGCCATAATTCCCCGTCTATCTCCATCACGCCGCCTTCCAAGCCGATGCCAATGTCCGCATTTTCTTTTGTTAACGCATGTTTCGCCCGATTCATTGCCCCTTGGCGCGTTTCACGGTCGGAAAGCGGCTGGGCGGAAACATCAGATGGCACGTCCGTTGGCACAAGCGCATACTGTTCCGAAGAAAAAACCGATTTTACTGCCATAATTTTCGCTGGATTGGTTGTACCGATGGCAATTCTTTTCATCGCTTCTCACTCCTTTTTACGGAAAAAGAGAAGCCTTGTCAACCAAGACTTCTCACAGTGCTTAACTATTTTGCTTAATGGCATCGACGGTTGCTTTATCGCACCGCTTGACAAGCTCAATAAGCAGCTGCTTTGCTGCCGCATAATCATCGACATGAATGATCGACGCATGTGTATGAATATACCGGGAGCAAATGCCGATCACCGCAGACGGCACCCCGCTGTTGGCGATATGTACTCTTCCAGCATCCGTTCCTCCGCCCGGCGAAACGAAAAATTGATATGGGATGCCATGCGTTTCCGCTGTATCTAATACAAATTCACGCATGCCGCGATGGGTCACCATCGAACGGTCATAAATGCGGACAAGCGCCCCTTTTCCAAGATGGCCGAATTCTTTCGCGTCTCCGGTCATATCATTCGCCGGGCTGGCATCCAGCGCGAAAAAGATATCCGGCTGAATCATCGTTGCGGCGGTTTGCGCCCCGCGCAATCCGACCTCTTCCTGGACAGTTGCTCCCGAATATAACACGTTTGGCAGTTTCTCCTCTTTCAACTCTTTCAACAATTCAATGGCCAGCCCGCATCCGTAACGATTGTCCCACGCTTTCGCTAAAATCTTTTTCGGATTGGCCATCGGCGTAAACGGGCAAACCGGCACAATTTGTTGCCCCGGCTTAATCCCCATCTTTTTCGCGTCTTCGCGGTCATCGGCACCTACGTCAATCAGCATGTTTTTGATCTCCATCGGTTTGTTCCGCTGCTCCTCGCTCAATAAATGCGGCGGAACCGAGCTGATAACGCCAATGACTGGACCGTGATCGGTAATAATTTGCACGCGCTGCGCTAGCAATACTTGGTTCCACCAGCCGCCGAGCGGTTGAAAACGAATCATGCCGTTATCGGTAATAGCAGTGACCATAAAGCCGACTTCGTCCATGTGCCCCGCGACCATCACAATTGGGCCGCTTTCATCGCCGCGCTTGACGCCAAAAATGCTGCCAAGCCGGTCTTGCACCACTTCATCAGCGTATTTTTCCAGCTCTTTGCGCATAAACTTCCGCACTGCATGTTCATTGCCCGGCGCCCCTGGCAATTCGGTCAATGTCCGGAACAGTTGAAGCGTTTCTACATTCATCGTCCTTGGCTCCTTTTTTCTTATCATTTCTATTGTAGCGAACAAGCGAATCTTTTTCCACTTTTCTTACATACATGGACGAAATGAGATATACTAAACGATAGATAAAAAACAGCGGAGGTTTCATTGAATGAATTGGAAAAAATTTATCATTGGCGCAATCACCGGCTTTGCCGCCGCTTATGCCGTCTCAACGCAGCTCAAACAGAGAATGATTTCTGCAGAAAAAGCACTTTCGCTGGCAAAAGATGCCTTGCAGCGCCATGGAGCAGTCAGCGGTTCATGGATTCAAGCAAATCCGGAAACATATGAAAAAGACAATGTCATCTACACAGTGTACAAAGGTGGCGTTTGCCGCGACGATCAACAATACGAGTTTGTCATCGACGCTTATACAGGAACCATCATCGACACGAATCCGCTTTAAAACATCGCACAGATGCCCCGGCTTAATTATGAGGCATCCCGCAACGTTTTCCGGTGATTCAAAAATCACCGGACTGCGGGTGGATTTGGCGCAAATGGCCCTTTATTCATCTTGGACTCGCTTAATATGGGCAATGATATTTCCGTGTTCATCCCATTTAAGCGCCCGATAATGCGCGTCGTGATAAAACGTAAACCATGCCTGTTTTTCAATCGCATACGGAATCCATTTTTGTTTTTCGGAAATCGATGTCATTGGATAATCATCGTATGCCATCACCCATAATACATTTTGATGGGCGTGCGTTGCCAACAGATCGGCCATATGAATCGCCATTTCTCCGCCCGACTCCATAATAATGATCGAATGCCCGTTGCTATGCCCTCCTGTATGTACCATTTTGACACCGCTTGCAATTTCTTTCTCTTTTTCAAACGGAACGACCTGTTCGGCAATCGGCTCCCAATTTTCTTTCCAATACGTATTGCGTGAGCGGATGTTCGGTTGCCTCATCTCATCCCATTCGATTTGTGATGTTATAATTTGCGCGCGCGGAAAAGCCGAAACGAGCCGACCTCCTTCCCATTTTGTCAAACCGCAAGCATGGTCAAAGTGCATATGTGTCATTAAAATGATATCAATATCGTCCGCCGTCAGCCCAAGCTGCTCGAGCGACTGTTCCAGCTTTGCTTCCTCCGTTACGCCGAAATTCCGCTTTTGTTTATCCGATAGTTTGCCGTTGCCAATCCCTGATTCAATCAAAATATTTTTTCCATCCGCTTGTACGAGAATTGGATCGGTGCGCAATTGGATTTGATTGTTGTCGTTAGGCGGATATTTTTTCGACCATAGCGGCTTTGGCACTACCCCAAACATCGCTCCGCCGTCTAAATGGGTCACTCCTCCGTTTAACCATGTCATTTTGATTTTTCCGATTTGCAATTGTTCCATTTCCTATCACCTCATTAATTAGTGTACCATTTCAGGAATATTTCGAAAACAAAAAAAACAGGCCGCCTCTTTTCCTAAGAAGCAGCCTTTTGGTTTATGAATGGCGCTGTTTTGGCGGATATTTTACTTCACAGCGGTAAATGCGGTTCCCTTTTGCCGAAAACTTTTCTTCGTATTCTGTCATAATATTTCCTTCAAAATCGCTATTGTGCAAATCCAAACTTACGTATGTCAGCACTAACCCGTATTGCGAAAAACTGACAAGCGAATATTCGAAAAAACCTTGGTTATCGGTTTTAAAATGGATTTCCCCTTCATCCACCAACACTTTCTCATACAGCTCCAGAAATGAGCGATATGTCAACCGCCGTTTTTCATGGCGTTTTTTCGGCCACGGGTCGGAGAAATTTAAATAAATGCGCTCGATTTCGCCCTCCGCAAAAAAGTTCGGCAAATCTTTCGCATTCACATTGAGTAAACGCAAATTCGGCAATTCGTTTGCAATAAGTTTATCAAGCGCGGAGACAAGCACGCTCGGGTACAGTTCAATGCCAATATAGTTAATGTTCGGATTTGCCTTTGCCATTTCTGTTATAAATTTTCCTTTTCCGGTGCCGATTTCGATATGAATCGGATGATCATTGCCGAACAGCTCATTCCATCTTCCTTTATATTCCTCCGGATGTGGAATAACGTATTGCGGATATGCAGCAATTTTTTCTTTTGCCCATGGTTTATTACGCAGACGCATACGGACACCTCTGTTTTTTTGTTCATCGTTGTCAACGATATCATGAATAAGCATCATCGCGCAAGATGATTCGATCCAACCGGGCATAAATTTTTATCTCCATAAAAAAACACAGCCGTGCGCACGACTGCGAAAAACGGTGATAAAAACACACATACAAGCGCATATTAAAAATGCACCGCATACTTTTGCAAAGGATGGTGGTCCTTATTGCCACTAAACCATGAGCATCAAATTACCATATTAAAAGATATTTTATCGGAACACGAAGCGGACCGCTGCGGCACTGTGTCCGAATGTGAACAAATTGAGCGGCTTGTAAAATCATTGATGGGAAACGACCAAGTGCATCCACAAGTAAAAAGCGTGCTTCCGGACATTTACGCATACGGACAAAACGGAAAGTACAGCGCTGACTTAAACTCCCATATTTTGTCCCATCAGCAACAATTATCGGAGTGGGTCAATCAGCTTACGTAGGAAATGCAACGATTGTTGCATTTCCTTTTCCGCTTTTTTTTTGTTTTGCCATATAAGCAAATAAAGTGTTTGCGCTATCGCATACCATTTCATGCGGAAGCGTAAATCGTCGGTTAACTCAAGACCGTAAAGCTCCAGCCAATCTTCCCATTTTTCTTCCGGAATATACGTGTAAAGCAACATGCCAATATCGATCGCCGGGTCAGCGATCATCGCACCGTCCCAATCAATCAAGTACAATTTTCCGTCTTCAGCAAGCAGCCAATTGTTGTGATTAATATCACAGTGACAGACGACATACTCATCGCATTGCAGTGAAGACATATGCCGCTCAAGCCAATCAAGCGCCTGCTTTACCAACGGTTCTTCCAACGGCTGGCGGGAAAATTGCCCTTTTAGCTTTTCCACCATCATCTCTGGCAATAATGGCGTTTTTCCTAACCGTTTCAGCATCATCACTAAGTCTTTGGAACGATGAATTTTTCGCAATAAGCTTGCCACTTGTTCACTTCCCATATCTTGCGGCTTCAATTCTCTTCCGTTCAGCCATTGTTGTGCGGTAAACACATCGCCGTTTTCCAACCGTTTCGTCCAAATCAGCTTCGGGACGATGCCTTCCGCGGACAAAACCGCCAAAAATGGCGAAGAATTCCGTTTTAAAAACAACTTCCGCCCTTCATATTCCGCAAAATAAGCATCGCCAGTCGCACCGCCAGCAGGAGTTATGTCCCATTCCTTTCCTAGTAACTGTTCCAAAGCATGTTCACCTTCGACTTATAAAAAATAAGAGACAGCGATCACCTGATTCCGTATTTTCAGACAATAGCTGTCTTACTAGATTTTATATGGAATAGCTTTTTTTCGTCAATTCGCACTTTCGTGTCTGCAAACGTTGCTCCTTTATCCGTTCATTGTTACTTGTATTATAATGGAATACCGTCCCCTCTTGCAAATGTTTTATGCGCTTTGTAAAAAATAGGAAAATGGTCACTTACGTTTGTTTAACAAGCACCCATGTCCCAATTTCATCCACGATGATGTTGTTATGAACGGAAAACAACGGAACCGTTCCGCTGCGCTCTCCGTCGCAAATGACATGCCATTCTTCGCCGTCAGGCAGAAAAACGGATTGTGCCTCCTCTTGGTTATGGTGAATGACAATAATGTCACGCCAAGGCCCGTACTGCTGCACACCGCGAAGATGGTACGCGATGACCGATGCTGGCGCCGGTTCAAGGAAAAAAAGATGGCTGTTTATCTCTGCTTCGGTAGTAAACCGGAAAGCACGGTGGGACTTTCGGAGCCGGATCAGCCCTTGGACATAGCGGATATCGCTTTCATGCTCGCTTTTCCGCTTCCAATCGATTTGGTTGATCGCATCGGGAGCGTTATAGCTATTGTCTATTCCTTGTTTTGTCCGGTAAAATTCCTGCCCGCTATGCAGAAACGGAATTCCTTGGGAAAGCAGCACGATCGCCGTCGCTAATTTTTGCCGCTTTTTTCTTGTTTGTTCGCTTTCATGGCCGTTAGCGATTTTCAGCTTATCCCAAAACGTATGGTTATCGTGTGATTCGACATAATTAACCGTTTGGATCGGATCAAGGAACCGCCCTTGTCTGTTGCGAACGCTTCCGCTAATCGCTATTTTCACTTTTTCGCGATCATCGGAATCGCCAAGCGCAAACCCCCGGTCAAGCGGCTGAAACGTGCTCCCCTTGACACTGTCGCGGAAATAATCATTAAAATAGGCAATGCGCGGCAGTTTTTCCGCGTTTTGCATCGTCGCTTTCCGTTCAGGCGGAAGCGGTGTCGGCAAATCCCATCCTTCACCGAACACAAGAATGGACGGGTCGATCGCATCCACGATTTCGCGAACTGCTTTCATTGTGTCAATATCCAAAATTCCCATTAAGTCAAAGCGAAAGCCATCGACATGATATTCTTCCACCCAAAAGCGGACCGAATCCAAAATCCATTTCCTCACCATTTTCCGCTCAGAAGCGATGTCATTTCCGACCCCGGTGCCATTAGCCGGATTGCCGTATGCATCATAGCGGAAATAATATCCGGGAACAATTTTCTCAAATGAAGATTGTTCGCGGATATAAATATGGTTGTAGACAGCATCCATAATGACGCGAATGCCATGCGCTTGCAGTGTATGAATCGCACGCTTTAATTCGCGGATGCGGCTATACGGATCATGTGGGTTTGTCGCATAACTTCCTTCCGGAGCATTGTAATGAAGCGGATTGTATCCCCAATTATACTGTTGTGATGGATCGCGCTCATCCACCCCGCCAAAATCATGAAACGGAAGCAGTTCGACATGTGTCACGCCAAGCTCCTTTAAATAAGAGAGCCCTGTTGTTGTATGATTCGGCCCCTTTGTTTCCGGCTCGGTTAACCCTAAATATTTTCCTTTATGCGTAATCCCGCTTTCCGGGTGAATCGTAAAATCACGGATATGCATTTCATAAATAATCGCATCAGCTGGTGATAGAAGCGGAGGAAGGAGCGGCTTTTCCGCTCGCGTCTTCGCCAAATCGATCACGACCCCATGCTCCCCGTTGACAGAAACGGCCGTCGCGTACGGATCAACGGCTTCGCGCCACACGTCGTTAACACATACAGCATACATGTAATGCATCCCTTCGAGATCGCCGGATACCGTTGCCGTCCATACGCCCTTTTCCAATCTCTCTAACGGCACATGCTTTTCTGTTTCCGTTTCCGGATTGATCAGCCTTACTTTCACTTCTGTCGCCGTCGGCGCCCACACTTTGAAAACCGTTTTCTCCGGCGTATACGCGGCTCCTAAATCACCATCATAAAAAAATAAGTCATCAAATTGCGGTGTCCGCACAACCGCTCCGATTTGCAAAGCAGCGGAGGCGCCTTGATGATCATAAATCACATAACGTTTTCCAAATTCTATCGGCATATTCATGATGCACTCGTATTTCATGATTGTCCCTAAATCCCATTCACGTTCCACCTGCAAAGAATGGCGCTCTCCATGCGGCGTTTCCAACGTAAATATCGGCGTTTTTCCGGCGCAATACAGCTTTGGCACTAATATCGTCACACTATTCATCGCGTCTAAATATGCCGCAAACTCTTGATGCGCGCCAAGCAATTTAGGCCACCCCCTTTTGTTGATGGAATCTTAGGAATTTGTATAACAGAAACCAGCAATTCCGGTGATCCAATCCAAGTTTGCTGAACGGATAATTAGGACGTGATTCTTTTATTATATTAGCGTGCTATATCATATGCAAAACATAAGAAATACGGTGCAATAGCGCTGATGGATGTTATCGTATTGCAGCCGCAACAAAAAAAGGTGTAAATTAGCTTTACACCTTTTCCTCGTCCGTATTCCAGTCTGTCCGTATATCATAGTGGCTGTAGCAATGGCGCAACAGGCAAGAGGCCGCTTTTAATTGCGCATGCTTTAATGGAATGGCCAATTTTCGCAATGAAGAAAACCATTGTTCATAATTCCGCTTGTCGATAACATGGACATCGCTAAAAGCAGAACGGCGATAGTCAATATAGCCGTAACGATTGATCACCGCTTTTTTGATAGGAAAATCCACATTGTATTGCTTATATATGTCTGCCACGATTTTTCCCATCCGTTGCAACGCAATGGACGGATTAACCATTTTCTTTTCTTCGCCATTGATTATTTCCGCCCAAAAGCGGTCCGAGGATGCAATGATAATATTATCTTTCGCACCTTCTGCAAACGTAATGCACCATGTTGTCGTCGGGCTTAACAAAATGACATCTAATTCGACTGGAGCGTTTTTTACTAAAAATACCGGCTTATATAAACATAAATACGTATCAGGAAAACGTTGTAAAAAATACTTCAACTTTTCCTCATAATAAAACTTCTTATCCACTGCAGATTCATACCATATCGTGGAGCTCGCCCATTTTAATTGCAGCTGAAATATATTTTCTAAAAATAAAATTTTTAATTCATCGATATTTTTGGCCTCCGTTACGATCGGCGGCAGGCCTTCTTCCCCATCGATCGAACGGTTTGTTTGTGCTTCGGTTGTTTCTTCCTCCTGCGGCGAAGAACGTTTGAACCATTTTTTCATTTTCTCAAACAATGACGGCTCTTCCACCAGCCACTCCCATGTTTCATCAAGCTGAGGAAGGGCATCATTGCGTTTATTGCTTTCCCATTGCTCCTTCGTTTGTTCCCATTGTCTTTTCTTTAAGCGAATAAATTCGCTTGTGTAGCGATACACGTCCGTTTCGTATCTTGAAATATAATCTTGAAGCTTTATTAATTGGCCCACACCTGCAACACTTCCTCCAATCAGACATTATCTTTGGAAAGCGGAAATAGAGCAAGCGCCTCATACTTCGGCGTCCGATCTAAATGGGTTTGATATAACACGATCTGGCCGACGGGGAACGTCGCGCTTACTCTTGGTTTCATTTGCAGATCCCTCAACTGAAACCCTTCATTTCCTTGCCATTTGCGCGCAATCGTAATGTGCGGAGTAAACGGCCGCTTTTCTAGCGAAAATCCGATCGCGGTACAAGCGGCATACACATCACGTTGCAATGCAAATAGTTTTTCTTCCTTTTCCACTCCTTGCCATAAAATGCGCGGGGCTGTTCGATTGCCAAACATTTGTATTTCTGATAACGATAAGGCAAATGGAGCATGGCGTTTTGCCACTTGCCTTATCATTTGGCATAATTCCTCTATTTTTGCCGGCGGAACATATCCTAAAAACGCCAATGTTATATGATAATCTTGTTGATGCACCCATGTGCGGAACGGAAACGCAGCAGCGATTCCTTCTTTCCAATCTGCTATTTGTTTTTTTACTTCATCAGCGATAGGAACGGCAATAAAATAATGCGTTTTTTTCATGCTTTTTCACCTTTTCTGAAAGGGAATTTTTTGGCATTGCACAAACTGATTCCGATAAGTGAAAGCATTCCAACAAAAGTGCAAATGCTGAAAAATAAATATACATCCCCAATATGGCCGCGGTCAAGCATATATCCGCCAATAAACGTGCAAAACCAAACCCCTAATCCGTTTCCGACCGCGGAATAAAGCGACACTGCCGTCGCCCTTACCTGCTTTGGCGCTATATCACGCACATATTGCAGCGCCGCAGGAATAACCAAGCCAACGGAAAGGCCTTGGACAACTGCCGTAATGTACACGAAAAAAAGCGGCGGCTCAAAAAAGTAAAATAACCAGCGCGCGCAGGACACAGCAGAAGCGAACATTAAAAGCGGAACCATCCCAAACCGATGAATAAGCTGATCAGCCATTTTCATGAACGGGGCTTCGCTTCCCGCCGCCAGCAAAAACGCTATCCCTATTCCCGTCAGCGTGCCGCCAAGCTGCTTAATAAATATCCCAAAATAAAAGTTATTCGCTAAAATAGGGCCAAAAATAAGAAATGTAGCAATCAGCAATAATACAAATTGCGGAATTTGAAACAGCTGCGCCATGCCCTGCAGCGTTTCTGACTTCATCGGCTGGCTTTCCTTTGGAAGCCGCCAAGCGAGCAATCCAGATAACATTAGCATAGACGAAAACAAGTAAAAAATGGCAACAAGCGCAAAGCGGTCTGATAACCATCCGCCGACCAGCACGGCAACAGCGAAACCGATCGATCCCCATAAACGAATCGATCCATACTTTTTGCCGTTCTTTTGCACGTAATGAAGCGCAATGCTATCGGAAATCGGCACGATCGCGCTTTGCGCCGAGGCAAGCAAAATAGCCATGACAACAAGCCAGCGGTACTCGTCAACAAATGAATACAGCAATCCTATCAACGAAGTGGCAAACAGCGCAATGGTCAATACGAGAACCGGTTTGCGCGTGTAATCTGTAATCATTCCCCAGATCGGCTGCACAAAAATCGTCGTAACCGGACTGATGGACATAATCATTCCGATCTCCGCCCCCGAAAGGCCGGCAACTTCTTGTAAATATACAGATAAAAGCGGAAGCAATGTGCCGAATGCAAAAAATACAAAGAAATAAAACAGCGGAAATGCCGTTTTTCCTGTCGATTCTCCTTGTTTTAACGTCGCCTCCATGTCTGATACCGCATCCTTTCATAAAAAGCACCGCTCTTAAACAGAGCGGCATCCATCGTTCTTCTTTATCGTAACATATGTTTGAAAATTTTTCATTTGGCTAATTCGTAAATAGCTTGGGCATAAATCGCTGTTGCTTTCAGCAGATCATCAATAATAATATATTCATCCTTTTGATGCGCTACGTCCGGCCGTCCCGGAAACAGCGGCCCAAACGCTACTCCCGCTTTCAGCGAACGGGCGTACGTGCCGCCGCCGATGGAAAGCAAAGAAGCGGGCTCTCCCGTCTGTTCTTCGTACACGCGCTGAAGCGTCCGCACAAGCACATGATGTTTATCGACATAATGCGGCTTCAAACCGCCAAAGCGTTCCAGCACAAAACCGTGCTGTGCGGCGATGCGCTCCAGCTTCCCTTTCATTTGTTCTATATCTGTTGTTACCGGATAGCGTATGTTAATGCCGATCTTGCCGCCAGATTGTTCATGATATGACAATATTCCGACATTCACCGTTAAATCGCCGGTAATCTCATCGCTATAAGCGATTCCTAACGCTTTTCCGCGAGAATCGGAAAAGAAATGGTCCGTCACAAAGCGGATAAACGATTGTGCTTGCGCATCTTGTGAAAGATCCGCCAGCCATTTCGCCAGCCATAAACCAGCATTTTTCCCGTTTTCCGGCTCCATCGCATGTGCAGAAATTCCTTCCAATTGAAGCGTAACAGCATTTCCGTTCACAACAACATTTCCGTTCATGTTCGTGTCATGAAGAAATTGGCGGTACTGCCGCGCGATTTCTTGTTGCCGGTCTGAATGGACGAGCAGTACTGCTTCAGCAAAATCAGGAACCATATTATAACGGCGGCCCGCCTGAAACGACTGCAGGCGAATCTCGCTGTCTCCGCTCGTTTCCGTCCGTTCCATGCGCAAATCGATATCGGCAATTCCTTTTTCCGCATAAATAATCGGAAAATCTGCATCTGGAGCAAACCCCATCGTCGGCATTTCTTCATGTTGGAAATAATGCTCGACACAGCGCCATTCGCTCTCTTCGTCGGTTCCAATAATCATGCGCACCCGCTTTGACAGCGGCAAGCCAAGCTCTTTCACAATTTTCATCGCGTAAAACGCCGCCATTGTCGGTCCTTTATCATCGATTGCGCCGCGGGCGTATATTTTCCCGTCGCGGATTTCCGCAGCAAACGGGTCGCTTGACCAGCCATCTCCCGGCGGAACAACATCAACATGGCATAATACGCCGATTAACTCATCCCCTTGTCCGATTTCAAGATGTCCCGCAAATCCATCGACGTTTTTTACCGCAAATCCTTCTTCTTGCCCGCGTTGCAGCAAAAAACGCAGCGCTTCGTACACTCCTCTGCCAAACGGCGCTTCTTCTGTAGCATCTTCTTCATTGAGGACACTCGGAATGCGCAATAACGCCTGCGTATCTCGAATCAGTTCTTCTTTCCGTTTCAATACTTCTTCCAGCCAATTGATGTTCACCGCAATTCTCCCTTTCTTTTTCCATTTTCTCTCGTTGTCACCGTAACATAAGCGCATCCATAAAGTCAAAGTTTTCTTTTTTTACGGGCATGTTACTATTGTATTAAAAAATATTGAAATATTTTGTTAATCTCAGCAAATCGGTAGCATTTTCCCACCTTTTTCGTGTAAAATAGAATAAAAACAACAAGATATAATCTCTCATCTTGGAAGTAGCGATGTTGTGCCATGCGAATTATGTAACGATAGGGAGTGGTCTTTTGAAACCTTCGACACATCGTATGCTAACACGAATTAAATCCGTCTACTTGTACATTAGCGAAAAGGGAACGGTGACGACACAAGAGCTTGTGGATGAGTTCGGCACCACCCCAAGAACGATACAGCGCGATTTAAACGTGTTAGCGTATAACGACCTAGTTCGCAGCCCGAGCAAGGGCAAATGGACGACAACCAATAAGAAGGTGCGGATATCTTCTTAATTGGTTCTAAGAAGAGAGAAAAGGTGAGAGGTTATATGCAAAAATGAATGAGCCTCAACATACCCAAGAGCGAATACACATTCCATTTTGGATAGAAAAAGGAACCTGAAAAAGGTTCCATTTTTTTGCCGCTTTTAAAGGCGGAATTGTTTTAACATCTTCACTTCTTTCTCGGTCAATTCCCGGTATTCGCCGACCTCCAGCGATGGATCAAGCGCAAGCGGCCCCATTTGAATCCGTTTTAAATAGACAACTCGTTTCCCCAGCGCCCGGAACATCCGCTTTATTTGGTGAAATTTTCCTTCCGTAATCGTCACTTCCACATCTGAACGAAGTCCCGATTTTAAAATAATAAGTTCTGCCGGCTTTGTTTTATATCCGTCGTCCAAAACAATGCCATGGCGGAATGACTCGATATCCTCTTCCGTCACCTCTCCATCGATGACAGCAAAATACGTTTTCGGCACATGCTTTTTCGGGGAAAGAAGCTGATGGGCTAATTGGCCATCATTCGTCAACAATAAAAGCCCTTCAGTGTCTTTATCCAATCGGCCGACAGGAAAAGGAGCAAACACGCGGTCTTCCTCTTCGAGCAGATCAATCACCGTTTCTTCCGCCATATCTTCCGTCGCCGAAATCACTCCCGGCGGCTTGTTCATCATTAAATAAATAAACTCTTTATATTCGACTTCCTCCCCCCGCACCGTCACCACTTGCTCGCTCGGGTTTACTTGCGTTTTCGGGTCTTTAACGATCATACCGTCAATTTTTACAACACCGGATTTTAGCAATTTCTTTACTTCTTTCCTTGTGCCAAAGCCCATGTTGGCAAGCATTTTATCGATGCGCAGCCCCATATGTTCACCACCCCTAAAAAATTTGCTCCTATTAGGCGTTTGTCCAGTCCGCATTCTCCCTAATTCCATACACTATGAAAGAAAAATGAAGAAAGGAGATTGGCCCATAATGAATTATTATTATCTTCCAATAACAGATGATTATCGTCAACAACCAACTCAACCTTTTGGTCCTGGCTTTCCAGGAGGCTTTCCAGGAGGTTTCCCAGGAGGCTTTGGAAACATTCAGCAACGGCTCGAACAGATCGAGCGGACGTTAGAGCGGCATAACGATCGTCTCAATCGTCTTAATCGCCGCTTGCAGCGCGTTGAGCGCCGGCTTGGCTTTCAGACAACGGAAGGATTTTAATCTTTCAAAAAAGAAGGCGGGCTACATCGCCTTCTTTTCTTTTCTGCGCTGCAAAAAAGCAAACCGATTTCCAAACAATGAAACAAGCAGCCCTGACCGGTCGCTGAAAAAGAAATACACCGCGGCGCCGATAAGCGCGGTAATCGCGACAATAACGATTGATTCCGCCGTTCCGCCATGATAATGAAGCACCGATTTCAAAAGCATCTGTACAATCGCCGCAAAAACGGACATCAGCGCCGTTAACATTGCCATAAAAATAGTGCGACGTATGACAAACCGATACCGGTAGTTGGTGTATTTTTTTATAATCCATAAATTAAAGGCAACCGAAACGAAATAACCTAACATCGTTGCCAATATCGCGCCGATGGTCGCGAATTTTGTTATCAGAAACGTATTGAGAGAAAGCTTGACAAGAAGCCCCAACGTTAAGCTGACGACCGAAAAACGTTGTTGATTAATGCCTTGCAGCACGGCTGCCGTCACGGAAAACAAGGCGAACAAAATGGCGGTCGGCGCATACCAGCGCAGCACTTGCTCTCCAAGCGGATCATAGCTATAAAACGCAGCATAAACCGGGCCTGCAAGAACCGCCATGCCGGCAACAGCAGGCAATGTTAAAAACATTAATACTTGAAACGTTTGATTTAAATATTTCCGCAACGATTTTCTATCTCTTTCGACATACGCCTTTGTTATCGTCGGAATCAGCGTCAAACTAAATGATGTCGCCAGTGTTACGGGAATAATGACAATTTTCTGCGCCCACATATTAAAAACGGAATAAGCATGCTCGGAAATTTTCCCAAGCCCTATGTTCGCCATCGCATGGTTGAAGGTAAACTGATCAACTAGCTGGTAAAGCGGCATCGCCAGGCCGACAAAAACGAACGGCGCCGCATAAAAAAACAATTCTTTGTACATCTCTTTCAAAGAAAGCGCCACTTGTCCGCGATCCCTCTTTAACAAATTGTCAAGATGCGGCTTCCGCTTCCACCAATACCAAAGGAGAATGGCAAGTCCGCCGATGGCGCCGACAAAAGCGGCAAATGTCGCCACACTGACAGCGGTGACGAGAGAACCTTGCAGCACGCGCAAAACGATGTAACAGCCAATCAGCAAAAAGGCGATGCGGACAATTTGTTCCACCACTTGCGATAGCGCTGTTGGCCCCATCGATTCATGCCCTTGGAAAAACCCGCGGATTAAGCTCATGACGGGAACGATAATCAGCGCAAAACTCACCGCGCGAATAACTGTCACAACGTCATCAATAGAATTGACATTGGTGCGTTCATCAATGACAAACGGAGCAATCCACGGAGCAATCGTATATAAAACAAGGCATGAAACAACGCCAGTGATGATCATTAACCGCAATCCCGAACGAAATAGCGTATAACCAATGCGATACTCTTCCAACGCATTATACTTCGACACAAACTTGGAAACCGCCAGCGGCAACCCTCCTGTAGCGAGGCTAATGAAAATTTGGTATGGCACATATCCATACCCGTAAAGCGCGCCGCCTTGTTCCCCCACAAGCTGATAAAACGGAATGACGTAAATTAAACCAAGAATGCGCGACAACATGACGCCGACCGTTAAAATAAACGTCCCGCGCAACAATTTCGATGTAGACATATGATCCCTTCCCTAATTGATCGCATTGAAAATGATAACTACGTTATTTTATCATATTTTTGATAAGGTCGAGAAATTTCCCCCGCTCCATTATATATAATACGGAAAGGATAGTGAAGAAAATGGCGTATGAAGTTGTTGTTATCGGGGGAGGCCCGTCGGGAATTATGGCGGCAATTGGCGCTGCTGAACAAGGAGCGAAAGTGCTTCTTATCGAAAAAGGGAACAAGCTTGGGCGGAAACTTGCCATTTCTGGCGGCGGGCGATGCAATGTAACAAACCGGCTCCCTGTCGATGAAATCATTAAACATATTCCTGGGAACGGACGGTTTTTATACAGCGCTTTTTCTGAATTCAATAATGAAGATATTATCCGCTTTTTTGAACGGCTTGGCGTGCAGCTAAAAGAGGAAGATCATGGCCGCATGTTTCCGGTAAGCGATAACGCGCAATCTGTCGTGCAAGCGCTAGTAAACGAGCTAAGACGGTTGCATGTAGAGATCCGGCTTAACACGCCGGTGGCCGACGTAGAGTACGAGCAAGGAAAGGCGGTAGGCGTAACGCTAAAAAGCGGGGAATTCATCGGCGCGAAAGCCGTTGTCGTCGCCGTTGGCGGCAAATCGGTCCCGCAAACAGGCTCGACCGGAGACGGCTATGCTTGGGCGGAAAAAGCGGGGCATACGATCACCGAGCTGTTTCCGACCGAAGTGCCGATAACATCGAACGAGCCGTTCATTCAAGAACGGACGCTCCAAGGATTATCGTTGCGCGATGTCGCTTTAAGTGTTCTAAAACCAAACGGAAAACCGATCATCACCCATCAGATGGACATGCTGTTTACGCATTTCGGCATTTCCGGCCCCGCTGCCCTTCGCTGCAGCCAATTTGTCGTCAAAGCGTTAAAAAAATACGGGACTAATTCCGTCATGATGAGCATTGACGCGCTTCCTGAGCAAAATCAAGAAGAGTTGTTCCAGCAGATCGCCAACGCATGCAAAGCAGAGCCGAAAAAGGCGATAAAAAATGTCATCAAGGGCTTGCTTCCAGAGCGATATATGTTATTTCTGCTGGAGCGAAGCAACATCGAGCCGCAAACACCGGCCGGAATGGTTGCACATGAAAAAATCCGGACATTCGTTCACCAATGTAAACAATTTACGTTTCACGTTCACGGCACGCTGCCATTAGAAAAAGCGTTCGTCACCGGCGGAGGTGTGTCTGTCAAAGAAATTCACCCGAAAAAAATGGCTTCGAAATGGATGGAGGGGCTTTATTTTTGCGGAGAAATTTTGGACATTCACGGCTATACGGGAGGATATAACATTACAGCAGCCCTTGTCACCGGAAGGCTTGCCGGAGTGAACGCGGCATTGCACGCAATGTCTTTCCGGACCTAACGAACTTCGTTAGGTCCGGTAAATGATCATTGCCGAAAAGCAATAAATTTGCTCTCCTTCGGATTCCATCATCGCGACATCATATTTCACGTCAATCAGCTGCCCTTCTTTCAGCCCGGACAAAAAGGCATTCACCGCCCGTTCTAAATCTTTTTCATGCTCTTCGTCGAACAGCTTCACTTTATACATTGTTACGCCCCCTCCTTATTATCGCCGCCCCTCATTAACTCATTTCTTTTACAAAGAAAAAATTCCTTTCGCTCTCTTCCTAAAAAAAGAGAAATCTCTCCGCTGATAAAAATGATCTTTCCTGCGGCGTAAACGCCTGCTTCACAGAAACCGCCGCTTGGCTTGTTGACTAGCAGATAGAAGGGAAGCGGCACAAAGCTAGCTTAAGTCCGGCGTTAGCATGAAATATTGTGTGAGTGGTGACCAAACGCGTTGCATTTAATTAACGCTGATTTAGCCGCATCGATATTTTTCGTTAATTACATCTCCACTTTTTATGTTTTATGCAAAATCATCTATTGGGCAAAAAGGATGGGAAACAAGGAAGATATCCCCGTTTTTCATTGATTATATATGATAAAAGCATTGGCCTGTTTCCATGTTGAAACAGGCCAATGCTTTTCTTAGCATGAACCATCTTTCCTCTTAGTTATCACAATTATGGCATTACTGTTTCGGGATGGTATCCCCTTCCCATTCGAGCATGCCGCCGACCATATTGCAGACGCGATAGCCTAATTCTTGCAAATAGCGGCAAACATTTTCGCTGCGCCGCCCGGAGCGGCAGACGAAAATGTACTCTTCCTCTTTATTGAACTCATCAAGCCGGCTCGGAATGTCACCCATTTTGATATGTTTTGCGCTTGGAATCATGCCAAGCGCCACTTCTTCGTCTTCACGCACGTCGACGATGTTCAGCTTTTCGCCGCGGTCCAGTTTTTCTTTTAATTCCGCCGCGGTAATTTCTTTAATCTCTCCCATCGTTAAATCTCCTTTCCATCATACGTCCCCCGCGAAAGGGGGACGTCTTTCATCAGTTTGCCACAATGTTGACTAATTTTCCCGGCACTGTAATCACTTTGCGCACTGTTTTTCCTGCGATATGTTCTTGCACTTTCTCGTCTTGCATCGCTGCTTGTTCCAGTTCTTCTTTCGACAGATCTGCGCGCACATGCAGTTTTGCTCTTACTTTTCCGTTCACTTGCACAACAATTTCGACTTCCTCTTCGACTAATTTTGCCTCATCGTACGTCGGCCATGGCTCATATGCGATCGTATTGTTATGGCCGAGCTTTTCCCATAATTCTTCTCCGATGTGCGGGCAAACCGGCGACAATAATTTCACAAACCCTTCCATATACTTTTTCGGCAATACCGGTGCTTTATATGCTTCATTGATAAACACCATTAGCTGCGAAATCGCCGTATTAAAGCGAAGCGCTTCATAATCTTCCGTTACTTTTTTCACCGTTTGGTGATAAACGCGCTCAAGCGTATCCGTTTCCGGATTGTCAACGATTTTCGGATTCAACTCGCCATTTTCATCGACAAACAAGCGCCAGACGCGTTCCAAGAAACGGCGCGCTCCGTCCAATCCTTTTGTCGACCAAGCGATCGACGCTTCCAGAGGCCCCATGAACATTTCGTATAAGCGGAGCGTATCGGCGCCGTGGCTTTCGATAATATCGTCCGGGTTGACGACATTTCCTCTCGATTTGCTCATTTTTTCATTGTTTTCCCCAAGAATCATTCCTTGGTTAAATAGTTTTTGGAACGGCTCTTTTGTCGGCACAACGCCGATATCGTATAAAAACTTATGCCAGAAACGCGCATACAATAAGTGAAGCACCGCATGCTCTGCCCCGCCGATATAAACGTCCACCGGCAGCCATTTTTTCAATTTTTCCGGATCAGCAAGCTGTTTGTCGTTATGCGGGTCAATATAACGCAAATAATACCAGCAGCTTCCTGCCCATTGCGGCATTGTGTTCGTTTCACGCCGCCCTTTTTTGCCTGTTTTCGGATCGATGACATTGACCCATTCTTCAATATTCGCAAGCGGCGATTCTCCCGTGCCTGACGGTCTTATTTGATCCGTTTTTGGCAGTTTTAATGGGAGTTCTTCTTCCGGCACCGGTGTCATTGTCCCGTCTTCCCAATGGATGATCGGAATCGGCTCGCCCCAGTAGCGCTGACGGCTGAACAGCCAGTCGCGGAGGCGGTATGTGACTTTCTTTTGTCCTTTTCCATTGGCTTCAAGCCATTCAATCATTTTCTTGATCGCTTCTTCTTTGTTCAAACCGTTTAAGAAATCGGAGTTAATATGCTCGCCGTCGCCCGTATACGCTTCTTTCGCAATATCGCCGCCGGCGACGACTTCTTTGATTGGCAAGTTAAATTTTTTCGCAAATTCATAGTCGCGCTCATCGTGTGCCGGCACGGCCATAATCGCACCAGTGCCATAGCTCATTAACACATAATCAGCAATCCAAATCGGCAGCTTCTCGCCGGTGACTGGATGAATCGCATATGCGCCGGTGAACACCCCTGTTTTTTCTTTCGCCAAATCCGTGCGCTCAAGATCACTTTTGCTTTTAATGGCATCTAAATATGCCTCTACTGCCGCTTTTTGCTCCGGAGTTGTAATTTTTTCGACAAGCGGATGTTCCGGCGCCAATACGGTATATGTCGCGCCAAATAAGGTATCCGGGCGGGTCGTAAAGACCGTGAACGTTTCATTGTGGCCATCCACTTCAAAGCGAATTTCCGCGCCTTCTGAACGGCCGATCCAGTTTCGCTGCATTTCTTTGATGCTTTCCGGCCAATCCAATTCTTCTAAGTCTTCCAAAAGGCGGTCTGCATACGCCGTAATGCGGAGCATCCACTGTCTCATCGGCTTGCGGATGACTGGATGGCCGCCGCGCTCGCTTCTGCCGTTAATGACTTCTTCGTTGGCAAGCACCGTTCCTAGCGCCGGGCACCAGTTGACCGGAACTTCATCAATATAAGCTAACCCTTTTTCATATAGCTTCAAAAAAATCCATTGTGTCCATTTATAGTAATTTGGATCAGTCGTGTTGATTTCCCGGTCCCAGTCGTATGAAAATCCTAATGATTTAATTTGCCGGCGGAACGTATTAATGTTTTTCTCGGTAAATTCCGCGGGGTCATTTCCGGTATCAAGGGCATATTGCTCCGCTGGCAAACCGAACGCGTCCCATCCCATCGGATGAAGCACGTTATAGCCTTGCATTCGTTTCATCCGCGCTAAAATATCTGTTGCCGTATAGCCTTCCGGATGGCCGACGTGCAGCCCTGCGCCGGACGGATACGGAAACATATCCAACACGTAAAATTTCGGCTTGTCATCGTCATCAACTGTTTTAAATGTTTTGTTTTTTTCCCAATAATCTTGCCATTTTTTCTCGATTTCGCGATGATTAAAGCTCATTGTCTTTCCTCCTGTCTTTTTGTCATATGAAATCATTGCCAATCAAGACACGTACGAAAAAACCCCCCATCCCAAAAAGGGACGAGAGGTGAAAATTCCCGCGGTACCACCCTTATTAGCACGCGACGGCGCACGTGCTCACTCTCATCATTAACGCAGATTCACGGCGGACATTACGAGGCGAAAGCCGCTCATGCCCGCAACTCCGAGGCGAGTTCGTGAACAAACTTCGGTTGACTCGCACCAGCCGTCAACTCTCTGTTGCCCGTTTTGTTCACTACTACTCCTCTTCACCGTTATTTCCAATATTGTTCGTGATAATATTTTAAAAAATTTGTCGGTTGATTGCAAGTAGCGGAAAATAGAGCTTATATGCTGTATATGCCATTTTTATCCGCATGCAGCTAGTTATCCGTCTATTTTATGCCACATTTCCGGCGGATTAAGCTCATAGATGCCGTTTTCGCGATACATGTAGTTATTGATAATAAATTCGCGGCGAATCGTTGCATAATCTTCATGGAATTTTTTTATGTACTCATTTATTTCTTTTTCTGTATACCGTTTTCCCGGCTTCAACCCTTTCAGCATATGCTCAAGGACAATCAACTTCTTCTTTCTTTGCGCCGGAATGTTTTTTAAACGGCCTCCGCTTGTAAAAAAATTGTCGATCACTTTTTGGCGCTCTGCGGCTTTTTCTTTCATTTCTTTTTTCACCTCGTTTCGTTCCGCCAAATCAAGCAATGCGCTCGCGTAATGCTTGATGACAGACGGCTGTAAGTAAAAATAAATGATGTTTCCGTCGCGTCGTTCATAAACGATGTTCACGTCACGGAGCTTGTTAAGATGATGGGTGATCGTCGCTGGAGTTAATCCAAGTTTTCCGGCGATGGCTTGGCCATGCAGCGGCCCTTGTGAAAGCAGTTTTATAATGCGGAGACGCGTTGGGTCACCAATTGTTTTAAAAAATGCCACTAAACGCTGAAGCTGCATAGCAGCCCTCCTTATATTTGATAACCATCTAATTAGATATATATCTAATTAGATGGCCATTGTCAACCTTTAGCAAACAAAAAGCGGAGCAGAGGGCATGTCTGCTTCTATGGCAGCCGTTTGCTTCATCCTTATTTCCGGCCATAAGCGAAAGCACAGAAAAGAAACTAACGCGGCCAACATCATCAACCGGATTATATATTCCTCCGACCAAATTTCTAACTGCACCGCCTGCCCCGGAATTCAGCATAATCACCACTCCAGCGGCGGAAATGATTGTTCAAGCCGCTTATGAACGCAATCGCATTCAGCAGCATAAAGTGAATCGCAATAAAAAAGAGCTTGCCAATCCGGCAAGCTGTTCTTCTACTCCACATGCTGCTTCGCTTTTTGCGGCTGCCCTCCTGTTTGTTCATACGCTTTTTTTGCTTGTTTTACTGGGTCAGCCTCTTTTCCTAATTCGATGTCATGATTATGGGTGCCATTTCGCGTTTTTTGTTCCGGGTTGTTTTGCTTCGAACGTTTTTTCACAACGCGCTTCCTCCTTAATGATTGAGCAAAATCATGTCGTTTTGCAATTGCTGCAGCTGCAGGCGCATCCGGTGCAATTGTTCGCGCTGTTGCGCATTGCAGCTAAGCGCCAAATGCGCTAAATCATTCACCGCGTTCTCCAGCATTTGCTGCGCTTGTGCATATTCCATGTCATTGTAATGCTCTTGCTTTTGCGCCTCTGTATATTGCTCTTTCGCATAACGGATGACATCTTCGCAATGCTGCAGGAATTCATCGACCGATTGCCGCGTTGCCATAATTATTCCCTCCAACCGTATAATCATTTGTCTCCTTTTTTAATGTGCGCATTTTATTTGGCGGATATCACGTCAATGATTGGCAACAGTCGATTTTTCCAGCCAATCATGTTACAATGCTAAAATGATATGATGTTAAAAGGAGGGAGCTGTTTTGAAACAGCCCAACCCATTTCCATATACAAACGATCATAAACGTTACCATACATGGAACTATCATTTGCGGCAAACGTTTGGCCATAAAGTATTTAAAATCTCTCTCGATGGCGGTTTTGATTGTCCAAACCGCGACGGGACGGTTGCCTATGGCGGCTGTACGTTTTGCAGCGCGGCGGGATCAGGCGATTTTGCCGGCAACCGTGCAGATGACCTTGTTACCCAATTTAATCAAATGAAAGAAAAAATGCATAAGAAATGGAAAAACGGAAAATATTTAGCTTATTTCCAAGCGTTCACGAATACACACGCTCCCGTAGACGTATTGCGGGAAAAATACGAAACTGTCCTAAATTTAGACGGAGTTGTCGGGCTGTCCATCGCCACACGCCCGGACTGCCTTCCAGACGATGTTGTCGAATATTTGGCAGAGCTGAACGAGCGCACGTATTTATGGGTGGAGCTCGGGTTGCAGACGGTCCACGAGCGGACAGCGCTGCTGATCAACCGCGCCCACGATTTCCAATGCTTTGCCGACGGAGTTGAAAAACTGCGCAAACGCGGGATCCGCGTGTGTGCGCATATTATTAACGGCCTGCCGCTCGAAGATTACGATATGATGATGGAAACAGCGAAAACGGTGGCAAGCATGGACATTCAAGGGATCAAGATCCATTTGCTTCATTTATTAAAAGGGACGCCGATGGTTAAGCAATACGAAAAAGGCCTAGTCCGATTTTTGTCATTTGAAGAATATGTCCACCTTGTTTGCGATCAGCTGGAAATTTTGCCTCCGGAAATGATTGTGCACCGCATTACAGGAGACGGGCCAATCGATTTAATGATCGGACCAATGTGGAGTGTCAACAAATGGGAAGTGTTAAACGCGATTGATGCCGAACTCGAACGCCGTGACAGCTATCAAGGAAAGTACTACAAAAAAGAAGTGGTGAAACAATGAAATTAGCGAAAATTCTCCCTTTTACGAGAACATTAATGGATCTTGCCGTAAACGAAGGGGATATCGCCGTCGACGCCACGGTGGGAAACGGACATGATACGCTTTATCTGGCACAGCGCGTGGGAGAATCCGGCCATGTGTTTGGCTTTGATATTCAAAAAGAAGCGATTTCGGCAACCTCCGCCCGCCTTCAAGAACATAACATGTTACAGCGGGTGACGTTATTTCAAGCAAGCCACGATCAACTGATCGAAAAAATTCCCGCTCATTATCATGGCCGCATCACCGGAGCGATGTTTAATCTCGGCTACTTGCCGGGCGGCGATAAACGGATTGTAACAAAACCGGATTCCACGATCCGCGCCATTGAGCAATTGTTGCAAATTATGGCGAAAGAAGGAATCATCGTCATTGTCGTTTATCATGGCCATCCGGAAGGCGCCATCGAACGCGACGCGCTTCTTCACTACACAAAGGCGATAGACCAAAAACGGGCTCACGTATTAAAATATGAATTTATCAACCAAATGAACAACCCGCCTTTTATTATCGCGCTGGAAAAACGATCATGAGGCTGCCCTCTAATTGGAGCAGCCTCTTTATTTGGCGATGGAAGAACGCTTTTTTTGCCATAACCGATATGCTTTTCCATTCCAATAAAAAAACCAAGAAACGATGCCGCCAGCCCGGATAAGCCTTTTCGCAAGACGGCGCAGCTCTTTTTGTTTCTTCACTTTTTCATCAGATAAATATAAGCCGAGCAACCCGCGGTGAATAAGGCGGTGAAATGCCCCGTGCGGCAATTCGCTCACATGGCGGTCCGCCTCTTCAATAAAATGGCAGAACCGTTCCAGCAAAACAGACTGGTTCGGATAATAAAAGCAAAAATTCAAATCTCCTTCTTGACGATCTTCTTCTTGATCAATAAAGTAATCAAGCAAAATGTGCAGACCTTGAATATATGGAAAATAACCGTCGCGTATTTGTTTTGCCATTTTCTCATGAAACGTTTCGGCAAACGCGTAAGCAACTAAACAAAAAATGCCAAGCGTTGAGCCGGAACAAGCGGAAAACTCATACCATTCCATCGGCGGAAGCTGATCTTTATATTGCTTGAACCACTTTTCGAGACGAGGGACGCGTTCTTCAACATCCACATGTTTATGTACTTGCAAATCACAATAATATCCAGCCAATTCATGCAAAAACGGCATAATTTTATCGTAATGCGTTACTTTCTTTAAAACGCTTTGGCATGTCCGGACAAGGTCATGTAAATAACCGCCATCATCTTGTTCTTGGCGATGCCGGTAATAATTCGAAACACCCGCATCAACCGTCAAGGCATCAGGCATCGATTCATGAAGAGCGCGAAAATCGAGCGGATCTAAAGAAGTGCTTCGATCACACAAATTATCTAGGTAATCGCTGATTGTTTGATAGGCGACAATAAAACGAATGCACTCTTCCATTTTTTCTCCTGCCAACAGCGATAAAATGGAGCCGCCCTCACAGTGGAACGTTTTTGTTTCAATGCTCGCCAACGCTTGTTTGCGAAGTTCCGCGTCTGGAATATTTTGTGCTTTTTGTTTCCAATATGCCAGTTCGCGATGCACAACTGGAAAAACGTCGCGATATACTTTTTTCATAAGAGTGATCGGATGTGTCGGGATTTTCAACTGGCTCACCTCAGATGCGTTTGCGTTATCTAACGATACAGTCGGCATTGTGTATCTAAAAACGATTTTGCGTATAAGAAAACATCTTCTCGCTCCGGTTCATTAAAAATTTCATGGTACAATTGGTTCCATTCTTTATACACTTTTTCCGATATCGGCAAACGATCGAACCATTCTTTTACGGCTGTTTTATCGACAATTTTATCGTCTCCGCCCTGCATCAGCAGCAATGGAATGTCAGGAAATCGCTGAATACGGCGGGAAGCCAATTCCATCGCCTTTATTAGTTCGCGGTACCAACGGACAGATACTTTCGTCACATAAAGTTCATCTTGTTTTCCCGCCTCATGTACTTCTTTATTTCTTGTCGCCAATTCGACAGACAATCCCGAATCGATTAAAAGGGATGGTGCAATATGATTCAATACTCTTGATAACATATCAAGCCCTTTTGACGGATACGACACAAGCCCTAAACATGGGGAGGACAAAATAACCCCTTGCACAGGAAGCTTTTTTTCTTGCAACGTGCGGATGGCGATAAGCCCTCCCATGCTATGTCCGAGAAGAAACACTGGTACATGAAATTGTCTCGCTTCTGTGATCCAATCAGCCACCTCATTAATATATTCATCGAACGACAGAATATGTCCGCGTTTTCTTCTCGTTGTCCGCCCTTGTCCAGGCAAATCGCCTGCGACCACATGATAGCCGCTTTTTACCCACTGTTCGATCAGCCATTTATAACGTCCATGATGCTCTGCTGCTCCGTGGACAATCACAACTGTTCCTTTCCCTTCATTTGCCTCCCATGTCCACATCGTGCAATCTCCTCCGTTTACGAATCATGCCGCTATCTGTACAATAATAATACCGAACCATTTTATAAAAGGAAAGGGAAGAAGCGTATGATTTATCCTTATAAAGGAAAATCTCCGAAAATTGCGGAATCTGCCTTTATCGCCGATTACGTCACCATTACCGGTGACGTGGTCATCGGGGAAGAAACAAGCATTTGGTTTAATACGGTTATTCGCGGCGATGTCGCGCCAACGATTATCGGCAATCGCGTCAATATCCAAGATAACTCAATTTTGCATCAAAGTCCAAATAATCCGCTTATCATTGAAGACGACGTAACCGTCGGCCACCAAGTCATTTTACATAGTGCCATCATCCGAAAAAACGCTTTAATCGGCATGGGCTCGATTATTCTCGATGGTGCGGAAATTGGCGAAGGAGCGTTTATCGGCGCCGGAAGCCTTGTCCCGCAAGGAAAAAAAATTCCCCCGCACACGCTCGCGTTTGGCCGCCCCGCTAAAGTTATTCGTGAATTAACGGACGAAGATGTCCGCGAGATGGAGCGAATTCGCCGCGAGTATGTTGAGAAAGGGCAATATTATAAATCGTTGCAGCAAGATAAACAATAATGGAAACGCCGAGCAGACCGATTCGCTATAACGGGATATTAACCAAGTTATTTAACGGGCCGCAGACAGAGAAAATAAAAAAGCGGTGAAATCTGATTGTTTGAAATACATGGATGCAAATAGGAAGACAGGCATCGCCTAGCCTCCGATTAAATAGGCTGGGAATGCCTGTCTTTTTTATATAGGCGAAAAAAATCATACTTCTTTTCAATATAGACTTGATGCCAAACCATAAATGCTAGCACGGTCCAAATTTTGCGGCTATGATCCGCCTTATTGGCGCAATGCTCTTCTAACAGACGATATAACACGTCTTTATGGAATAAATGTTCAGTTTCGCTTTCTTTGATAATCGTTTTTGCCCAATCATACATTTCATTTTTCAGCCAATGGCGAATCGGTACCGGAAAACCAAGCTTTTTGCGATGAAGAACATGCTCCGGGACAATGCCTTCTGCCGCTTTGCGCAAAATATATTTCGTTGTATTATTGGCCGTTTTCATTTCCGGCGGAATTTTTGCCGCCACTTCAAAGACAGCCTTGTCTAAAAATGGGACGCGCAATTCCAATGAATGTGCCATCGTCATTTTATCCGCCTTCAGCAAAATATCCCCGCGCAGCCACGTATGGATATCGATATATTGCATTCGATTCACCGGCGGGTAATGGGTTGTCTCTTCATAAAACGGGCGGGTTATCACTGTATATTCCAACCCATGTTTGTACGGTTTCAACAATCTTTCCTTTTCTTCTTCGCTATACATTTTCGCATTTCCAATGTAACGTTCTTCCATCGGAGTTAATCCGCGCTCAATAAAGCTTTTTCCTTTAACCCCTTCCGGAAGCATAGAAGCGATGGCGCGCAATGCAGGCTTTACCACATCAGGAATTAGCGCAAACACTTTTAATGACTGCGGTTCGCAATAAATGTTGTACCCGCCAAATAACTCATCTGCTCCTTCCCCAGAAAGCACAACCGTTACATGCTTTCTCGCTTCACGGGCGACGAAATAAAGCGGAACAGCTGCTGGATCAGCAAGCGGATCATCCATATGCCACATAATCTTTGGCAATTCTTCCATGTACTCTTCTGGCGAAATAACATAGCTAATGTTTTCGACTCCTAATTTTTCCGCTGTTTCTTCCGCAACCGCTATTTCGTTAAACCCTTCCCATTCAAAACCGACCGAAAAAGTCTTTATGTTCGGGTGGAATTGCTTAGCAATCGAAACGATCAGAGAAGAATCAATGCCGCCCGATAAAAACGCACCAACCGGCACATCACTGCGCATATGAACACGTACAGAATCAAATAAAACATCGCGAATCTCTTTCACTAATTCGTCTTCTGATTTCCATACAGGATGAAAGCCCGCTTTCCAATAACGATGCACCGTTAATTTTTCGCCGATTTTCTTTTTGATATAATGACCTGGCTCCAACTTTCTAATACCAACAGACATCGTCATTGGTTCAGGCACATATTGGAATGTTAAATAATGCTGAAGCGCATCATAATGAAGAACATCCTGTTCCATTGCATGCAAAATGCTTTTCTTTTCCGAGGCAAAAAACGTCCGCCCCTCTTCCTCTAAATAGAAAAACGGCTTAATGCCGAATGGGTCGCGCGCGGCAAAAATGGTTTTTTCTTCTTTATCCCAAATGACAAACGCAAACATGCCGCGAAGCTTCTCTACCGCTTTTTCTCTTTCGGCGCTGTAAAGGGCGATAATGACTTCTGTATCCGAGTTGGTGGTGAATTCATATCCTTTTTCTTCTAACTCGTTCCGAAGCTCCAGGTAATTGTAAATTTCACCATTAAAAATAATCCAATACCGCTCATTTTCATAAGAAAGCGGCTGCCGGCCTGCTTCCAAATCGATGATGCTTAAGCGGCGGAATCCGAAATGGACATATTCATCAAAATAATACCCTTGATCATCCGGGCCGCGATATGTAATCATATCATTCATCTCTTCGAACGTGTTCTGCCATTGTTCGTCTGGCATTTTCGGCTCATCATGAACGCATCCGATAAACCCGCACATGTTTTGTTCCACCTACTCCCTTAATCCCCATTAGTTATACCATACATAATAGGACTATAACATTTTATTTACTTTTTTGAAACAATTGTTACTAATATTTTTCTAATATTTTTTTTTCGTTACAATCATCCTTGATTCGGCCAAAAAAAGAGAGCTACATCACTGTAACTCCCTTTTTCATATTATTATTGTTTCGCTAACGCAAGAGCTTGCTCTTTCAATGTTTCCGCTTTGTCTGTACGTTCCCACGGAAGATCGATGTCCGTGCGTCCGAAATGGCCATAAGCCGCTGTTTGTTTATAAATCGGACGGCGCAAATCCAACATTTTAATAATGCCGGCTGGGCGAAGATCAAAATTGTTGCGCACCACTTTAATTAAAATGTCTTCCGACACTTTTCCGGTACCGAATGTATCAATGGAAATTGACACCGGTCTTGCAACGCCGATCGCATATGCCAGCTGCACTTCGCATTTATCCGCCAGTCCCGCGGCAACGATATTTTTCGCCACATAACGCGCTGCATAAGCTGCGGAGCGATCTACTTTTGTCGGGTCTTTTCCAGAAAACGCGCCGCCGCCGTGACGGGCGTAGCCGCCATACGTGTCAACGATAATTTTACGCCCTGTTAAACCGGCATCCCCTTGAGGTCCGCCGATGACGAAACGGCCTGTCGGATTAATGAAATATTTTGTGTTTTCATCGATCAGTTCTGCTGGCACGACTGGCTTAATGACGTGCTCTTTAATATCGCGTTCAATTTGTTCTTGCGTAATTTCCGGATGATGCTGTGCTGATACAACGATAGTGTCGACGCGCACCGGTTTGTCATTTTCGTCGTATTCTATCGTTACTTGTGTTTTGCCGTCTGGACGCAAATACGGCAAAATGTCTTGTTTGCGCACTTCTGCCAAACGGCGGGCTAAGCGATGTGCCAAAGAAATCGGAAGCGGCATTAATTCTTCCGTTTCATTGCAGGCAAACCCAAACATTAACCCTTGGTCTCCAGCGCCGATCGCTTCAATTTCCTCGTCAGTCATCTGACCTTCGCGTGCTTCTAATGCCTTGTCGACTCCCATCGCGATATCCGGAGACTGCTCGTCAATCGATGTCAAGACGGCGCAAGTATCTGCATCAAAACCGAATTTCGCGCGGGTATAGCCAATCTCGCGGACTGTATCGCGAACGATTTTCGGGATATCCACATATGTCGATGTCGTAATCTCTCCGCTAACAAGCACAAGCCCAGTCGTAACGCTCGTTTCGCAGGCAACGCGGGCATTAGGGTCTTTCGCCAAAATGGCGTCTAAAATCGCATCGGAAATTTGGTCACAAATTTTGTCAGGATGACCTTCCGTTACAGATTCCGAAGTGAATAAACGTCTTTTTTTGGACATTCGTCAGTTTCCTCCTCTTTTCATAATCGAACATCGAAATTAGCAGCATCTCCACAAACTGCCAGTGATACGGTACTCATTCCCTATTTATACTATTTATACATATAAAAAACCTTTCCTGTAACGGTGAGGAAAGGTCATTGCAATCGTATTGCTCCTTTCACTCTTATCGTTCAAGGACGCTGCCTTGCCACAGGTTAGCACCATTTCACACATTTCAAGTTGTGACGGTTGCTGGGTTTCATCGGGCCTGTCCCTCCACCAACTCGGGATAAGAGTATCCGTTCAATGAGTTATCATATCGTAATTAAATAAAGAAAGTCAACAAAATTAGACAAATTTTTTATAGACAAAAATAAGCAAAAGAAATTACTGTAAATAGTATGGACTAATAACAAAAATGTGTTATACTATTTGCAGGTATTATAAAAACAAAAAGGCAGGTTTTGGAGATGGGGATTGCGAAAATGACAAATAAACTTTCTTTATTATTACAAAAACCAAACGCATTCCACAATTTGTCGGTAGCTCAACTCGTGGAAAAAATATTGCAACGGAATGAGGGAAAATTAACTGCGACTGGCGCGGTGGCAGTAACGACTGGCAAATATACGGGCCGCTCCCCGAAAGATAAATACATTGTCGAAGAAGCGGCAACGAAAGAAAAAATCGATTGGGGAACAACAAACCAGCCGATTTCTGAAGAAGTTTTCGAAAACTTATACAATAAGGTGCTCGATTATTTAATGAAAAAAGAGGAAATATTTGTTTTCAAAGGATTCGCCGGCGCTGACCCAAAATACCGCTTACCTATCCAAGTTGTTAACGAATTGGCATGGCACAATTTATTTGCCCACCAATTATTTATTCGTCCGACAGCGGAGGAGCTGGATGCACACGAAGCAGAGTTTACCGTTATTTGCGCGCCAAATTTTAAAGCAGATCCTGCTGTGGATGGAACGAGATCGGAAACGTTTATTATTATTTCTTTTGAACGGCGGGTCGTGTTGATTGGCGGAACAGAATATGCCGGAGAAATGAAAAAGTCGATTTTCACTGTGATGAATTACCTGCTTCCAGAACAAGGAATTTTGTCAATGCATTGTTCAGCAAATGTCGGCAAAGAAGGGGATGTCGCATTATTCTTTGGCCTGTCCGGCACAGGAAAAACGACGCTTTCCGCCGATCCAAACCGCCGTCTCATTGGCGATGACGAGCATGGCTGGTCGAACCGGGGCATCTTCAATATCGAAGGCGGATGCTACGCAAAATGCATCAACTTATCGCGGGAAAAAGAACCGCAAATTTTTGATGCGATCGGATTCGGTGCAGTGCTTGAAAACGTCATTATCGATGAACATACGAGACAGCCGGATTATGATGACGCCACATTAACGGAAAATACGCGCGCCGCTTACCCAATTCAGGCGATTCATAATATCGTTGATCCGAGCATCGCCGGTCATCCATCGACAATTATTTTCTTAACGGCGGATGCATTCGGGGTATTGCCGCCGATAAGCAAGCTGACTCGCGAACAAGCGATGTACCACTTCCTAAGCGGTTATACAAGCAAATTGGCGGGCACAGAGCGCGGCATCACTTCTCCGCAAGCGACATTTTCCACTTGCTTTGGCGCGCCGTTCTTGCCGCTTCCGGCTGTTAAATATGCGGAAATGCTCGGCAAAAAAATCGCTGAACATAACGTGCGGGTGTTTCTCGTTAACACAGGATGGACCGGTGGAGAGTACGGGGTCGGTAGCCGCATGAAGCTTGCTTACACCCGGGCAATGGTGCAAGCTGCTGTCGAAGGCGAGCTGGACAATGTCGAAACAGTGAAAGAGCCTATTTTCGGTTTAGAAATTCCGATTCATATTCCTGGCGTGCCAGATGAAGTGCTGCAGCCACAAAATACGTGGGCCGATAAACAAGCATATGAGCAAAAGGCAAAAGAGCTTGCCGCAAAATTCCGGGAAAACTTCCAAAAATTCAAGCATATCGCCCCGGAAATCGAAAAACTTGGTGGCCCAATCGCATAACATTGAAGGAGGGAATGTCCCTCCTTTTTTAATTCGTCGAATGCAGCGAAATAAGCTCATACGTGACAATCGTCCGGTTGTCGGCAAGTTCCAGCTTTTTCACCACCGCTTCGCCGCTCGCCTCGCTTTGTAACGTTCTTCTTACTTCAATTGGAATATCGATCGGATAAATGCGGTATCCTTCCTTTTCTAAAATAAACAGATTGTCTTTTATTCGCTTTTCTTTGCCTTTTGTCACAATGAGTGTTTGAAACTCCAGCGGCATGCCCATGAAACACACCTCCTTCTCATTTTATCGTATCATACATCTGGCTGCTGTTTCATCCATTCCGTTAACCGCCGGACTGTTTCGCGGTTATCTTTAGGCGGAAAATAATGGGTAAAGGTTGGAAAATACCATGCCGTCACTCGTTTATTTGCCTCTTTTAACCTCTTTTCAAGACGGTACGCATGTTCAATCGAAACGTTTTGATCTTTTTCCCCATGGATGATCAGCACAGGCGCTTGAATTTTTTCGATTTCATACAATGGCGTTCTCCATCGGTAGCGCTCTGGATATTTTGTCGGTGTCCCCCCGATTACCCGTTTCAACATTCGCCGCAAATCTTCTCGCTCCCAATATGTCAGGGCAATGTCAGAAACCCCTCCCCAGACGGCGACAGAACAAACAGCTGGCTCCAAAATCGCTGTATGAAGCGCCATCGCTCCGCCGCGGGAAAAGCCAAATACGTGAATGCGTTTGCTGTTTACTTGGGGGTGCCGCTGTAAAAGCCGAAAACTTGCAATCGCGTCATAACGGTCTTCCCCCGCAAAATCTTCATTTCCTTCCCCTCCTTGATTCCCGCGATAAAACGGCGCCATCACAATAAATCCGTACGAAGCAAACTGCGTAATGCGGGATAGCCGCACTTGCCCGACGTTTTTTATGCCGCCGCGCAAGTATAAAAACCCATCGTATATTCCCGGCATTTTCGGTTGTGCCAAAAATCCTTTAATTTTCAGCCCTTGGCATAAATATGTAACGAGAAATACATCCACATGCGGATTGGGAGAAGGGAATTTATATTGATTGACGATATATCCGTCCATATGTTTCTTCCTTTCCATTAGGCGTTCACACATTTTTTTCGGATGCATACGATAAGGTGAAGTAAGCTTCATCTTATCCAATGCTAAGGAGGTTCCCTGCATGAAAAAAACCGCAATAGTGTCGCTTTTTCTTTTCCTTCTTATTATCCCGCTTGCCGCCTGCAATCAACAGGCAAATAAGGAAATAAAGAAAGTGCGGGTCGCAGAAGTCACCCGTTCGATCTTCTATGCCCCACAATATGTCGCCATAGCGAAAGGCTTTTTTAAAGAGGAAGGATTGCATGTTGAACTCGCCACAACATGGGGCGGCGATAAAACGATGACAACACTGCTTTCCGGCGGGGCTGACATCGCTCTTGTCGGATCAGAAACATCGATTTATGTCTACAGCCAAGGAACAAACGATCCGGTCATTAATTTCGCGCAGCTGACACAAACAGACGGAACGTTTCTTGTCTCCAGGGAAAAAATAGAAAATTTCACTTGGGATCAGCTCAAAGGCAGCACGTTCCTCGGCCAGCGCAAAGGCGGCATGCCGCAAATGGTCGGCGAATTTGTCTTAAAAAAACATGGCATCGATCCGCATAAAGACGTTAAGCTGATTCAAAACGTCGATTTTGCCAACATCGCTAACGCTTTCGCCAGCGGCACAGGCGATTTTGTCCAGCTATTTGAACCGACGGCAAGCATTTTTGAACAGGAAGGAAAAGGATATATTATCGCATCGTTTGGCACGGAATCCGGTCACGTTCCATATACGACGTTTATGACAAAACAAAGTTTTATCCGGAACAACAAAGACACGATCGAAAAATTTACCCGGGCGATCTATAGAGCGCAACAATGGGTGGAATCGCACAACGCGGCAGAAATCGCGCAAGCTATTCAGCCTTACTTTAAAGATACCGATCTTTCCATCATTGAAAAAGTCGTCGATCGCTATAAAAGCCAAGGAACATATGCAACAAATCCAATCCTTGACAAAGAAGAATGGAACAATTTGCAAAACATTATGAGCGAAGCAGGTGAATTGCCAAAACACATCGATCATAAAACACTTGTCGATAATTCATTCGCGGAAAAAGCTATGGCCAAATAACGAAAGCGGGTGAAAATAATGGGTTTTTTAGTCGTTGACCGCGTTTCCCACACATATTTTACAGAAAAAACAGCCGTTACCGCTTTGGAAAACATATCGTTAACGGTGGAGAAAGGGGAGTTTGTCTCCTTTCTCGGCCCGAGCGGCTGCGGCAAAACAACGCTTCTTTCGATTATCGCCGCATTAATCAAGCCGACGGAAGGAACCGTTTTCGTCGAAGGGAAAGAATTAGACAGCGCGCGCGCAAACGCCGGATATATGCTGCAGCAAGATTATTTATTTCCTTGGAAAACAATTGAAGAAAACATTTTGCTCGGTTTAAAAATCATGGGAACATTGACAGAAATAACAAAAAAGCAAGCGCTTGATTTGCTTGCCGATATCGGATTAAAAGGAGTCGAAACGCATTATCCAAGCCAGCTTTCGGGCGGCATGCGCCAGCGCGCCGCACTCGTCAGGACATTGGCGACCAATCCAAAAATGTTATTGCTTGACGAACCATTTTCTGCGCTCGACCACCAAACGAAATTAAAGCTGGAAGAGCTGGTATGGCAAACACTAAAAAATTATGGAAAAACAGCGCTTCTTGTTACGCATGACATCGGTGAGGCGATTGCGATGAGCGACCGCATTTTTCTATTTTCCACAAAGCCAGGGAGAATCGTGCGCACCTTTATTGTTCCCGATGAATTGCGCCGTCTATCGCCGTTTGCGGCGCGTCAGCATCCGCAATTTTCCGCGCTATTCCAATCCATTTGGAAGGAGCTTGATCAGCTTGAAACAAACAAATGAACAAATTCGTTCTTTTCACCAGCAGTACATTGCGTCACGAAAAAAAGAAAAGCGGCTTATTCGCTTTTTTCAGCTTATCCTATTTGTTACCTTTTTTCTGCTATGGGAGGCAGCAAGCCGGTACCACTGGGTCGACCCGCTTTTGTTCAGCTCGCCATCGGCGATTTGGGATTTATTTGTCCAAAAGCTGGCCGACCATTCCCTCGTTACCCATACGTTTGTCACTTTATTGGAAACGATGTTAGGGTTTATCATCGGCACGGTCGCAGGGGCATGTTTCGGCGCCCTTCTTTGGTGGTTTCCGCGCTTGGCGAAAACGCTTGACCCGTATTTAGTCGTGTTCAACGCCATGCCGAAAGTGGCGCTCGGCCCCATTCTCATCGTCGCTCTTGGTCCGGGATTCACTTCGATTATCGCGATGGGAGTCATTATTTCCGTCATTATTACGACGATTGTTGTCTACTCTGCCTTTCAAGAAGTCGATGCCAACTATCTCAAAGTATTGAAAACATTTGGGGCCACCCGTTATCAATGTTTTAAAGAAGCGGTGCTGCCATCGTCGTTCCCGACAATTATTTCTACGTTAAAAGTCAATGTCGGTTTATCGTGGGTTGGAGTCATTACCGGCGAATTTCTCGTTTCCAAACTTGGGCTTGGCTATATGATCATTTACGGATTCCAAGTGTTTAACTTTACGCTCGTGCTAATGAGCCTGCTCGTCATCGCGCTGTTATCGACCATCATGTACCAAGCTGTTAGCATGATCGAAAAAAAACTGATGAAACATCGTTAGAGGCGTTCATCACACTACAAAGAACGCCTCTTTATTTCTTTTAACGTATATTGCAATACATCGTCCCTCATAATAAAACTGAATCGTTTATCGAAGCGGATATTTTCCGGCAATGAACGCAACAACACCGGACCGTCTGTTTCCAAATAAGAAGACTGCTCGACGATCGCCGCGATTTCCGCAAAGTATATATTTTTTATAATCGACGGCTCTACTTTATATTGGCCAATATACGTTAACGTACCGACAATTCCGCCTGTCTCTTCTTTCACTTCGCGGACTGCGGCTTGTTCCGGCGTTTCTCCTTTTTCTACTTTTCCACCGGGAAATTCCAACCCGCGTTCTGGATGATTCGTCAGCAGCCATTGCCCTTTGTAGCGACAGACGATCCAAACATGTCTGGGCTTTAGTGAAAATGGATGATCCATAAACGACAATAACACGCGATTTCCATAGCAGTCAAAAAAAGACTTCATCTTCGTAAACCTCATTCCTGCTTTCTCTCTTCTCCCTTCATTATACTTGCAAACGGCACCATAAAAAAAGCCACCAACATCGGCAGCTTTCGTTTTATTCTTCCCGGATAAAACCAAGCAAACGAATATGCTCTTTTGCTTCTTCGTTCCCCAGCTTATAAATAAGCTGGTATATTTTCTTTAATGTTTCGTCATAGGCATCGTTTTCACGATCATAATGATATTGAACATACGGAACATGAGCACGCAAAAACGATTGCCAGTCTGTCGAATAGTTTTGATCAAAGTACTCGCGCAATTCAATAATTTCATCATCTGTCGCTTCAATTTGGAAATCCCATGGGGAAGCCGTCTTGACTTGCGAAATTTCCCCTGTTGCGATCGACACATAGTATGTTTTCTTTTCCTGTTCCGCCACGCTTGTCATCTCCTTATGATCGATCTTCTTCATCGTTTAGTGTGGGGAATGCAAAAAAAATTATGCTTTAAAATTAGCCCGTCTCATCTTTAAAAAGTTGGATTGCTTTTTTTAAAAAAGATGGCAGCGGAACACCAGCCCTCCCTATATTTTCAACAATGGAGATGAACTCATTGATTATATAGGAGAAAACAACCGCATCACGAATAAAATGGTTGTCCCAGCCAATCGCAATATCTAATAAATGCGAAACAGCCACTAAAACAAAAACGAGTATCTTGCGGACAATGCCACGGAATCCGACTTGGCTCGACAATTTTCCTTCAATAGCGCTGGCGATCAATCCTGTTACATAGTCTGTCATCACAAAACAAAGCAAAATAATAATTAATAAGTCCGCGCCTCCAATAAGAAACGAAATGAACGAGCCAACAAACGAAGCGCCAAACATCGACATATATTTTTGCATACTCTCCCTCCTGTAACGAGCATTATTATCGTATGCTCTAATGAGGGAAGACGTATAGATAGCCTCCTAGTAAAATAAAAAACCACTCCTTCCCTATCGAAGGAGTGGTTGGTCAACGATCTGTTTATCGGCCAAGGAACGATTTTAACATCCACACATGTTTTTCCAAACTTTGATGAATGCCAAGCAGCATGTCGCCGGTTGTTTCATCTCCAACTTCATCCGCAATTTTCATTCCTTCTTTTAATTCTTCAATCATCGTTTCAAAATCGCTTACAATCGTTGCTACCATTTGTTCCGCCGTTTCTTGCCCAGTCGCTTCTTTCACGGACGATTGTTCTAAGCATTCTTTCATTGTCGCAACTGGCGCCCCGCCAAGCGCAAGAAGACGTTCCGCCAATTCATCGATATGTAGCGCAGCTTCGTTATACAATTGTTCAAATTTCTCGTGAAGCGTAAAAAATTGAGAGCCTTTTACATACCAATGATAATTATGGAGCTTAATGTAAAGGACACTCCAATTAGCAATCTGTTTGTTCACAATGTCCGTTAATTGTTTTGACATCTCTTCATTCCTCCTTAACATTGTTTCCGCAATCATAAAACATGCTTATATCGCTCTATATTTTTTCCCATTGCCGAAATGATATACTTTTCCAAATGTTTCTTCCACTTTTATTTTACACTGAAATAAGCTATATAGCAAAATCGAATTTCTATCAATATTGTGTCAATTCTTATTAACAGCTATCGTTCGCTAAAAAAGCGATTGAAACAAAAAGAAAGCTATCACCAATCCGGTGATAGCCCTTTATCATTATCCAAACACTTTCTTTAATTCCTCTTTATCATGCTCTAACCAGAAGCGCATTAACCGCTTTGCCCCTTCGAGATCATGCAATTTTGCCTGCCCGCATTGCCGCTCCGTTGCTGCTGGAACTTCCGTAGCGTTCAGTGCGTCTTTCATCGTCTCCTCCAGCAAGTCAATAATTTCATCAACGGTTGGCGAACCGCTCACAACAAGATAAAATCCAGTTTGGCAGCCCATTGGCGAAATATCAATAATATCGAAATGGTCATATTTTTCCGCATGTTTGCGGATAGTATAAGCTAACAAATGCTCAAGCGTATGAAGCGCATCCGGTTTCATCGCTTGCTTATTCGGCTGGCAAAAACGAATATCAAATTTATTCACAACGCCATCGCTTCCGACTTTATGAACGCCACAATGTCTGACATATGGCGCTTTCACAGCGCAATGATCCAACTCAAAACTTTCTACTGAAGGCATGCGATCATCACTCCTACTTTATTTTTCTTTTTCATCATACACCGAAATCCGATTTTTTTCATCCTTTTTGTATAAATTGCTTCAAGACATTATATGCGCCTTTGTTCCTCTTTTTATGATATGATATACACTGCGATCAATTTATTTCTTGGCTAGGTGTGTGGGAATGGCGAAAAAATTATTGATTTCTTTCATCCGCTTTTACCAAATTTTCATTTCTCCGTTAAAGCCGCCGACATGCCGGTTTTATCCGACTTGCTCGCACTATGGTTTAGAAGCGGTTAAACGGTTTGGCGCCATCAAAGGCGGCTGGCTGACGATAAAACGGATTTTAAAATGCCACCCGTTTCATCCCGGCGGATTTGATCCCGTGCCTGAGAAGCAGGAAAAACAGTGATTTTTCTATAACTAATTATCGATATGGTGCAGCTTTTCGGCAAGCATGCTTGAGCGAGAAAGTCACCGGGAAACATTAGCAGCTTGAACTTTTCTCCGTCCGTCTCCGATAAAAAACGATGTTGACCAGTTTGCAAATGCCTTGATATTTCTTTTCCGCTTCCGCCTCGTTTCATTGCAAGACTTGGTCTCCCGCCAACATTCCGCAAAGGGGCGGGAAATTTTTAGCATCTATCAAAGAAGCGCTTCTGCGCAGATAAAGGCAGCCTGCATATATGTCCGCTTTTGTAAAGAAAAAACGTGCCGGTCCACTTTCCCCTTTCCTTCATTAAGAGGAGGAAGGCTTTTCAGGAAATGGAAAAAATCTCAAATGATGTGAAAATAACCGTTGCTTTTTTAGACATTTTCTTGTATGATTGGCATTGATAAATCGTAATGATTACGATTATCTAACAGGAAGGAGAACATGATAATGAAAAAAATACCTGTTACTGTATTAAGCGGTTATCTTGGCGCAGGGAAAACGACGCTGCTCAATCATATCCTGCATAACCGAGAAGGAAAGAAAATCGCGGTTATTGTGAATGATATGAGTGAAATAAATATTGATGCTGACTGATTCGCCAAGGCGGTTTTTCCCGCACGGAAGAAAAGCTGGTGCAAATTCAAAACGGCTGCATCTGCTGTACGTTGCGTGAGGATTTAATTAAAGAGGTGAAAAAACTAGCAGATGCTGGAAACATCGATTATATTGTTATCGAATCTTCAGGAATCAGTGAACCAATTCCAGTAGCGCAAACATTTACATATATTGATAAAGAACTGGGGATTGAAATGGCTTTAGATGAATGTTTGCTGACAGAGGAGGAAATGAAACAAGATTGGGCAACATTTTGCGATCCTCTTCCTCCATTTATTGTTTCCCAATAAATGCAATTATTCTAGTTCTCAAATCGTAATTGTTACGATATAATAGCAAAGGAGTTTGCTGGTCAAACATTTTGACAGGAAGGTGCTTAACATGAAAGCAAAATCATTTATTTTATCCCTTTTGCTTGTGATCTCTGCGTTTTTGTACGGTTGCAATGCGGAAAAAAATCACGAACAGACGGAAAAAGCAAAAGACGTTTTAACCATTTATACGACCGTTTATCCGCTTGAAGATTTTACGAAAAAAATCGGGGGCGATTATGTTAACGTGCAAAGCATTTATCCTCCCGGCGTCGAAGCACATACATTTGAACCGACAACAAAAACGATGAAGCAGTTGGCCGATGCGGATGCGTTTATTTATATCGGGCAAGGGATGGAAAGCTTTGCCGATAAAATCAAAGAAACATTAAAAAATGAACAGGTTCATTTTCTCGCTGCTACTGAAGGGATCGAACTACTAGACTCCGCACATGAAGAGCATGCGCACGAGCATGAACATGAACAAGAGCATGAGCACCACGGCGATAAAGATCCGCACGTATGGCTTGACCCAGCCCGCTCGATCGCAATAGCCGAACATATTCGCGATTTGCTCATTGAACTTAAGCCAGAAAAGAAAGAAACATTCACCAAAAACTTCGAAGCATTGAAAGCAAAATTAGAACATCTTGACCAACAATTTCAAACGGTCGTAAAAAGCGCACCGAAAAAAGAAATTCTCGTTGCGCACGCTGCTTACGGATATTGGGAAGACCGCTATGGCATAAAACAGCTGAGCGTTTCTGGGCTTTCGCCAACGAATGAGCCTTCACAAAAAGAATTAGCGGAAATTGTTAAAATAGCCAAACAACATCACATCAAATATGTCATTTTTGAGCAAAATACGACATCCAAAATTACTGAAATTGTAAAAAACGAGATTGGTGCCGATTCTTTGCGGCTGCACAACTTAGAATCGCTAACTTCCGAAGATAAAAAAGCAAATAAAGACTATTTCACTCTCATGGAAGAAAATATTCGCGTGCTGCAAAAAGCGCTCCAATAAAAGCAACAGTCTGCCCCGCGCTGGGGCAGACTGTTTTTTTGCAGACAACCGGCCACCCTTCCTTTAAACCGTCGGGACGCCATATAGACGCATGGACGCTTATTTCCAATAATGACCGCTTATTATTGCAGTGAACGCACATATTCCGCAATCGCCGCAATTTCACCCGGTGTCAACGTTTTCACTTCTTTTGTCTGATGGCGCTCTATCGCTTCTTCAATCGTTTTTGCGCTGCCGTCATGCAAGTACGGGGCGGTCGCCCATACACCGCGCAATGTTGGGGTATCCCATTGCTTCGGTGTGCGCGGATTTGTAAAATGTGCCCTTGCATCACCGGCAGACGGCTTATCGCCCGGATTGGCCGTACCGATGTCATGCAAATAATCCGTATTCGCCGTCGTCAAACGTCCGTTGGCATCAACCGCTTTAGGGCTATCGGTGAAATATTCGCCGCTGTGGCAGCTGAGGCAATTTCCTTTGCCATTAAAAAGCTTTTCTCCTTCCTCCGCTTTCGCTGTCAAGCTTCCGTCCGAATGGCGGTACGGGCTTTTAGGAACCGGAAACGACCTTGGATCATCTAAATAAGCAAGCAGCGCGTCATACATATGCTGCACATCCGGAGGCAGCGGTTTTCCAGCATCGAGGCTCATCATTCCGCCCATCTCGCTCTGCACAGTATGAATATAATCGGTAAAATCATCACGTGAACCGTCCCACATAAACAGTCCCGTTTTCGTCGCTAAAATGTTGCTTGGAACATTGCGCGGGCCTTTCGGCGTCAACAAGGTAAGTTTATTGATGTCGCCGTCGCTATGGCAAGATGCGCAACTCATCCAGTTATTCCCGGTAATGTTTATCGCAAATTCATCGCTATTGGCGCTATAAAAGATCGTTTTTCCTTCACGCACAAGCGGCGATAACGAATCTTTAGCAATTAAACGGATCGTTCCCTTCACCGCTTTTGCTTTAGCGTACGGGCTGTTTCCCCCTGTTTTAATAATGGCAAGATCATGGCTCATCGCGTTATGCACGTACAATGTTTTGCCATCTGGGGAAATGACAATCCCGCGCGGATTATTTCCTTCAATGCGCCGCAAAATTTGCGTTGCGTTTCCTCCGCGCTGCAAATCAAAGACAACCAAATCTTCGCTTCCCGACATGACCGCATACGCTTTGCTTCCATCAGGTTGAAAAGCAAGATCATAAGGGTTGGAAACAATGATCGTTTGATTGTGGACATCCGTTACATTAATTTCTTCAAACAGTTCTTTACGTTCGTCTGTCAGCTCAACATCGTTTTGCAAATCAATCACAGAAATCGCCGGAAACACCGTTTCTTCAAAGTTAATTGGCGTGTCAATATTCGTCAGTAAATGAGGAATATACGCTTTTTTTCCATCAGGCGCTATCACGATTTGTTCCAACGTATTTGGAATGCCCTGGCTTTTTTTGCGGTCTTCTTTGTCCGGTGACGGAGCGAGCGCAATTTCTTTCAGAACACGGTTTTGTTTCGTGTCCACTACACTAATTTTGGCATCTAAATATTGTGTCACATATAATTTTTTTCCATCGGCGGTTAAAGCGAGCGCGCGCGGCCGGTCACCGATTTTTATTTCTGTTTTCTTTTCTCCTTTCGCCAAATCGAATACCGATAAAGTGCCAGAACGATAATTTGCCACATAGAGCATTTGACCGTCTTGGCTTGTCAGCAAGCCAAACGGCTCGATTCCCGTTTTCAAATGGCCGACGACTTTTTTCTTTTTTAACGAAATGATATCGACGCGGTCGTCATACATGCAGGAAACGTACAGCCACTGCTCATCAGGGCTTAAAGCGAGCTGCCGTGGCTCTTTGCCGACCCGGATTTCCGCTTCCTTTTTTTTCGTTTTCGTATTAAAAATGGTGACGGAATGAACGTCAATGTTGGCGACGTACAATGTATCTCCCTTTTTGTTTATCACAATATTATCGCTATGGACCGGTTCATGGCGAATCACTTTCGGTTCTGCGTCAAAAACCTTGCCCGATTGACAGCCTCCCATCAGCAACAGAATAAACAACATACATAGCCATAGCCACTTTTTCATAACGTTCCCCCGCTATCAACTTAGAATGATAACCATTATCATTGTATAAAGAAAAGCGGCAAATCGCAATGATTGCCGCTTTCTTATTTTTCTTTCACTTCCACATTCAACAGAATCGGTGCAATGCCATACTTTCCATGCCCTGCTTGCACTTGCGGCACATGGTCATGATCAGCATTTCCGGATTTGTCCCCTTTTTTATATACATCGCCCGTATCCCAAAATTCGCTCGCCTGCATGCCCTCTTTAAGGTTCGGGCCATCGATGATGCGGTCATAAAAATCAACATAGCGCGAAATAATTGTTTCCCGCTCCAGCGCTTTCACCGTTTCATCTGCTTCCGTATTATTTAAGTTATTCAAAGCGACGCGGAATACGCCTGAAAGCGCCCCGGCGACAAATGGCGTATATTCGATGTCCCCTTTTCCGGTGCGGTATACGCGCAGTTTCTTATCCCAAAAATGCTTATCCACCGCCGCATAAATATTGCGCGCCGCATTGCGGTATTGTTCATTTTTCGTCGCCAAAAAGGCGGCCGTTAGCCCGCGGATGGCGCCAAGCTGGGCAAGCAATGTCGGTTCTGATTTTTCAGCACCCTCGCCAATCACGTAGCCGTTCGCTACAAGCCCATCTTTTCTCATTAAATGTTTTATGATAAAGTCTGCCTGGCTTTTTATTAATTGCAGCGCCCGTTTTCCTTCCGGAGTTTCTAATCCTTTCGCGTCTTCACCGCTTGCATAGCCAACCGGAAGCCCGTCGATGGCGCGCTCAAAAATGCGCAGCGCTTCGATCGTATATCCAGCCTGGAACGTATCGACGCGTTTCCCTTGCTGCTTGCCGTCATGCTCATCGACAAAAGCGCCGATTTCCGGGTTAAAGTGCATCGCATCAATGTTTTTGAATATTTGCAATAGCACATCCCGGTTCACCGAGTATGGGTCAGTGGAAGAAATATCGTTCGCCGCGTCTGCATCTAAGTTTTCTTTCGGTGCGCTTGGGTACGGCGCGCCATCAAACACGGCTAAAAAGGCAGGATTTTGGTTTTTGTTTTCCGGACGCTGGTCGGTCATGCCGTAAAATTCCGAAGCCGGCCAAAGCATCAGCCATTGGTCTTGCAGCAAGCTCCGCGGATCTTCCACTTGCAATTGTTTTGCCTTTGGCGCAAGCGGATTGCCATCCTCGACCACTTGAATTTTATGCGGCAAATAGACAAACCCATGTGCCGGATTATAACGGCTTCCTGCCGCTTTAGCCAGCGATTGGCTATTAGCGTCATAAAATAGATGATCGCGAATGTAGTTTAATTTGTTCCAAATTTGCTCTGTTAAAATCATTCCTTGCATTCCGTCCGCCGAACTAACGCCAAGGGCAATGTTTTCATCTTTGTCATCGTTTGGCGTTTTTGCTTCTATTTCTTCGTCTTTATCTACTGTATGAAAGCCGCCTAAAAAGTCGCCCGCCCAAAGCGCTTGTTTCAAAAAGACGCCGCCGTAAGCGGACGGGGTTAATACTTTTTCCATCTTATTGCGGTCCCAGCGCAGCGACTGGAAATCGACTTGGTATACAGGCACATACGTGCCATCGTCATTTTCCGCATATACGCTCGTATCCACTTTTTGCGCATAATGAGGATCTCCGCTTGCGTACTCAATTAATGTTGGAAACATATTGCGGAAAATCTCTTCACGCGGATAGCCGACGCTGTCCGCCAACTCATAAAACCGGCCCTCCAACGCCTCTCCGCTAGTCTTATGTACATTTTTTGCCATCTGCTCCACAACCGGACCATGAATTAAATGAAGCCCAAGCCCCGATTTTTCCGTCACTTCATACATTGCTTCTTCTGAATATTCATATGACTCAATGCCGGCCGTATAGTCGAACTTCGTCGGTTTGTCTATTTTCCGCGCGTCTAATACATCCAAATCTAAGCCGAGCGCTTCTGCCAATGGTTCGCCAGATAATTCAAATTCAGAATAAGCGAACATGTTGCCTGCCGTGTCAAATGTATAATCCGTTACAGGAACTTGCAAATCTGCCCTCGCTTGTTTTTGCTTTGTTTCTGTTTCTTTTCCGCTGGAAGTGCAAGCGGAAGCGAGCAACAGTGAGGACGTAAGCGCTGCTGCTGTCATCACTTTCCACGGTTTTCGTTTCATGACGACCCCCCCTACACATTACAAATAACGATTTTCATTCTCATTTATTTTAATACAAAATGGCGGAAAACGTAAACTATTTTATGTCACTAATATCAGCTGAAAAGTATCGGTCGTTTCCACCATCCGTTCTCCTGTAAGAAGAGAGCAAAACTCGATCTTCTTTGGGTAAAAACCAAATGTTTGTTTACAAGCAGCAGGGGCAATTTGCGCATAATGGTAAACAAAACTTGGAGCATCTTCTAACAGCAGCTTTCGCATCGTGTACGTTCCGTCCTCTTCATAAACAAAGTCAATATCTACATTCGTTTTTCCTCGCCCTTTCCCATGCCGATAAGTCGCTTGCGCAAACAAAAGAAGTGGAGACCGTTGCGCTTCTGCGCCAGAGGTAAAAAATTGAAGCAAATGATCGGTGATTTTCGCTAAAACGGTATAATAATGAATTGGTGACTCAAACAAATGCGGATGAAGCATCCGCCGATATGTTTCAATCAGCTTTAACATGTAAAAAGGAGATCGCAATGACGGAACGGCACGGTAATATTCAACCATCACGTTGCGTATCACTTTTTTCACCGCTTGTTGCCATGTCAAACCTCCTTCATGGCTCGCTATTGCTTTCATCATTATGTACCCCCGTCATTTTCTTTTTTCAATTTTTTCAATAACAGAATGAATAGAACTCCAGGAACGTTTGACAAAATAAATTGGCTTATCTTTGCTTTTCGCTTTTTGTTTGATTGCTTTTGCCAAATTATGATTCACATAATCCGTCATGACAATAACAATATCCACATGTTCTGGAATATCGCGTTTTACCATATTGACTTTGCGGCCATCAAGATGGATGATTTCTTGAAAGCCTGAATCGATTAGCTTATCCGTAATATTTCCTAAATGATCTGCACCCACGACCAATAAGGATGTCATCGTCTCCCTCCTTCACAGCCTTTTCTTATTTTTATTCTAATTGAGAATGATTTTCTATGTCAATTATAATCATCAATATTTTAAAATTGCTTATAGTTTCCTTCATAACTTTTTGTCAAACAACCAAACTAAACGTGTAAGTCATTTTCATACGATGGGGTGATGCATATGGCAAAAGATGTGCTTTGTGAAGTGAAAAACTGCCATTATTGGGCAGAAGGAAACCGCTGCAATGCAGCATCGATTTATGTTGTGAGCCATAATGGGAACATGGCATCAGATTCCACGGAAACGGATTGTAAAACGTTTATGCCTTCAGATGAAGCGTTATGAAAAAGGGAAGCAAAAAAAAACAAAGCCTTTGGCGTTTGCGCCAAAGGCGTGATGTTTACATCGTTTAGCAAAGTGAGGCGATATCTATGAGGAAAAAGGACAGTCTAATCAAAGCGTTTAAAGAAGAAATAAAACGGGCGGATCCAATGACATTTCCGCTCTGCGTCGACTCATTTACAAATTTATGGCAATATGAATTTGGCGCGTTGGACGGTCTGCCTCCAGAAGTCGAGAAACTTATTGCTTACCGCATCACAGAATTAGATTTAATGGACGAATATTGAAAACGGGGTTTACGATGAGGAAGTCCCTCCTAATGAATTGGTTGGAATCAGCTGTTTTAATTGGCGGCGCAATAGTTTTTGCGAAGCGTTGCGCGGCAATTGCTCAACAAAATAGATTTGTTTCGGGATTTTATATTTCGCTAAACGCTCTTGGCAAAATTGTTTTAACTGCTCTGCCGTCGCCGAATAGCCGCTTTTTAGTTTCACAAACGCACACGGCACTTGTCCCCATGTTTCATCATCGATTCCGGTTACTCCCGCTTCCTCTACCGCCTCATGGGAAAGAAGCACCGCTTCAATTTCAGCCGGATAAACGTTTTCCCCGCCGGAAATGATAAGGTCGGAACGGCGGTCTAATACATATAAAAATCCGTCTTCGTCGATATAGCCGATGTCTCCCGTATAAAACCAGCCGTCGCGAATCGCTTCTTCCGTCGCATCCGGCCGGCGCAAATATCCTTTTGTCACATTTGGGCCTTTTACGACAATTTCTCCCGGTTCATACGGACGGGCCGCTTGTCCGTCCTCTTTTTCGATGCGAAGCTGCGCTGGAAACAACGGCTTTCCTGCAGAACCAAGCTTTGTTAAACTATATTCCGGGGCAAGCGTGACAATTTGTGATGATGTTTCCGTCATGCCGTACGTCTGATACACGGGAATCCCTTTTGCTTTGCATGCTTCCAGCAGCGGTGTTGGAGCAGGCCCGCCGCCAAGCAGCATGCAGCGAAACGTTTCCGGATACCGTCTTTCGCCAAGATCGGAGATCATTTTTTGCAACATCGCACTGACTACAGACATCATTGTCACTTTCCCGGCGATAATGAGCTCATTGGCTTTTTTTGCATCGAAAGCGTGCATGACATACATGCTCATTCCATATATAACGCTCCGCATCATAATCGATAAGCCGCTAATATGAAAAAACGGAACAGCCGCAAGCCAGCAGTCATTCTCATGCAATCCTAAATTTAACGCCGAACCGATAGCACTCCACCAATGATTTCCGTAAGTTTGCAATACACCTTTTGGTTTTCCCGTCGTTCCTGACGTATACATGATGGTGGCGACATCGTCAAAATGGTAATATTGCTGAAATTCGGCATCCGCCTCAGGCAATGCGGACAATTCACTTACGGTAATAACCCGAACGTCTTCTCCCATTCGGTCCGCCAACTCATCATCGGCAATAACGCATGCCGCTTCACTATCTTTTAATTGCCAAGCAAGCTCATAGGAAGTCAAACGCGTGTTTTGCAGCAAAACAATCGCGCCAAGATAATGAAGGGCGTGAATGAATTCGATCATCGCCACGCTATTTTTCATAAAAACAGCGACGATATCTCCTTTGCGCACTCCCGCGTTTGCAAGCTGGCGCGCTTTTTTCGCGGCAGACTCATGAAGCTCCGCAAACGTTTTTGCGGCTTGTTCGTCATAAACCGCAATGCGTTCAGGTGTCAAAAACGCCCGCTGCATAAGCCAATTCGGAAGCGATGTTTGCATGTTCCTTTCTCTCCTTCCTCCATAAAGAAACAGCTTGATGGAATTCATCAAGCTGCTTTAGCTTGCCTTTATTATTTGCCAAACGCCATCGGTTCACGCGCTTTGCTCCACATTGCAGCGGCAACACATGAAAGTTCATTTTTCTCGGCAATTCACGCAAGACTTAACGCCTGTCCCTCCGACGCGTACGCCGATAAGCAAAGCCGCCTTCCGCTTTTCTTACGGAAAACGCGGGAATTGTTTGAAGTTTGGCTGCCGTTTTTCTTTAAATGCATCTCGCCCTTCTTTCGCCTCATCGGTTGTATAGAATAGCAGCGTTGCGTCACCGGCGAGCTGCTGAATGCCGGCCAAGCCGTCGGAATCAGCGTTAAACGCCGCTTTCAAAAAGCGAATCGCCGTTGGGCTTTTTTCTAAAATTTCTTGCGCCCATTTCACCGTTTCTTCTTCCAATTGCTCTAATGGCACCACTTTATTGACAAGCCCCATTTCCAACGCTTCCTGTGCGGTATATTGGCGGCATAAATACCAAATTTCACGCGCTTTTTTATGCCCAACAATACGCGCCAAATAGCCTGCACCGTATCCGCCGTCAAAACTGCCCACTTTTGGACCAGTTTGTCCGAAAATCGCATTGTCTGCCGCAATCGTCAAATCGCAAACAACATGCAGCACATGACCGCCGCCGATCGCATAGCCAGCGACCATGGCAATCACCGGTTTTGGAATGACGCGAATTAATCGCTGCAAATCTAATACATTAAGCCGCGGAATTTGATCTTCACCAACATATCCGCCATGGCCGCGCACTTTTTGGTCCCCGCCGGAACAAAACGCTTTTCCGCCAGCACCTGTCAAAATAATGACGCCGATTTTCGAGTCATCGCGCGCATATGAAAAGGCGTCGATCATTTCAGCAACAGTTTTTGGACGGAACGCATTATGTACTTCCGGGCGATTGATCGTAATTTTCGCAATGCCGTTATACGTTTCGTATATAATATCTTCATACTCGCGTTCCTTAACCCACTCAATGGCCATGAAACTCTCCTCCTTTAATAAACTCACTTACTATTTTAGCAAAAATCTCCCGTTGTTCCACATGAATTGCATGCCCCGCCTGTGCGACTTTCACCATTTCGCAATTTGGCAGATATTTCTTCATTTCTTCCGCAATCCGGCAAAACTTTTGATCCCATTCTCCGCATAAAAGCAGCGTCGGTATGCTAACTTCTGATAAACGGTTCCACCATGAAGGCTGCCTTCCCGTTCCCATTCCCCGCAAACTGTTCGCCAATCCTTTTTCATTATTGCTTAACCGTTCGGTGCGAATTTGCTGCCGCACGCTAAGAGGCAAGCGCTTTTGTGATGCAAAAAGCGGAATGTTTTCCCATTTTTCGACAAATTTCTTTATGCCATATCGTTCTATTTCTTCCGCTAACGCTTCATCCCTTTCTATTCGTTCCCAGCGTTCTTGCATCGTTTTTAATCCCGGAGAGCTGCTTTCTAATATTAATGTCCGGACGCGGTGAGGATAAAGAATCGCAAATGTTAACGCAAGGCGCCCGCCCATTGAATATCCGAGCACATGAGCGTCTTGCAAATGCAAATGCCGCAATATTTCTTCCAGATCAGCAGCCACTTTTTCAATTTCATAGCGCGCCGGATCAGTGGGCGAATCGGTCCGACCGTGCCCGATGATATCCACGAGAATAAGCCGATAATCACGCCAATATGGGAGAAAAGGTTTCCACGTTTCCACACTGCCAGTAAACCCGTGCAACAACAACAGCGGTTCTCCATCACCGAATGATTCGACATGGTAAGAAACTCCGTTGGCAAAAACCTTCATACTGCCCCCCGTTTTTCGAGAAATTCTGCTATTTCCTGGGAAACCTTTTCCCACAAAAGGCGATGCATTTTTACATTATTTTCCCGTGATGTGCACACTTCCACGACGTGAAGGCCATCAGTTGTTAACGATTGCGCAACACAATCGCGAAATTCATCCCATGTCGCGATTTTGGCAAAATTCCCTCCATACATGCGGACAACATGGGCAAATTGCAAATCGGTCGGCGTACCAAACAACATTTCAAAATGTTTTTTATGTTCCGCTTGCGGCAAAAACGAGAAAATGCCTCCGCCGTTGTTATTAATAACGATGATCGTCGCGTTCAATCCGTGCATTTTTGCCGCCAATAGCCCGTTTAAATCATGATAAAAAGAAAGGTCGCCAATGACAAGCACAAGCGGCTCGGCAACCGCGCTGGCTCCTAAAGCGCTTGACACAACACCGTCAATCCCATTTGCCCCACGGTTCGCTAAAATGCGGATTTGCTTGTCGTTTGTAAAGAAAAATGTGTCCGTGTCTCGGATTGGCATACTGTTGCCGACAAATAACGTTGCACCGTCTGGAAGCAATTGCGCAAGTTCGGTAAACACTTTTCCTTCAAACAATTCGTTTTCTGCCGCTGCTTCCAGAAGCACCGATTTTGCGATACTGTTGATCGCTTTCCACGTTGCCGACCATTCGCTTTTGCTTCGCTTCGGTTTTCCAATATGGACAAGCTGGCGGCAAAATTCAATTTCATCGCAGTACACCATATACGATGCTGCTAATGTCGGCTCCCGCCAGCCGCCTTCCCCATCAACGACAATTTGTTTTATGTTAACATATCGTTTCAGAAGGAGGAATAATGGTTTCGAGACCGGCATGGCGCCGAAACGGATCACAACATCCGGCACTAATGAAGCGGCGATCTTTTCATCTTTCAGGATCGCGTCATAACTGTCAATGATATACTCTTTTTCGTGCGTTCCGCTGCGCAGTTGGGAAAGCGGATCGGCTAAAATAGGATAATCGAGCATGTCCGCCAACTGCGTGACCGCCTCGGCAAACTCGGGCCGATCAATCGGCCCGCAAACAATCAACCCTTTTTCGACAGAAGCAAATTCATCGTATAACCGCTGAATTTGCTCGATGCCGACCGTCATTTTTCCCGGGATGACGGTCGTGTAAGACGGCTCTTTCGCTTCGGTTTGCTCCCATGTTTCTTCACGGACTGTCGGCACAAGCGGCTCGCGCAATGGAAAGTTTAAATGAACAGGGCCTGCCGGGGCGCTGATTGCCACCCCTGCCGCCCTTGCCGCCATCGTTCGCGCATAACGGAGCATGTCCGGCGTCTTTTCCGGCAGCGCCATTTCGACAAACCACTTCGCGTATTTTCCATATATATTCAGCTGGTCAATTGCTTGCGGAGCCCCGACCTCTCGCAATTCATGCGGACGGTCTGCCGTGATAATGATAAGCGGCACGCGCGAATAATACGCTTCTACGACCGCTGGAAAATAGTTTGCGACCGCCGTTCCCGACGTACAAAGAAGGGCAACAGGATGCCGTTTTGCTTTTGCCATGCCGAGAGCAAAAAATGCGGCGGAGCGTTCATCAATGTTCATATGCACGCGCATTGCCGGATGTTCGGCCACCATAATGGCAAGCGGTGTCGAACGCGATCCTGGACTCACCACCACATCTTGCACTCCGGTTTTCGCTAACTCATCCACAAAAGCGGCTATATATAATGTTAATGCTTCATTCATTTCTCTCCACTCCTAGCGCCGATAGCATCGGGGTTAATTTCACTTTTGTTTCTTCATATTCGCTCATCGGGTCAGAATCGCCGACGACTCCGCAACCTGCAAAAATGAATGCTTCTTTTCCTTGGAAAAGCCCCGAACGAATGGCTACGGCAAATTCGCCATTCCCTTCTGCATCCATCCAGCCGATTGGTGCTGCATACCATCCCCTGTCTAACGGTTCGGTTTCACGAATTTCCTTGATTGCCTTTTCCCGCGGTGTCCCGCCAAGTGCCGGCGTCGGATGCATTTGTTCAACAATCGATAAAACCGAAGCAGCATGGCACTTTTCTCCGATTACAGGCGTATATAAATGTTGAATATGCTGCAATTTTAACAGTTGCGGTGAAGCTGGGATTTGTACGCGCTTGCAAACTGATCCCATCGCTTCTTTAATCATCTGGACAACAAACTGGTGTTCACGAAGGTTTTTCTCGTCACGCATGAGCCATTGTCCGAGTTGTTTGTCTTCCTGAAGCGTTTTTCCGCGGCGTATCGATCCAGCCAAACAAATAGAATAACACGCATCCCCTTCCTTTTTCACAAGCTGTTCCGGAGAAGCGCCAATAAAACATTGTCCGTCTTGCTCAAACGCAAATAAATAACTAAATGGCTGTTGTTCGCGCAATTGCTGCAAAACAACGACCGGATCGATCACATCCGCAAACGATAAACGTGCCTCTCTTGCCAACACTACTTTATCAAATTTTCCTTCCCGAATGTTCCTGATCGTTTTTTCGACCGCATGAATCCATTCGTCTTTTTGCGCTTCCTCATATTTAACTAATGTCGGCAACGAAGCTGTCGGCTGTTTCTGTTCTTGAGATAAGAGACGCAGCAGCAGCCCTATTTTTTCCATACTTTCTTCGTACCGCATGGAAGGCACAGTGACCGTTAATGTTGCTTTTCCGTTTTTAAGCGATAAAAGAACGGTCGGCACCACCATTTTTGCGTGAGGGAAAGCGCGCCATTTTTCCGTTCTTGGTTTGAATGGATCAAAGGAAAAACCGCCAAATAAAATAGGCGTTGCAGCGGTTCCGTGATGATCGAAAGCCAGCTGCTCCATCCATTTCTTCCATTTCGTCTCTACTATCCGGAAACGCTGCTCTTTTTCTTCTGTTTCGATGCTATATGTGCAGCCAAGCCCGACATAAACGGTTCCATTCGCACGATCAGACCAATAAAACCGCTCGCGGAAAGAACATGCTTGTCCTAACGCAAAAAAATAAACTGGATCTACATCATCCATTTCCCCGCTCCAGCTAATAAACGGGCGATTTGCTTTTTTCCCGATGAAACGCAATTGTTCCTCTATTTCATGCTGATATAAAATTGCCACTGTAATCCCGCTTTCTTCATTATTGCTTATTTTCTATTTCTCATTATATATAATAGGAAATGATTTATCTATTCTAAAGGGGTTGACACCTTATAACCGTTTTCCTACACTTATTGTGAACGTTTTTTGAACATTACTTTATCTTATTCCGACATGAGGGGTATGATTATGCAACCATCATTGCAAACAGAACGGCGTCCTTCCGTCAGCCGTCGCCGCGATTGGCGCGTTTGGTGGAGATTAACGCGGCCGCACACATTGACAGCTGCATTTGTTCCCGTTTGTATTGGCACAGCGTTAGCATTCCATGAAACAAATATTCGCGTTTCGCTGTTTATCGCGATGCTTGTCGCTTCTTTGCTCATTCAAGCGGCAACGAACATGTTCAATGAATATTATGATTTTAAGCGCGGGCTGGACTCACCAGAATCCGTGGGAATTGGCGGGGCGATTGTCCGCGAAGGAGTCCATCCGAAGACGGTTTTGAATTTGGCGATTGCCTTTTTCGCCATCGCTACGCTCATTGGCGTCTATATTTGCATGAATAGCAGCTGGTGGCTCGCGTTGATCGGATCTATTTGTATGGCAGCTGGATATTTCTATACAGGCGGACCTATACCAATTGCGTATACCCCGTTTGGTGAACTCGCGGCTGGATTTTTTATGGGACTACTGATTATTTTAATTTCCTTTTTTATCCAAACAGGAGAAGTCACTAAAACAGCTATTTTGATTTCCGTGCCGATTGCTATTTTAGTTGGAGCGATTTTGCTGGCAAACAACATTCGCGACTTCGACGGGGACAAAAAGAACGGGCGCAAAACGCTGGCGATTTTAGTCGGGCGCCATAACGCGATCCGCATCCTTGCCGGCATGTTTGCCGTATCGTTTGTCTGGATGATTGGACTAGCCTTTTTCCACCTTGTTTCTTTCTGGACATTGCTTGTCTTTTTCAGCGTACCAAAAGCGATTGCAGCGGCAAAAGGATTTATTGGCAAAACGAAGCCAATCGAGATGATGCCGGCAATGAAAGCGACGGCACAAACGAATACGCAATTTGGTTTTCTTTTGGCAATTGGTTTACTTATCAGCCATTGGTTGTAACACGGTCGCAACAGACCGTGTTTTTTTTATTTTTTCGTTCATACTACAAAGTAAACGGTTGATTTTAAGGAAGGAGTTATGAAGCATGTTAACGAACGAACAATTAGCCGCCTTCCGTGCCGAACTTCTCCGTGCCAAACAGGAAACACAAGAGCGGCTGCAACAGAACGGCCATTTCGGCACACTGCGGAGCCACGCGCACGACGCGGTCGGTGAGCTTTCCAGCTATGACAATCATCCGGCAGACGACGCAACCGAGCTGTATGAACGGGAAAAAGATATCGCGCTGAATGAACATGCGGAAAGGGAACTAAAAGAAATTGAGCACGCTCTCCAAGTGATCGAAAACGGCACGTATGGCATATGCGAAGTTTGCGGGAAGCCGATTCCGTATGAACGGCTGAAAGCACTGCCGACAACAACATGCTGCAAAGAACATAGCCGTGACAAAACCGTTTCGCAAAAACGGCCGCTCGAAGAAGGTGTGTTGATGCCTCCATTCGGAAAATTCGCTCTCGATCACCGCAACGAATCAGTAGCATACGACGCGGAAGATGCCTGGCAAGAAGTGGCTCGTTACGGCTCGTCCGATACTCCTTCGGATTTAGGGAAAAATGTCGACGATTACGGGGAAACATATGCTGAATCCGAAGAACACGTCGGTTATGTTGAAGAGTTAGAAAATTTTGCGGCGGTTGATTTATACGGCAAACATGTAAAAGTATATCCGACGAGAGAACACGAACAGCTGGAAAATATGCTGGACGAGGAAGGAATCATGTCCAATATCGGCGATCTGCCGGCATATGAAAAAGAACCTTATACGAAAAAAGAAGACCATCGGCATTGATGGTCTTTTTTTGAAACAAAAAGGAATCCGCGTTCGTATAAAGAATATATAGTGGTGACCAATGACATTGAGGTGAAGACGATGAACGCACATGACATTGACTACAAGTTATATGGAGACGATATGCAATTTGTCGAAATCGAATTAGACCCCCAAGAGAGCGTCATCGCCGAAGCTGGCGGCATGATGATGATGGAAGACGGGATAACGATGGAGACGATCTTCGGCGACGGCTCCGATTCCAGAAAAGGTTTTTTCAATAAATTAGTAGGAGCGGGAAAACGGCTGCTGACAGGCGAAAGCTTATTTATGACTGTGTTTACGAACAACAGCGCAGAAAAACGCCGCGTCTCGTTCGCCGCGCCATATCCGGGGAAAATCATTCCGGTCGATTTGAGCGAACTTGGCGGCAAAGTGATTTGCCAAAAAGATTCTTTCCTTTGTGCCGCGAAAGGAGTTTCTGTCGGCATTGATTTTCAACGTAAGCTTGGCACTGGCTTTTTTGGCGGTGAAGGATTTATTATGCAAAAGCTCGAAGGAGACGGCCTTGCTTTTTTGCACGCGGGCGGAACGATTTACCAGCGTGAGCTGCAGCCCGGCGAGAAGTTGCGCATTGACACCGGCTGTTTAGTGGCAATGACAAAAGAAGTCGATTATGACATCGAATATGTCGGCAAAATAAAAACCGCCTTTTTCAGTGGCGAAGGGCTGTTTTTTGCCACATTAACCGGTCCGGGAACGGTTTGGGTGCAATCTCTTCCGTTCAGCCGGCTTGCTGACCGGATTATCGCCGCTGCGCCAAGCTCGAGAGAAGAAGGCAGCATTCTCGGCAGCCTTGGCCATTGGCTGGATGGTGATAATTAAGAGAGGTGAAAATGTTATCAAGATCTAAATTATAAAAAGCTAAAAAAATAAAGGAGAACACATATTATACATGACTAAAATGTGTTCTCCTTTTTTCTTTTTATTAAACTAAGTACCCGTTAGTTCAAGGGTATAAGCAAATCAATTACTAATTTTCAACCTTGCAGATTGTCCCTTACCTATAAAATAGATATATACTCCTATCGCACCCCCGAGGGTATTTAGAATGACATCATCAATGTCTGTAGAACGCTCATATACTAAAAACGCTGACCCTATAGAATTTTCAATAAATTGAATTAGTTCAATCCCAATAGAGATCCGATAGCTTTCTTTGTACAAGTATTTGAAAACTCTTGTTCAACTAACCTTCCCTTTTAGTTAAACAAGGAGGGGAGCGTTGTTCCTATGCCTAACATTTTATAAACCTCTGCGTAAGCCACTTTCAACTGTTCCCGTAGTTGCTTGGTTTCCTCTTCTAACTTCTTGATTCTCCTTTTTAGCGATTCAATAATATTGTCTTGCTCTTTTACGCTCGGTCGAAAGACCTTGCTACGCCTCCCGCTGTGGACTATGTCCTTCTCCTCTTTAAAAAACAAAAACATGTTTCACCTATTGTATAATAGACTATGATAATGAATCTATTATGTATGAAAAAAGAGGATATATATTCTTATACTGAACATAATATCCTCTAATCATTATAGTATATTTAACAAAAAATCCTCTCTCTTTTTTATTCACCCGGATGAATGTCCCATATTTCGCTGGCGTACTCCTGCACCGTCCGGTCACTGGAAAAGTAGCCGGAATGGGCTATGTTGACCGCGCTCATTTTCAGCCATTGTTCCCGCTGCTTGTACGCCGCTTCCACTTTTTCCTGCGCTTCCGCATATGAGGCAAAATCGCGCAGCACGAAATATTCGTCATTTTGCGTTAAAAGCGAATCATAAATCGGTTCAAAATGGTCATGAACATCTGGAAAAAATCCGCTGACTAACTGATCGACAACTTGCTTAATCCGTTTATCGTGATGGTAATATTCGTGTGCACGGTATCCGCCGTTTTGATAGTAGTTTAACACTTCTTCCGCCGTAAGCCCGAAAATAAACATATTTTCTTCCCCGACCGCCTCCAATATTTCAATATTCGCCCCATCCAGCGTTCCTAGTGTAACCGCTCCATTCATCATAAACTTCATATTGCCGGTGCCAGACGCTTCTTTACTTGCCGTGGAAATTTGCTCGCTAACATCTGCCGCTGGAAAAATTTCTTCCGCAAGGGAAACACGATAGTTTTCTAAAAAAATGACTTTTAACTGTTCGTTTGTCCTTTTGTCTTTGTTCACTTTTTCAGCAACCGAATGAATAAGTTTAATAATTCGTTTTGCATAATAGTATCCGGGCGAAGCCTTGGCGCCAAAAATAAATGTGCGCGGATAAATCGAAAAGCTTGCATCTTCTTTAAGGCGGTTGTACAGATGCATAATATGAAGAACATTTAGCAACTGCCGCTTGTAAGCATGAAGCCGTTTTACTTGCACGTCAAAAATCGATGATTCGTCCACGGCGATCCCCGTCTTTTCATAAATTCGCTTCGCCAATTTCGCTTTGCGCTTTTGCTTGACGCTTTCAAGTTCTTGCTGAAACGCCGGATCGGAAGCGTAACGCTTTAAATGAATCAATTTCTGCGGGTCTTTGATCCAACATGGCCCTATCGCCTTGGTAATTAACGAGGAAAGCTCGGGATTCGCTTTAAGCAGCCAACGCCGGTGCGTCACTCCGTTCGTCTTATTGTTAAATTTTTGCGGTTGAAACTCATAAAACAGCTTCATTTCCCGCTTTTTTAAAATTTCCGAATGCAATTTTGCCACTCCGTTCACACTATAACTCCCAACAATGGCTAAATGCGCCATTTTCACAAGGCCGTGCGCGATAATCGCCATTTCTTCAATCCGTTTCCAATCGCCGGGATAATGCTGCCAAAGTTCGCGGCAAAACCGCTCATTTATCTCCTCGACAATCATGTAAATCCGCGGCAACAGCGGCTGGAAAATGCGAATCGGCCATTTCTCCAGCGCCTCCGATAATGTCGTATGGTTCGTATACGAAACCGTATTCGTTGTAATGTGCCAAGCATCTTCCCAGCTCATTTCTTCTTCATCTAATAAAATTCTCATCAATTCGGGAATCACTAAAGCTGGATGCGTATCGTTCACATGAATCGCCACATGCTTATGCAGATTATACAGGTGCCCATGCTGGCAGCGATGCGCGCGGACGATGCTGCCAACGCTCGCGGCGACGAGAAAATATTGCTGCTTTAGGCGTAAAATTTTCCCTTCATCATGCGTGTCATCAGGATATAAAAATTCGGAAATCGCCTCCGTTTCCCGTTTATATTGCATGACACTTTTATGGGCAGGAAATGTTTTCGCCGGCTCCGCGCTCCAAAGCCGCAACGTGTTCACCGTTTTCGTATCATAGCCGATGACCGGAATATCATATGGGATTGCCATTACTTTTTCGCTGTCCATATGGCGGAATGTCAGGCGGCCGTTTTGCTCAGATATTTCGACATTTCCCCAAAAATTCACTTCCACCGCCAATTCTTCTTTTCTGATTTCCCATACATTTCCGTGGCGCAGCCATTGTTCTGGCAGCTCGACTTGATATCCATCGACAATTTTTTGGTCAAAAAGCCCGTGTTTGTAGCGAATTCCGCAGCCGTGGCCGGGCAAATTGAGAGAAGCAAGCGAATCTAAAAAACAAGCAGCAAGGCGGCCAAGCCCGCCGTTGCCGAGACCTGCATCCGTTTCGCATTCTTCTATGTCATTAAGGCGGATTCCTAAATCGCTCAGCCCTTCTTCGACGATATCGCGAATGCCAAGGTTAAGCAAATTGCTGCCAAGGAGGCGGCCCAGCAAAAATTCGATCGACAAGTAATATACTTGTTTCTGTTTTCGTGCGCGATTTCGCTCGTTCGTCTGAATCCAGTGTTGGCTTATATATTCACGGACCATGTTCCCTAACGTATGATATTGGTCCCGCGGCGTTGATTCTTCAAACCGTTTGCCGCACAGCATTTCAAGCCGTTTTAAAAACATTTTTTTAAATTCTTCTTTATTAGAGAACACGATGTTCACTCCCGGCTATTAAATCCGCATAGGCTTTGTGGTACTCCAGCGCTGACTGCCGCCAGCTATAATCGCCGCTCATCGCTTTTTGCATCAGCTTTTCCCATATTTGCTTCTCCTTATAAAATGCAAGCGCGCGGCGAATAGTATACAACATATCATGGGCATTAAAGTTGGTGAAACTAAACCCGTTTCCTTCTCCCGTAACTTCATTATACGATTGCACCGTGTCGTTGAGCCCTCCTGTTTCCCGCACAATCGGAATCGTTCCGTACCGAAGCGCAATCATTTGGCTAAGGCCGCACGGCTCAAATTTCGACGGCATTAAAAAGAGATCGGCTCCCGCATAAATTTGATGTGCCAGCTCTTCATTAAAGCCGATGTACGCTTTGACTTTATCGGGATACGTTGCTTCCATAGCACGAAAAAATTGTTCAAACTCCGGATCGCCCGTCCCAAGCAAAATAAATTGCACATCTTCGGCAATGATTTCATGGAAGACGCACTTAACGAGATCGATCCCTTTTTGCTTTGTCAACCTCGTTACCATCGCAACAACCGGGACGTCTTCCCTTGCTGATAAACCGAAATATTGCTGGAGCGCGCGTTTATTCATTTGTTTTCTGGCAACCGTCTGCATATCATATGGAGCGGCAATGAAAGGATCGGTTTTCGGATTATACTGCTCATCGTCGATGCCGTTTAAAATTCCGATTAAATCATGACGGCGCGCCCGCAGCAGCCCATCGAGCCGCTCCCCGTAATATTCTGTCTGAATTTCTTCTTTGTATGTCGGACTGACTGTTGTAATGATATCGGCGGCAACAAGCGCCCCCTTCATAAAGCTCACATTCCCATAAAATTCTAAATGCTCGATCGTAAAATAACGATCGCTTAAATTTAATAAATCTCCTAAAATTTCACGGGGGAAAATCCCTTGAAATTGCAAATTGTGAATCGTAAACATGGTGCGGATTTGTTCATAAAAAGGATTTTTTCGATATTGTTCGCGCAAAAAAAACGGAATCATGCCGGTATGCCAATCGTGGCAATGAATGATGTCCGGGCGAAAGGAAATCTTAGGAAGCGCATCTAAAACGGCGCGGCAAAAGTACGCAAACCGTTCGCCATCGTCATAATGCCCGTATAATGAATGGCGTTTAAAATAGTATTCGTTGTCGACAAAATAATAAATCACTCCTTCGCACTCAAGCATTTCAATTCCGCAATATTGCCGTCTCCATCCAATGCTAACAACAAGTTCAGCTATTTTTTTCATTTCTTTTTTGTCGTTTTCGCAAATGGTTGCATATTTTGGCATGATCACCCGAACATCTGCCCCCAATTTGCGCAATTGTTTCGGCAGCGCTCCAGCAACGTCCGCCAATCCCCCTGATTTCACAAATGGCACGCATTCAGACACGACAAACAATACATTCATCGGTTGATCAACTCTCCTTGCACCGTTCCTTTCCGGACCACAAACGGTTGTTGTTCCGTTCCGCGTAAAGAAACGCCATTTTCCACTTTCGCATCTTTATCCACAATGACGCAGTGAAGCTGGCAATGTTCGCCAATTTGGCTTTTTTGCATAATAATGCTATTTTTTATGACTGCTCCTTTTCCGATTTTCACGGAACGGAAAATAATGCTGTTTTCCACGTGCCCTTCGATAATGCAGCCATTGGCGATCATGGAATTTTTCACGACCGCTTTGCCTGTATATTTCGTTGGCGGTTCATCTTTCACTTTCGTATAAATCGGGCGCGATTTGACAAACAGCTGCCGCCAAACATCTTGATGAAGCAATTCCATGCTATGGCAAAAATAATTTTCAATCGAGTCAATGACAGCCGCATACCCGTTATGCTCATAGTCACAAATTTTTAAAGAATGGCGATGATCACGGACAACATCCACAATGCTGTGATAGCCGGTACGGCGGTGATTAGCGATTAAATCAAGCAACAATGATGTTTCTAACACAAACATTTCCAGCGAACGCCCTTGATGGCGGACTTCGGTAATATCGCACTGATTCGCCATATGACGCTCTAACACCGCTTCATAATCAATATTGCAAACGGTATAGCTGTTGCAAATAACCGCATATTTTTGCCTGCTACGCAAAAAATAGTCAATATGTTGTTCAAAATGGGCAAACGCTCCAACGTGAGGGTTCGGAATCGATAAATCTGGCGAGGGAAAGAAAAATAATCCATCCCGTTTCCGGTTTAAATCCCAATTTTTCCCCGATCCTAAATGATCCATTAAAGAACGGTATTGGTATTTTGGAAAAATCGCCACACTCTCAATTCCGGAATTAACCATGCTCGACAATACAAAGTCGATCAATCGATACCGCCCCGCAAACGGCACCGCCGCAACAGAACGGTGCATCGTTAGCGGCTGAAGCGGCTCGATATACGTCGTTGCATCAATAACTCCCAGCATCGATTGATGGTTCACGGTCGCTTCATCCTTTCTCATTTTTCGTTTGCAACCATTCTTTCGTCACAAGAAGATCATCTGGACAAACGACTAAATGTGGCGGAATTTCTAGATTCGGCGGCACGATCGCCCTTTCGATATACACCCCTTCGCCAATCACCGCATCCGGCATAATCACACAATCTTTCACAATCGCTCCTTTTTGAATATGGACGCCTTGGAATAACACAGAATGTTCTACCTTTCCTTCCACCACGCATCCTTCGTTCACAAGCGAATGGACGACAACCGCCTCATCAGAAATATATTGTGGCGGCTGATTTGGGTTAACCGAATAAATGCGCCACGAGTGGTCAAACAAATCTAATTCGTTTGCTTCATCCAATAAATCCATATTGGCTTCCCATAAGCTTTTCACCGTCCCGACATCTTTCCAATAGCCTTTAAACAGATAGGCAACAAGCCGTTTCTTATTCCGAAGCAGCAATGGAATCACATCTTTGCCAAAGTCATGGCTTGAATGCGGGTTGGCGTTATCTATTTGCAAATACTCTTTTAAAAGCGGCCAATTAAAAATATAAATGCCCATCGAAGCGAGGTTGTTTTTCGGATGCTCCGGTTTTTCTTCAAACTCAGTAATTTCCATTTGTTCATTTGTATTCATAATGCCGAAGCGGCTCGCCTCCGACCACGGCACTTCAATGACGGAAATGGTGACATCGGCGTTTTTCATCATATGATAGTCGAGCAGTTTTCCATAATCCATTTTATAAATATGATCTCCTGATAAAACTAGCACATAATCCGGGTCATATTGCTCAATATAATTGATATTTTGATAAATGGCGTTCGCCGTTCCTTCATACCATTTCATCTCAGATGATGCGGAATAAGGGGGAAGAACAGTGACGCCGCCATTTCTCCGATCTAAATCCCAAGCGCTCCCAATGCCGATATAAGAGTGCAGCAGAAGCGGCTGATATTGCGTTAACACCCCGACCGTATCGATTCCGGAATTCGTGCAGTTGCTCAATGTAAAATCGATAATTCGGTATTTTCCTCCAAATGGAACAGCTGGTTTAGCAATGTTTGTCGTCAATGAATATAAACGGCTACCTTGCCCTCCCGCCAATAACATGGCGATGCACTTTTTCTTTGCCATCAACGCTTCTCTCCCCCCGTTTTTTCACTGGTCTTAAAATGGAAATGCCAAACGGCGGAACCGTCATGCGAATATGATACGGCTTTCCATGAAACGGTTCTTTGCTCGCCGCAACCGGCTTTGCATTGACATTGCCCCACCCCCCGAATTTGGCCGCATCGCTGTTGATGATTTCCCGGTATTTGGTAAATAGCGGAACGCCAACTTTATAATCGTGATACACTTTACTGGTGAAATTGCACACGACAACAAGCAAATCGTTTTCTTTTTTTCCTCTGCGGACAAATGAGAAAATACTTTGTTCAGCGTTATGAACATCAATCCACTCAAACCCGTCTGGAGAATGGTCTAGCTCATACAAAGATTTGCAGCGCTTATAACATTTCAATAATGCTTTCACGTACATATTCATTTTCTGGTGCATCTCGAAATCAAAAAGCATCCAATCCAGCTGCTCTGCATCCTTCCATTCATCAAACTGGGCAAATTCGCCGCCCATAAACAATAGTTTCTTGCCGGGATGTGTTAGCAAATACCCATACAGCAGCCTTAATTGTGCAAACTTTTCCTCATACGTCCCCGGCATTTTATTTAGCAGCGATTTTTTTCCATGCACGACCTCATCGTGGGAAAAAGGTAAAATAAAATTTTCCGAATACGCGTACAAAAGGGAAAAGGTTACTTTATTGTGCACATGTTTTCGCTTCTCCGGCGCCGTTTCCATATATGTTAAAATATCGTTCATCCACCCCATGTTCCATTTATAGTTAAATCCCAGCCCTCCGGCATACGTTGGAGCAGTGACGAGCGGCCATTCCGTCGAATCTTCGGCAATCATCAATATGCCCGGGTCATGCGCAAATACGGTCTCATTTAATTTTTGCAAAAACTGAACAGCATGCGGGTTTTGCTGTGCTGCCTCCCTATTTGGCCAATACAGCATATTGGCCACCGCATCCACCCGAAATCCGTCGACGTGGAAATATTCCATCCAAAACAACGCATTGGAAATCAAAAAGCTGCGGACTTCCGGCTTGCCAAGATCAAAATTCGCCGTGCCCCATTCGCCATTTTCCCGATCTTGTATGTTGTCATATTCATATGTCGGTGCTCCATCAAACATGTATAATCCATGTTCATCTTTGCAAAAGTGGCCGGGAACCCAATCGAAAATGATGCCAATGCCCGCTTGATGGAAGCGATCAATAAAATGCATCAAATCATGCGGCGTCCCGTAGCGGCTTGTTGCTGAATAATAACCTGTTCCTTGATATCCCCAGGAGCGGTCAAGCGGATGTTCAACGAGCGGAAGCAATTCAATGTGGGTAAAACCATGTTCCATCACATATGGAAGTAACTCATCTGCCATCTCCCGATATGTATAAAAATTGCCGTTTTCTTTCTTTTTCCACGAACCGAAGTGAAGCTCATAAATGAACAAAGGCTGGTCATATATTCGCTTTCGCTGTTTCTTCCGTCGCCATGTTTGGTCATTCCATTGATAACCTTTTATGTCGTAGACGATGGAGGCAGTACGGGGGCGCAATTCGGAGTGAAACGCGTATGGATCTGCTTTTAACACGACATTTCCATCGCTAGTGGTAATTTCGTATTTATATAAATGCCCTTCCAAGTTTTCCGGAATAAAAATCGTCCATACACCTTGATTACTTACTTTTACAAGATTAAAATTAGTTCCGTTCCAGTCATTAAAACTGCCGACTAACCGCACTTGCCGCGCATGCGGAGCCCATACGCAAAACCGGGTTCCGACAACGTCGTTTTGTTTTATCACATGCGCGCCAAACAATTCATAACTTTTATATAAGCTGCCTTCGTGAAATAAATAAATTTCCAGATCGGTCGGAGGGACAACGCTCAATCTGCATCGCATCCTTTCTTAAAGTTTCTTGTTACTCATATTCTACAACCGTCCATAAATTCCTTGATAAAAAAATTGATATTTTTTTGACAATATTCAACAAACAAACGCGAAAAATTTTTTGCACAGTAACAAAGAAGTATATTATAATATATATAAAATAATAATAATAATAATTATAAATAAGGGGTGTGCTATGTCACTGATACAATATGATTATCATCATCTTCCACACGTAAAAATGCAAAATCAATCGAAAAAAACGTTGTGGATCACTCTTGGATTGACGTTGTTTTTTACGATTGTTGAAATTGCCGGAGGGCTATTGTCCAATTCTTTGGCGCTGCTTTCCGACTCCGCCCATATGGCATCTGATGTCTTGGCGCTTGGGCTCAGCATGATTGCTCTTTACCTTGCCACCCGCCCGCCAAATCATCGATTTACATTTGGCTACTTGCGTTTTGAAATTATTACGTCCTTTCTAAATGGGCTTACGCTGGTCATCATTGCGATTTGGATTTTTTGGGAAGGAATTCAGCGGTTTATTTCGCCTGAGCCGATTGATTTTCGTTTAATGCTGACCATTTCTTCCATCGGTTTCATCGTGAATCTCATCTTGACGATCGTCCTTAGCCGCAGCACAAAAGAAGAGGAAAATTTAAACATTAAGAGCGCGTTATGGCATTTTATCGGGGATCTTCTTAGCTCCATCGGCGTCATTCTTTCAGCGATACTCATTTACTTTACTGGCTGGTATTTCTTCGATCCGCTCATAAGCATCATCATTGCCGGCATTATCTTTACAGGCGGGGCGAAAATTATCCGTGAATCGTATTCTATCTTAATGGAAGCAGTGCCTAATCAGTTTCATCTCGACAAAATTAGAGAGGATATCCGGCAAATCGAAGGAGTCGAAGATGTGCACGACATGCACTTATGGGCCGTCTCTACGGACCACTATTCGTTAACCGCACACGTGTTTATTAACGAGCATATCCAGCCGTTTTGCGTAATCTTGGCCATTAACGAGATGCTAAACAAAAAATATGGCATTAAACATGCGACAATCCAGGTTGAACATGCCATGATCCATGATCACGGCGAATATGGAAAAGAATTTTTGCTCCAAAAAAAGAAAAAAGCAACATCATAATGCCTCTTTATACTAATTCACATTCACTTCTTAAGCGAATAAAGAGGAAAAAGGGAGCGTTTGGATCGTTCTGCTGCAATCTCCATTTCAAACGGAGCGAAAACGGTGCGTGGTCTAGGATTAGACAAGAATATGATGGGCTCTCAAGGGACATCCTTATGAGAGCCCATTTCTTTTTGGACTGCTTTTAAACATCCTTGTAAATTAACACTGAATTCTCTATTATACTAGCACAAACGTTAAATGTTAAATGTGCGAACAAGTTTTTGCAGTTCTTCTGCCATATTTTCCAACGATTTTGCTGCTGAGGCGATTTCCTCCATTGAAGCGAGCTGTTCTTCGGTAGACGCGGCAATTTCTTCGGATGTTGCTGCATTTTCTTTCGCAACAACCGCCAATTCGTTAGCGGTGGAAGACAATTCTTGAATTCCGGCGGAAATTTGTTGTGCCGTTGCAGAAATATCTTCCAATTGTGACGAAATATCTTTCATGCCTTGCAAGATTAGGCTGAATTTTTGCATTGTTTCTTGTGAGATTTCAATTCCCGTTTTTACATTTTGTGTCGCTTGTTTCATCATTTGTACGGTATTTTCCGTATCTTTCTGGATGCTAAAAATCAGTTCAGCGATTCGCTTCGCTGACTCCCGGGACTGTTCCGCCAATTTTCTCACTTCATCTGCAACAACGGCAAAGCCTTTTCCTTGTTCTCCCGCCCTTGCCGCTTCAATCGCGGCGTTTAATGCAAGAAGATTCGTCTGATCGGCAATTTCACTTATGACATCCAGTATCGTGCCAATCTCTTTGGATCGCTCATGCAACACATTAATCATTTCTTCTGATTTGGACACCGATTGCTGAATCTCATTCATTTGTTCGACTGTTTTTTGAACAGAATTCCCCCCATCTTCCGCTTGTATCGTCATTTGTCTCGATAAATCTGTAATCACTGTTGAACGATCGGCGATATTAGTAACCCCCTGCGCCATTTGTTCCAAGGCAGTGGCATTCGCTTCTACTTTGCTTGTCTGAATCTCCGCTCCATTCGCCACTTGCTGAATACCTGATGCGACTTGTTCTGTTGCTAAGGCAGTTTGATCGGCGCTTGCCGTCAGTTCCTCAGAAGATGCGGCCACTTGCTCCGCTGCTGTCGTAACATGTTTTAACAAATTCGCCAAATTTTCTTTCATTTTATTGTAGCTGTCTGCAATTTGGCCGATCTCATCATGTGAGCGATCCTCAATTTCAACAGTAAAATTTCCTTCTCCCGCTTGTTGAAGGGCTCTAGAAACAGATGACAATCTTATGCGGATTTTTCGTGTAAACCATAAAATGATCAGAGCAGAAACAACGAGTACAATAAACGTTGAAAGAATAAATGTTGTCAAAAAAGAAGAAATAGTGGAATCAATGAATTTTTGGGGTGCGCCTATGTAAAAAATGCCTATATTTTCCCCGTTTGCATTCTTAATAGGCATGTATCCAGTTTGATATTTCTCGCCTACCACTTTCGCTTCGCCAAAATAAGTTTTTCCTTCTTTTAACACTACCTTTGCGACTTCATCTGAAACCGTTGTACCAACGGCCCGTTTGCCGTTTCTTATTACATTCGTTGCTACTCTCGTGTTCTCTTGGAAAATAGTAACCGTCCCGCCAGTGAGTCTTCCGATTTCATCGACCAATTCATAATTATGAGTGATTTTTGTATCTCCCTTATAAAGGCCGCCATCCTTTAGCACCCAATCTCCCTCATATTTCTTATCAATATATTGATAAGCTAAAGCAAGATCGGATTTTACTTTTTCAATTGCTGCTTTTTTCATCCCATTCGTAATTTGAACATCCGCGATCACCGTGATAATTGCTGCTAAAACAATAATCACGCTTAGCACAAACAAATTAATTTTCATTCCAAGATTTAACTTTTTCATTATACTCACCTTCTACCATTGCTATCTTCACAGATCCGAATTTAACCGCTGGTTTTTCTGCGTCCAATGCCACTTGTAACAGGAAATTTGGAAAAAGCAAATAAATAGCTTTTACAAACTAAAAATGGCGTAAATATGATAATAAACATCATCATTATCCTTTTATCCACTTTCACAAAACAGATGTGAACAATAGCATCTAATCTATTAAAATTCCTTTTTCATCCCTCCTTCATTTGTCAGATAAATGGATTAACATGATGGATATAATTGTAATAGAAAAAACTAACATCCGTAAATCATCTTATATTCTTAATATCAAAAACAAACCAGTGAAACAAAGGAGCAACTGCTTTTTTCATCCGCTGGCTCCATTCACACATCGGCACATAGCAAAAGGAATACAGCCTGTTTCTAGAAGTAAAATCTTTTTCAACCCAAAACACATTTACTAAAAAAGAAACAGGCTCCACATTTGTATGAGCCCTTGAGCGCCTTTTTTATCATTAAAATCCAAACAACACTGAAACTTCCATTATGTTTCTGATTTATCAAAAACAACCTTATTCTCCCTCAAACTTAAATTTGCGAACCTGTTCCTGTAACTCTTCAGCCATGTTCGCCAACGATTTTGCGGTCGATGTTATTTCTTCCATCGATGCGAATTGCTCTTCCGCAGAAGCAGCGATTTCTTCGGATATCGTAGTGCTTTTTTTCGCAACAGACGCCAATTCGCTGACAGTCGAACTCAATTCTTGAATTCCCGCAGAAATTTGCTGCACGGTTGCGGTGATATCTTCCAGTTGTGCAGAAGCATCTCTTGTACTTTCCATAATTGCATTGAATTTCTGAGTCGTTTCTTGTGAAATCTCCATTCCGCCCTTTACGCTTTGAATCGCCTGTTCCATTATTTGTACGGTATTTTCCGTATCTTTCTGGATGCCAAAAATCAGTTCAGCGATTCGCTTCGCTGACTCCCGGGACTGTTCCGCCAATTTTCTCACTTCATCTGCAACAACGGCAAAGCCTTTTCCTTGTTCTCCCGCCCTTGCCGCTTCAATCGCGGCGTTTAATGCAAGAAGATTCGTCTGATCGGCAATTTCACTTATGACATCCAGTATCGTGCCAATCTCTTTCGAACGTTCATGCAACACATTAATCATTTCTTTTGATTTAGACACCGACTGCTGAATCTCATTCATTTGCTCGACCGTTTTTTGAACAGAATTTCCCCCATCTTCCGCCTGAATAATCATTTGTTTGGATAAATCGGTAATCGCCACAGAATGATTGGCAATATTGGTAACCCCTTGTGCCATTTGTTCAAGAGCAGTAGCGCTCGCCTCTATTTTACTTGCTTCCGTTTCTGCTCCGCTCGCTATTTTCCTAGTACCTGATGAAACTTGTTCTGTCGCCTGCGCAGTGTGTTCCACGCTCGCCGTTAACTCCTCTGAAGAAGCGGCGACTTGCTCTGCCGCAATCGTAACATGTTTAAATAACTTTTTTAAATCTTCCCGCATTTTATTATAACTATGTATAATTTGCCCAATTTCATCTTGAGCATCATCTTGAATATTTACGGTAAAATTCCCTTCCCCTGCATGCTGGAGTGCATTAGAGACAACGGTTAATCGGCGATGAATGTTTCGTGTAAACCATAAAACGATCAGGGTAGAAATAATCAGCACTACAAGCGTTGAAATAATTAATGTCTTGAAAAGGGAAGAGATCGTGGCATCAATATGTCTTTGATGCGTACTTACGCAAAAAATGCCGATGCTTTCTCCATCCGCATTCTTAATCGGCATATAGGCCGCTTGAAATGTTTCTCCTAACGTTTCTACCTCTCCAAAATAAGTTTTTCCTTGTTTCAGCACGATGTTTGCGATTTTTTCGGGAACAGTAGTACCAATAACCCGCTTGCCATTTTTTTTGATATTGGTGGCTACCCTAACGTCATTTTGGAAAATAACAACATTTCCATCGACCAGTTTTCCGATTTGATCAACGATTTCATCATTATGATTCATTTTTACATTTCCTTTATAAAGCTCGCCATCTTTTATCATCCAGTCGCCTTTGTATTTCTCATCAATATATTGATAAGCAAGCTGAAGAACAGCTTTTACTTTTTCCACCGTCGCGTTTTTCATTCCATGGGTAATTTGGATATTCGCAACGACCGTAATAATTCCCGATAAACCAATAATTACGCACAACACAATGAGATTAATTTTTGTCCCCAGTTTTAGCGCTTTCAATTCTATTCCACCTTCTGTAATTGAACTGTTTTCGTTTTTATCTCCCCCAATTAGCACAAACACAAAACCGAACAACGATCCTTTCCATTTTCATCCATGATGATATAGGAAAACATAACCATATGTTTTCGACCAAATCACACCTCCTTTTTCTGAGCCAAAATACCTAATTAATCGAACAATATTATAAAAATAATATAATTCATTATAATTTTATGATAAAAGTCTGATATAATAAATCAGATTATATTCCTAAAATTCCCGAAGTATACAGATCAGAAAAAATTAATCGGAATTATGCATTTCCAAACGATATCGAACAATAAACATCATTTTTCATCCTCCACGAAGAAAGGAATAAAACCGGTTCATCGCGAAATAAATGGAGAAGGCAAGGAAAGAAAACAAAGAATAGTACTTCATTCCATCCAAAAGAGGTGTTGCCAATGGATTTGACACTAACTATATCCTTTTTAGGAGTGGCGATATTGCTGACGTTAATGCCCGGGCCAGATATTCTGTTTGTCATTGCCCAAAGTATTTCACAGGACAAAAAAGCGGGAATCGCCACAGCGCTGGGACTTTGTTCCGGCCTTATTGTACATATCACGGCTGCAGCGCTTGGGGTTTCGGCAATCATTTATCAATCTGCTTTGGCTTTCGCCATCGTTAAATATGCGGGTGCAGCTTATTTGCTCTATTTAGCATGGCAATCGTTTAAAGAAAAAGAGGCAAGTTTTGCCATCCGCCATACTAAGCCATTAACATATCGATCATTGTATAAAAAAGGAATTCTCATGAATCTGCTTAATCCAAAAGTATCATTGTTCTTTTTAGCATTGTTGCCGCAATTTGTGAATAAACAGCTGGGACATATTACGTTACAGATGGTTATTTTAGGAGTTCTTTTTCTTGTTCAAGCTTTGATAATTTTTGCCGTTGTCAGCGTGTTTTCCGAGAAACTGCGCCATGTCCTGCTTGCTAATCCGTTCATAGCCAAACGAATGAACATGATAAAAGGTTCGCTGCTGGCGTTGATTGGCATACAGATTGCTTTTAGCGAAAAATGAAACGGTTACAAAGGGCACCTTTCCTGCAGATGTAAGTACCGCCAAAGAGGTGCTCTTTTGCACTCCCATGATGAGAAATGTTTTGTGAAGAATTTTGCGGCAAAATAAAAAAATCCCTTCAAATCTGCGCTTTTGAAGGGGAATTTTTATTCATATTTTCTTTAACTCTTCATTCATTTTATTTGCCAATTTTTTGAAATGCAAGTAATAGCAAACCCATACAACTATATAGATGGCAATAAATATTGCTACAGAAAGTTGGGAAAATAGCAACAAATTCAATAATTTCAATCGGTCAGATATTGCCGGTAATAACATCCCGCTTATCATCCGGGAAATTACACTGATCAAAGTAACAGCCGCAGATAATGTTGTAGAGCCAGTTTCATTATACAAATGCATAACTACCGCCATGGTATAAAGAGCAAAACTAAGATTAGTGGAAGTTTGGCTGACTAAAAGAGCATAAAAAAACGAGGCAAAATAGCTCTTCCTCCTACATAAATGAATAGGAAAAATACTTGCAGTTCAGTGTTATAGAATCTCTTCTTCAGCCAAACAGATCCGTTAGCCGAACAAGAAAAAAGGATACTTGATCGGGATATAGAACCCTTAAACCGGGAGTCATTTCTTATAGGTTCATATGCAAAATAAATAGCTCTCCTTTTTTGCCCATCACTCGCAATCCTTTGTCCTTAAAGCCGCTTTTTTTATATACATGCTGTGCTGCCTTATTCATATGATTTACAACTAATATGATTTCATTTTTGTTAGGAAAATGCTTTTTTTCACAAAAGATGGCAGCAACATTAGCGACTGTTTAGCGATTCCTTTGCCCTGGAAAGAAAAATGAACCGAAAATGCCCGCAAAAGAATGGCATCTCTATTATCGCTATATTCCTTCACCCCCTCCCATTCGTGTAACACAAAAAATCCAGCAGGACTATGATGAAAGAGAATAACGACAGGGTGACAGCCAGCCTCCTTTTCGCATTCAGCAATTGCGTCCAATGGCAATGAAGTATATTTAAGCTGTTCTTGTGGCAAATAGTAATTCTCTAACTGCCATTTATACTCTGGCTTATAAAAATCTAAGGTAACAACCTCTTTATGAACTATATGATTTGTCATAAGCGTCCGCCCCCACCAATTCTTTTTCATGTATTGTATCTTTTTTTCCTTCCCCTCTTCAATATCCTGACTGGTTATAAGAAAAGGGGGTTTCTCCTGTTTCCCTAAACGAAAAAAATCCCTTGATAATGTCAGGGGATTTAGTGTAATAATAAGAGTAACATTAAAAATAATTGAAAATTCTGATCGTGGAGGTATTATACTCTTGCTAATCGGAGGCATTAATCATTTAACTTTCTCCGTGTCTGATTTGGAAAAATCCATCTGTTTTTACCAACATGTATTCGGCGCAAAGCTGTTGGTCAAAGGCAGAAATTTAGCTTACTTTGACTTAAACGGGATTTGGTTGGCGTTAAATGTCCAACAAGATATTCCGCGAAACGAAATCCAGCATTCATACACGCATATCGCTTTCTCTGTTAAAGAAGAAGATTTTGATAGCGCGGTTCAAAAGTTGAAAGAGTTGGGCGTCAATATTCTTCCGGGCAGACAGAGAGACGAAAGAGATAAACGCTCCGTTTATTTTACAGATCCTGATGGGCATAAATTCGAATTTCACACAGGCAGCTTGAACGACCGATTATCTTATTACAGAAGTGAAAAACCGCATATGCAATTTTTGGATTAAAAATAACCATTTGCGGATTCTTAACAATAAAGGGGAATAGATAAAATGAACAAAAAATTTGAAATATTAATGAAAGCAGCGCCTTTCCTGAGTGGGTTTTTTATCTTAGCCGGCTTGATTATGGCAATATTAAGTGCATTAGACAATAATGTGCAAATATTTTATTTATCATTATTCTTAATTTTGCAATCCGTACTTGCATTAACATATGCTAAGTTATTTAAAAAAATTTGGCAGAAATAAGTTATTAAGATATTCACGGTTTAACTTACAAACCATTCACCAGTGGAAGATTCCTTAAATGTTAGATTATCAACATTATTTTTTAACAGAGCCAAAACAAAATAAGCGATCGGATACCGTTTCCAGCCAGCAGCATTCAAGCGGGCCATTCCCGCGAAAAATGCGGACTGATTGCCTGCAGCCCATTTCTGCAAAAAAACCCTCGACAATTCCTGCCGGAGTCATCGAGGGTTAAGAAAATTTTTTGGAAAAATATCCATTTTTGCGCTTTTACACGTATCCCCATTGAATCCTTAACTATTTTTAAGTTTTTTCAATCCGTTTTTGCGCATATAAATCGGAAGACCTAAAACGGTTAAACCGATTCCGCATAACGCAAGGAATGTTTGTGTGAATAAGGTATTAATAACGATAAACAATCCGCCAATAATCGCTATTATAGGTATGACAGGATAAAGAGGCACCTTGTAAGGGCGCACAAGGTCCGGTTCTTTTTTGCGCAAAATGATCACCGCAAGAAAAGTCATCGTATAGAATATCCAGATCACAAACACTAACATATCTGTTAATGTGTTAAATCCGCCTAAAACCATCATAATGATCGCAACGAGCAAGATGAATATTCCAGAATTATAAGGGATTCGCGTTTTATCAGACAGTGTGGCAAACCATTTGCTGAAAGGCAATTTATCTTCCAATGCCATTGCATAAGGGATTCGCATTCCCGTCATCGTATATCCATTAATGGTGCCAAATACCGAAATTAAAATACCGATACTAACTAGTTTTCCGCCCATCGTACCAAAAAGAATGGTTGCTACATCAGATGCAGGCGTATCAGTTCCGGCAAGAGCTGCCGCAGACATGACCAACAGGAATGCAACATTAATTAATAAATAAACGATCATAACAATCGATAATCCTAATATAATTGCTTTAGGTAAATCTCTCTTAGGATTTTTCATTTCTCCGGCGACGTTCCCCACATGAATCCACCCATCATAGGCAAACATGGTTGCCAGCAGCCCGGAACCAAGGGCGGATATAAAAGATTTGTCCGGCCCCGCTTCAATCGGAAACAGTTGGAAAGTCACATCGCCTTCATGCAGCAATCCGAAAATAGTTATAAGAGCCAAAGGAAGCAATTTACATATAGTAAAAACAGTCTGAATGCCCCCGGCGGCTTTAGCGCCTAAAAAGTTCATAAGAGTGATAAAGGTTGCCGTAAGAATCGCAATTCCCACAATCATCATTCTATGTTCATTTGCATTTAATCCAAACAGGCTTACCGTTTGCGTTCCAAAAATAATCGCCAGCGCAGCAATATTTGCTGGAAAATAAATGATCGTTTGCGCCCATCCTAATAAAAATGCTGTTAAATTTCCATACGTACGCTTTAAATAGGCCATCATGCCGCCTGTTTCCGGAATGGCTGCCGATAATTCCGCTGCTGTTAATCCTGCACAAATAGTTAACACGCCGCCAACAAGCCAGGCAAGCAGCCCTAAACTTGCCGTCCCAGTGACACCATATACTGCAGTTGGCTTAAAGAAAACACCAGCTCCAATTACAGTACCAATCACCGTAGTTAAGGCAGCCAAGAAACCAATTTCTTTTTTAAGCCCCTGTTGTGACAAAGTAATCACTCCTGTCTTCTTTGTGTTTTTGGTATACGACCTTTAAGCCTCGTATAAGCAGTCATGATACACATGATAAACATGATACACCGAAGATCTTCCAAAGAAAAGAGACTTTTGCTGCACGGTCATTTCTACACAGTATGTGTCAGTTTACTGAACATTATTTATGGTGTAAAATAAGAAAGTGACATATCCTTTTTATAAAGTTTTGGTTTTGGAACAATTGGAAAACAACATAGTAGAATGCGGAAAATACGCTGTTTCCTTCATTCTGCTTTTTTTATCTCTAATCTTTTGTCGTCAGATATGACTGCTTTTTTTTCGAATATGCAAAGTAAACGCATACTCCGATGGCTAACCAAACACTGAAGTACATCCATGTCGTTAATGGCAAGTTAATCATTAAAAATAAACAACACGCTATTGAAATAATTGGCAAAACCGGAACGAGCGGAACCTTAAATCCACGCTGCAAATTCGGATGTGTTTTGCGAAGAATGATAACAGATACCCCAACCATCGAAAATGTCAGCAATGCCCCGATATTGGCCAAGTTCGACAATTCTTTTAAATCAACAAAACCAGCAATGAAAGCACTGCCGATTCCTGTCAGCCAAGTTGAAAATGTTGGCGCTCCCGTTTTCTTGCTGATTTTCGCAAAAAATTCTGGCAATAAACCGTCACGGCTCATGGCAAAGAATACACGTGTTGCTGCATAAATGTACGCGAAAATTACTGCCATAATGCCAATGACAGCGCCAACCGCAATTACACCCGCTACTTTATTTTGCCCAACCGCTTCTAGTGCATAAGCCATTGCTTCTGGCACGTTTAATTCTTTATAGGAAACCATGCCAGTCATCACAAGGCAAACCGCAATATAAATGATGGTGCAAACAGCCAACGAAGCGATAATGCCAATCGGAAGATCACGCTGCGGGTTTTTCACTTCTTCCGCCGAAGTCGCCAGTGCATCAAATCCTAAGAAAGCAAAGAACACTGTTGCTCCTCCGGCAAGGATTCCGCTTAAACCGTACGGCGCAAATGGCACCCAGTTTTCTGGTTTTACATAAAATGCACCGACTGCAATAAACAGCACAACAATCCCAATTTTGACTAATACCATTGCATTATTCACACGTTTGCTTTCTTTCATGCCGCGTGATAGTAACCATGTTAACACCAATGTAATGATTACTGCCGGCAAGTTAACAATCCCGCCTTGCGACGGAATCGTTAACAGTGCTTTAGGTATTTCTAAGCCAAAACCGCTCACTAAGTTATAGAAATAGCCTGTCCATCCGCTAGCTACCGCTGATGCCGTTAAAATATATACCGATAACAACGTCCACCCCATTAAATGGGCTACAAACTCACCGATCGTTACATATGAATATGTGTATACACTGCCTGAAACAGGTAATGTAGAAGCAATTTCTGCGTAACATAATGCGGCAAAACCGCAAACAACCGCTGCGATGATAAAGGAAAAAATTACTGCCGGACCGGCATCTCTTGCTGCCACTAAGCCGGTTAATACAAGGACGCCGGTACCAATGATTGCGCCAATCCCTAAGATGGTCAGATCAAATGCTCCCAACGTTTTCGAGAAAGTCTCGCTTTTGCTTTCCTTTAACAATTGCGTAACAGATTTTTTTTTAAACAGGCTGGCCACGTGTATGCCCCCTCTTTTACTGATTAAGATATTCTCTCTAGGTTTTGCTTTCATACAATTTATTTGTTTTACGCGGTTATTTCATTAGCAACAAAGAAATGTTCACATACACTTGAAATGCGCTGCAAATCGACATTTCCGCCTGATATCACCGCTACTACTTTTTTTCCTTTTGCATATTTATCCACTTTGCCTGCAAGGAGAGCAGCGGTAGCTAACGCCCCGGCCCCCTCAACGACAGTTTTTCCGCGTTGCAGCAAGTCTTTCATGGCTACTTCCAATTCTTCTTCTGATACTGTTACAATATCATCCACTAGTTCTTTAACAATTTCGAACGTTAATTTTCCCGGGATTTTCACTGCACATCCGTCAGCTATAGTCGGGGCTTTATAATGCTCCACAATTTTTCCGCTATCATAAGAAGCTTTCATTCCGTGAACATTGTCGGCTTGGACACCGACAACATTGACAGAAGGATTAAAAGATTTCAGCGCCACTGCAATTCCTGAAATCAGGCCGCCTCCGCCAATAGGCACAATGACAGTATCTACATCCCACATATCATCAAGAATTTCAAAACCAATTGTTCCTTGGCCAGCCATTACCTCAACATCATCGTATGGATGTACATATGTTTCTCCTGTTTCTTGTATAATTTCTTCACATCTAGCCTTCGCATCGTCAAAAGTCTCGCCATGTAAAATGACTTCCGAGCCATATCCTCTTGTTGCATCAACTTTCGCTTGTGGTGCAGAAATTGGCATGACAATTTTACTTTTAATCCCAAGCAAATGGGAAGATAATGCAACCCCTTGCGCATGATTGCCAGCTGAACAAGCAATCACGCCACGCACTTTTTCGTCATCAGTTAAATTTGAAATTTTATTAAATGCGCCGCGGAACTTAAATGATCCGGTTAACTGCATATTTTCTAACTTTAAATAAATCTCTCCGCCCGTTTTACTTGTCAAATAAAACGATTTAACAAGAGGAGTTTTGCGCGCATTTCCTGAAAGGACTTGTTGGGCTTTTTTTATATCATGAATGGTAAGCGGCAAAATTTTGTTAATCATTCTTTACCATCTCCTTTAATGGTTTATAATCTAACCCTAATGTTTTTCCTAAATTTTCATAAGTAATAGTTCCTTTATAAATGTTTACGCCAGATGCTAACGCTGGTTTATGTTTCATTGCATTTTCCAACCCGTTATTAGCAATGGCCAACAAGTACTCAATATTGCCGTTGGATAATGCCATCGTCGCAGTTCTCGGGGTCGCTCCTGGCATATTTGGCACGGCATAATGCAGTACACCATGTTTAATAAACACAGGATTATCATGTGTTGTATAGTGATCAATGGTTTCTACTGTGCCGCCTTGGTCAATGGCAATATCAACAATAACACTTCCCGGCTTCATTGATTGAACCATATATTCCTTAACAATTTTTGGCGGTTTCGCTCCAGGTATTAAGATGGTTGAAATCAATAAGTCTGCCTCTTTTATATGTTTCTCAAGATTTTCCGTATTGGATTCCACCACTTCAACTGGAGCATTTTTATATTTTTCTTTCAAATACGCAATTTGTGCTTGATTTATTTCTAAGATAGTCACACGGCAGCCAATTGCGATGGCCATATCACACGCATTAATCCCTGCATTGCCTCCACCTAAAATGACAACATGCCCGGCAGGAATCCCCGCAATTCCTGATAATAAAATTCCTTGCCCTTGATGTTGTTTTTCCAAATAATAAGCTCCCATAAATACGGCACGGCGGCCAGCAATCGCACTCATAGGTTTTAATAATGTCAAAACGCCATTCTCGCTAATCGTTTCTGCTGCAATTGCCGTCGTTCCCGCCTTTCTCATTGCTTCCACACATTCTTTTGAAGCGGCCAGATGCAAAAATCCCCATACAATAAGATCTTTTTTAAAGTAGCGATACTCTTCAGGCAATGGTTCCTTCACTTTGACTACCATATCAACATCCCAAGCTTCTTCCTGAGTGACGATGCTTGCCCCGGCATTTGCATATTCATCATTGGTATAGCCAGATTCCAGGCCTGCATCTTTTTGAACGAAAACTTGATGCCCTTCCGCAACTAACTTCCGGACATTTTCCGGAGTCATTCCTACACGTGCTTCTCCTTTTTTAATCTCTTTTACTACGCCAATTTTCATGCTGACACATCCTTTCAGAAGTGATTTAATTGACTATAGAACTTGGCAGTGCCATTCCAGCAATGGAGTAATTCATTTCAATAGCTGCTATCGTGCAAGAGTTTCCTTCAATTGCATGAAGAATGACACTTCCAATAACTTAAAAGAATGGATAAACACTTGGCTGAATAGTTAAAGATTCAATAATAAATTATTATTATAATAATTTTTTATTATCCTGAATCAAGAATATCACGAAAGAAAGCGCTTTTCAATATAAAAAAATTGACGATTTGATTATTTTTTATTATCGTTATAATTTTTTTATATTAAATAACTTGCTATTATTAATGTTCTTTTTTATAATGTTTTTACAATTTCTCTTCGGAGGTGTTTTCATTTGGATAAGGAACTAATCAGACATTATACGAATTTAATGAACTACTTTAGTGTCATATTAGGTCCTTCTTATGAGTTTGTTTTACATGTATTGGATCCAGATGGGGGCTCACATATTGCTCATATAATCAACGGTGAATTGAGCGGGAGAAATTTAGGGGCTCCATTAACGGACTATGCAAGGCAATTAATTAATGAAAAAGTATATTTAGAAAAAGATTTTGTGGCCAACTATCGCTCTAAAGGCGCTAATGGTAAAGAATTTCGTTCTTCTACCCTCTTTATTAAAGGAGAAGATAATGAATTACTTGGCCTTTTGTGTGTTAATTTTGATGCAGACCACCACTATCATTTGGCGAAAGAAGTTTTAAAACTAGCACAATTGGATGTCTCCACACAAGATCTTAAAAAAGCGACAGAAAAAGAAAAGCCTATTGAAAACTTAACCATTAATATTCAAGATATGATTTATTCTCTAGTAGATAAAAATATCCTCGAATCTGGAGCAAAGCTTTCGCAAGAGCAAAAGGTATCCATTATATCAAAATTAAAAGAACAAGGAATATTCAATATTAAAGGAGCAGTAGTTGATGTAGCTAATACATTGGGCGTGTCCGTCGCAAGTGTTTATCGCTATCTTCAAATGATTAATCACTCAGAAAAAAAACAACTTCGATAAAATTTTATTAAAACTTTGTTCGGCTTAAAAATCCCTGCTAAGCCTTCTTAAAATGACTATTCCATCAAGACAAAATAGAAAGAGTTATAAACCTACCCCCCGCTTAATCTAAGTTTTTCATAGAATCTCTTGTTATGTGAATATTACTTAGTCAAACGAAGATGGCAAGGCGAGATTCTCCGAAGTTATCCATTGCCATTGTCTCTTTTTTGTCTATGCTGGTAAATGAATGCAAGATTTGCTGAAAAAAACAGCTTTTGAGCTTTTTTATCCTGCTGAAGATTTTCACACTATCCAATCGATTCCAAGCACTCGTTGGGCTGGCTCCGCCCCTATCTATCGCCTGCCAAAGCTCCGTGCTGCAGTCAATGACAAGCGGCTCCGCTGCGCGTTTAGCTTCTTCTTTTCAAGCAATCCCATATGGACTCCATCGCAGAAGCCTGATCCAGCACATTTCTTTATTGGCAGTCCATTTATTTCCTGTTATCTGTCTTTTGACCATCTAATCTATCTTTTTTCTATCCTTCGATATTAAAGTATTTCCTCACTATCATCCTTCATCATGATGAATCCCCCTCATGCAAAAATCCAAATGTAAGCACGCCAAGTATATGCTTTACGGTGTTCGGCAGAACCTCAGCCATTCAACCGCATCAAAAACGCTGAGGCGCAGTATCCATCATCAGCGATTCCTGCAAAACCGCTTCACTCCCGGCATGCAGGCAGGCAACTTCATTTTTCCGCAAATTCCATGCAATAGCATTTTATTCAGCACCGTGAGTTTAATATAAAAAATAATTGCTTCTATATTGAAAAGCGCTTTCTTTCATGATATTCTTTACATAGAATAATAAAAAATTATCATTATAATAATTTATTATTATAAGCACAACAGTAACTGTTAAGGCACTAGAGAATGCGATGGCAACCCAATATGATAAAAAATGAATTTTGCCGGTGATTCTCCTACTGTCGCCGTTGCCATTGAACCACTTACGCAAGTTGGTATTATTGTTTCCATTTTTGCTGCCAATACAGATGGGCGGTAATTGGAATGATTTTTTGGATTCCAAACTCTTGTAACAGGTATGACAACACTGCAACTAGCTTTTTGGTAATCATCCATTTGCGAAAACGCAGCCTTCATTACAGCTGTCTGCTGAATTGCAGGCATTTATGGAATGTTGTATTAAGAATTATACAATTCATTCAGTAGAAGAAAAACAGGCACATTCAAGCGGCAAATGTCCAGCAAAATACGTTTTTCAAGGAGGAAGCAATAATGTGTAAAGCCGTCAATTACAAAAGTTGTTTTGACATTATCGGACCGATTATGGTAGGTCCCTCTAGCTCTCATACTGCTGGCGCGTTAGCGATTGGAAATGTTGCATACAAATTATTCAAAGGCCTCCCAAAGAAAGTGGTAGTAAGATATTATGAATCATTTGCCGAAACACATAAAGGGCATGGGACTGACTATGCCATTATTTCCGGCGTGTTAGGGTTTGCTGCAGATGACCCAAGAGTGCCTAAGGCGATTGAAATTGCCAAATCTAAAGGCATTGACATTACTTTCATTGAAGAAAAAGATGATAGTCCTATAGGACACCCTAATACTGCCGATGTTTATTTAGAAGATGAAACTCATAGTATTCGAACTATTGGTATTTCTGTTGGTGGCGGAATCATTGAAGTAAAACATATTGAAATGGACGGTTTTTCATTTGACCTTCAAGGAACTTTGCCAGTTTGCTTGGCCATCACGAAGCGAAAAGATTTCAAACCTATTATGCTTCATTTTTTTGCGAAATATAATGTGAAAGTAAACATGGCGAAACACTTTGAAGCAGATGGAAAATATCTATATGAATTTGATTTGGATTCACCATTGCCAACTGCCGGAAAAGAGGAACTGTCTCATATCGATGATCAAGCGAACATCATTTTACTTTAATAAAAATGGGGGAATCATTATGTACATGAGTATAAAGGAAATTGTTAATACAGCAAATGAAAGACAAATAAGCATTTCCGAATTGGCGATTGAACATGAAATGAAACAAAACCAAGCCTCACGTGAAGAAATTTTCGAAAAAATGAAGAAAAATTTAATAACGATGGAAAATGCCGTTAAGAAGAGTGTTGAAGGGGAAGGTGTATTTTCCCTGACTGGTTTAACGGGCGGAGATGCTGTTAAAATCGCGAAATATCGCGAAAAAAAGAGAACGCTTTCAGGAGATTCTATGATGGCAGGTGTTCAAAGCGCCATTGGCACGAATGAAGTGAATGCATCTATGGGGATTATTTGTGCAGCTCCTACTGCAGGCGCAAGCGGAATCATTCCAGGGGTGCTCTTTAGCATCAAAGATAAATTGCGGTTAACTCATGAACAAATGGTTCACTTTCTTTTCACTTCCGCGCTATTTGGCATGGTTGTCGCAAATAGGGCTTTTATTGCCGGAGCAAGAGGAGGTTGTCAAGCTGAAGTTGGCAGCGCCTCCGCCATGGCGGCAGCAGCCGCTGTCGAAGCAGCAGGCGGAACGCCGCAGCAATCCTCTGAAGCATTTGCAATAGCGTTAGGAAATTTGCTTGGCTTAGTTTGTGATCCTGTTGCAGGTCTGGTAGAAATACCATGTGTTAAAAGAAACGCAATAGGCACAGCGAATGCCTTAATTGCTGCAGATATGGCATTAGCTGGCATAACTAATGTCATCAGCGCTGATGAAACGATTGATGCCATGAGAGAAATCGGAAGGCAAATGCCGCGTGAATTAAGAGAAACCGGTTTAGGCGGTTTGGCAGGCACACCAACGGGGTTAGCTATCAAAAAGAAAATCTACGGAGAAGATGTTTCCAACAAATCGTTAATAACAAGCTAAAGCAGTGGATGATGTCATCCACTGCTTGAAGAAAAACGTGAGTCATTTTATGATATCTTTTAACAAAACAAAATGATTTGGCAGCGATTATGGAGTTAATTTTAAATCCGCCCAATGCGGGTGCTCCTCCAGTCTGCGTTCCATATCACGGAACGCTTTGAGTGAACGGCTCAGCTTACTGTAAGCGTCGCCTCCTTCACCCCAACCTTGGTAACCAATCATTCCATTGTATCCCATCTTTTTAAGCTGTCCCAGTAACGCAAAATTATCTAACTCGCCAACGTCCAATGGCTCAATTGTCGCCACTCCGCCAAAACCGTGCGGATTGCGGCTGCTTCCAGAAATGTTCACTTGTTTCAAGTAAGGAGCTACGGCTTGAAGGGTAGCCGACAGGTTTGTGCCATCGACGGCATACCAATGATAGCCGCAAAAAACAATGCCAAGATTAGGATGGTTCAGCCGCTTGCAAAGTCTTACAGCATCTTCATGGCGTTCAATCCAGAATGACAGATGTGTGTAAAGCAAGATGTTAATGTTTCTTCGTTCAGCAATCTTCAATGCTTTTTCCAGCCACTTCGCTGCGATGTCATCCCCTTTAGGGTCTGAAGGGCGGATATGATGTCCGACTGATTGAATCGCCAGCTCGACCGTTGAGCAGCCTTCCATGATCTCCAGCATTTTTAAAATGCCCGTATTTCTTGGATGGTCTTCCCCTAATGAAAGGTCTAACACCACGTACACGCCAGCGACATCCAGACCATATTTTTCCTTCACATTTTTGAGCTTCTCGACATCTCTCCACCGTTCTCCGTGCCAGACGGATAAATGGGTCGCATCATACCCGATCTCTTTTAACATTTCACACCGCGCTTCAAAACTATAAATGCCCATTGAGTTATAAAAAGCAAAGTCCATTGCATAAAATTTGTAAGCCATCTTTCCAAATTCTCCCTTCCGGTGTATGCTTCATCACAGCGATTTCAATGCTTCAGCAATCTCCGTATCCCCTGACATTAAATCAAATGCTTTTTTATACACATTTGGTTCATCAAGTGCTTGAACGATGGTTCTTGCGACATCTTCCCGCGGAATGCTTCCGACATTTAAGTTTTCTGCTACCGTAACCAATCCTGTGCCTTTTTCATTGCGAAGATAACCAGGACGAATAATGGTATAATTCAACCCGCTATTTATTAACATACGGTCAGCATAATGTTTGGCAACATAATAAGGCTTAAGATTTTCCGGCCAGTTCTCACGGTTGTGGGCTTGGAATGTGCTCACCATGACAAACCGGTCAATTCCGATTTTTTCTGCCGCTTCCATCGCTTTTACAGCACCATCTAAATCAACAAGCAATGTTTTATCTGGGCCTGTGTGCCCACCGGAACCGGCGGAGAATACAATCGCGTCACAACCTTTGGCCGCTTCGGCAATTTCATCGACAGTGCCTTCAAGATCAGCGAGCACCGCTTCAATTCCTTTTTGCTGAAAAGCCTCCAATTGCTCTTGTTTCCGAACCATCGCACGAACGGTGTGCCGCTCGTGCGCATGAAGCATGTTCACCACTTGTTGACCAACTTGTCCGTTGGCGCCAATGACAAAAACTTTCATTTATATCCTCCCTTTCTTCATATTGATTGAAGATGGTATTTCATCATGATAATGCTGGAAAGTGCGGAAGCACAAATTCGCCTAATTCTTCGATAACTTCTTCAACAGGGCGTTGCCCATATTTTAAGTTAATAATGACATGGTTCACGCCAGCATCTTGCAAAGCGGCAAGAAATTCAATCACGAAATTCCGCCCTGTGCGGAATCCAAGATGAATCGGGATTGGCACATGATTTGGATCTTCTGTTAAATCAATATAAAGCGATTGGGTAAATGGCTTAAATTCTTCTGTTAACGAACGCCAATTGTCGATTAACGCTTTTTGGAATTTGAGCGGACGTGGATAATAAATCCATCCATCACTATGTTCAGCAATCCATTCAGGTGACTGCCCGCTGTGGCCTGTCACCATTAATGGGATGTCTGACAATTTTGGTTTTGGCAACATATCTCCACTTGTCATATGCACTCGTTCAGAATTAATCGTCGGAAAATGCTCGCTCCATACTTTTCTCATGACAGACACTGATTCCCGGAACAGCTCGCTCCGATCTTCCGGATTCACCGAGAATGCCGGGAACTCGATTGGGCGGTCACCTGTTGCGACACCAAGAATGAGCCTTTCCCCAGACAATCTGTCTACCGAAGCCGCCGCTTTAGCGACATGAAGAGGGTGGCGCAATGTTAAAATAATGCTTCCTGTTCCTAACGCAATCTTTTCTGTGTTGGCGGCAACATATCCTAAATACGCAAACGGATCATACATTTGCCCGACATCACCGAAATTAGGATCGCGCAACGGTACATCTCTCACAAATAATGCAGCGAAATTGAGTTCTTCCGCCCGTTTTGCTAACTTCATTTGCTTTTCTATATTCATCTCTGGGACGTCACCCATATATGATTCAATCGGAAAGAACAATCCTAAAGTCAGTTTGTTTTCTTGATACATGCGTGAATACCCTTTGTGATTTTTGAACTTTTCCATTTGCACATCTACCTTCCAATTAAATTTTTAATTTATTTTCATTCAACGACTCTTTGCATGGATAGCCAACTGAAAACGAAACTTCCATTACTTGCACAATACTTATTATCTATCTTAGCAAAGCGTGTATACATAAAGCGGCCATCCATCTGTTCAATAGTGCAGTGATCTATGCCGGTTTTAAGATGCGATAGTGGCATTTGCGGCATCCATTTTGATCACTTCGTCAATAACCGCGCTGCCAAGGCAAACATCATTGTCATAAAATACCGCTACTTGTCCTGGGGTAACCGCTTTAACTGGTTTTTCGAATTCCACCAAAGCCGTTCCATTCGGACGAACATGAACGGTTACCTTTTGATCTTCTTGACGGTATCTGAATTTAGCTGTACATGCAAATGTGCATGGACGAACATCTCCATTAATAAAGCTAATGTTAGATGCAATAAGGCCCGTAGAAAACAGCGCAGGATGGTTTTTGCCTTGGGCGACGAGTAAAACGTTGTTTTCTAAATCTTTATCGACAACATACCAAGGTTCGCCTGTTCCTTTTCCGCCAATTCCAAGCCCTTTTCGTTGGCCGATCGTATAGTACATCAACCCGTCATGAGTACCTAGCACTTCCCCATCCAGAGAGCGAATTTCTCCAGGCTGTGCCGGTAAAAAATTCTTTAAAAATCTTTTAAAGTTTCTTTCCCCAATAAAGCAGATTCCTGTACTATCTTTTTTATTAGCGGTAACAAGGTTCAATTCTTTAGCGATTTTTCGCACTTCATCTTTCGTTAATTCGCCAAGAGGAAACAGCACTTTTGCCAAATGTTTTTCGGTTAATTGGCTAAGAAAATACGTTTGATCTTTATTGAGATCTTTTCCGCGCAATAAGGTGACTTGGCCATTTTCCCTTCTGATTCTTGCATAATGGCCTGTCGCGATATAATCAGCGTCCAGCGAAAGGGCGTAATCAACGAACGCTTTAAACTTAATTTCTGTGTTGCATAAAACGTCTGGATTAGGTGTTCTCCCTCGCTTCAGCTCATCCATAAAATACGTAAATACACGATCCCAATATTCTTTTTCAAAGTTCACGCTGTAGTAGGGAATCCCAAGCTGATTGGCAACCCTCTTAACATCTTCGTAATCTTCCGTTGCTGTGCATACGCCATCATCATTGGTATCATCCCAATTTTTCATAAATACACCGATGACGTCATACCCTTCTTGTTTAAGAAGGTAAGCGGCCACAGAGGAATCCACTCCGCCAGACATTCCGACGACAACCCGCTTTTTCTTCATTCTTATCCCCCCTTATTAAACTGAAATATTTTTTGTTACAGTTATGTTTAAAAAAAATTAGCGTCCATCTGACAGAAAATACGGTTGTCCTTTATTCAAGCAGAAAAACTAATTATTATTAATTTCATCAATAATATCTTTGATTGTCACACCTTTTAAATAGTTTAAAAAGTGTTGTTCCGCATTGTGGCAAACGCGGATGAGTATATTGGACAGGTTTCTGCCTATCGGACAATTCTCATTGGAATCAGGGCATTTCGGCACAAGCGTTTCTTCACTGGTGATTTTAAAAATTTTATCTAACGTTATATGTTCAGGCGGATCGTTTAAAGTGAAGCCGCCTTTTGCCCCTTCTTTAGAAGTAATAATATTTTCTTTCCGCAATATGCTTAAAATTTTTCTTAATCTTGCCGGATGGACTGAAACACTTTGGGCAATGTCTTCGCTGGTCACTCGTTGGTTTTGCTTTTTGGCCAGATAAGCAACGCAGTGAACAGCAATCGAAAAATCGCTATTCATAATGAACCTTCCTCCTAACTGTAATAATAATGATTACAGTTCATGTTGTCAATCATTATTTTTCATCCGTATATTACAGACGGTATTGCAAAACTGGCGCAAAAGTGCGAAGTGAGCATAAGGAGGCAACATAACAGATGCAGTGCCACCGATCATCTGTTATCATATTCCAATTTTCCATTTATTTATAATACCCTTGCAACCGTTAAACCATCGCCAATCGGGACAATGATAGATTCTAATTTTGGGTGTTTGGCCACGAACTCATTAAACTCTCTCAGAAAAACAGCCTTCTTTTCTTGATGGTTCCTGTCCGCCACTTTTCCTTTCCATAATACGTTATCCGCAGTAATTAACGCTCCTTTAAAAATAAAGGATCCGCTAGTTTGGCGAGAATTTATTGTCTATTTCGAGGCAAAAAGTTAAGTTTTAAGAAGATTCCTTCCTTCTCTCTTCAAAAAAAATAATTAAAATAGAAACAAGGAAAAGAATCAGCCCTATACCTATGAAAATCAAGCCGATTAAAGAAACTCCCATTCCTTCAAATCCTTTAATTGTATTTAATCCATAAAGAAAAAAAGAAATCCCCAATAAGATAACTATTAGAGAAACAAATATTGAAAATATTCTTTTTTTCAATGCAATGGCTAATAAGAACAATATACCAAGTATGGTTACTGTACTTAAAAGATGATGATAAAAAAATTCCATCAAATCCCCCCATCATCCAAGCAGATAATTCATTTTCTTACCTTAGAAATTGAATAAGGATTTTCAATATGAAAAACGTTAACCTTGTACCAAATATCTTTCCAGTTCTTTTTCGTTATCCGTTCTTCATAAATTTGTGCTCGTTCTTTTGATTCTTTAAAATAAGGTGTCGGTTTTACTTCTAAGTTAATCACATCCTCTACTCCCCAAGGAGCGACCAAGATGATCTTATCTTTTCCATCCAATTTTACCCCTAAAGATGTAGCTGTTTCTGGAAACTTTGATATCGCATCAACAGAAGATGAATACGGGGGAATGTTATTGACAACATGCATCCTTGCCTCATTTTTCACGGACCAAGGAATGTTAGGAAGGATATTTCTTAATCTGGTTTCGAACTTCTTTTCCTCTGCTTCTTCCGTATTGGTATCATCAAAATAGATAACGTCAACATCCGGAATGGGAGTCCTTTCTTTAAAGCCATGTAACACATCCCATATTTTGGAGCGGACAAATCCAGCACAGACCCACCAATCAGGTAAATTTAATGATTTTACTGCTCTTAATATATCCATCATCCATTCATCTTCTTTAATTAGCCGGATGATATCTTTTTCATCTTTGATCACCAACATCCATTCCTCCAATCCAACTTCTCTCTATTTACATATCACCCTAAAAATTTTTTTGCCAGGCTCCCTTTCGCTTTAGAAAAATGGACCCAACGAACCTGCCTATTAGTTAAACTAAGTTTACTAATTAAATATGTCTCTAACATATAATCCGTTATTCATTCAGCGATAAAACAGTATCATAATCACAGCAAACAGAATGGCTATTTTCATAGAAAGCCCTTCAAAAATATAAAATATTCCCTGTTTTATTACTATCATAAGGCATTGTTGTTCATGATTTCCAGTTTTTATTTTTGGCCCTCCCCTGACATAACTGCGGATAACTTTTGCTGTCATGCCATGCAGCGGTGATTCCCATTTGGATGGGCATGATTATCTTTGTGTAACAGACCGTTTTCTTGAAGAAGGATATCAAGTTTGGGGGGAGAAATTGTCTTAAGAGAAGTTGTTTTGATGTGTATAAATGACGGAAAGGAGCGTTTACAATGAATTTGCCATTCGAGATTCGTAAAGCAACAATCAAAGATATCGAAGAATTGATAAGATTGCGTTTAGAGCTTTTTAAGGAATTAGGGGAAGTACAGTCGGAGCAGGAGGAAGCGCTTGTCACAACCGCTACTAAAAAATATTTGGAAGAAGCACTTTCTAACAATGAATTTATTTCCTTTTTAGCTTTATCAAATAATAAGGTTATAAGTATGAGTGGGATGGTTTTATTTAAACGGCCGCCTTACTTAGATAATATTAAAGGACTTGAAGCTTATATACTGAACATGTATACGATTCCTCCGTACCGCGGGAAAGGTTTAGCAAGAAAACTATTAGAAAATTGCATGGAGGAATGCAAAAAAATCGGGGTAAAACGAATTTGGCTGCACGCATCTGATGACGGAATGCCATTATATAAAAAAATGGGATTTACGTTTAAAAACAGTGAGATGGAATTATTTATTTAATCTACTAGTGTGTCGATAGAAAAAACCGATTTATTCCGGTCTTTTTTATTTTTATATTGAATCGATTAACATAACAACAAAATCCCCTCTATAGGGGATTCACCAAATCAATCTTTTTAAAAGCGTTTCACAAAACGGTATCCGGTTATTTTATAACCTAACTCTTTATAAAATTGATGAGCTTGTTCCTCCCTTGCCAAAGCCGCTAACCAACCAAGTTCCAATGCACCCTTTTTCCAAAGCTAATTTTTCGGCATAGTTCATCAAAAACCGCCCAACACCTTTACGACGCGCGCCCGAATCAACGACAATGACAGAGATTTCGCCATATTTGCTTGCTTCTTCTAAATTCTCGCGAATGCGAAACCCAAGCAGCCTTAAAATAGCGCCATTTTCTTCGCAAATATACAGGAAATCAAAAGGACTATCCTCTACAAACTCCAATCTGTTATCCATTTCCTCTTGAGAGATTTCGTGGCCGCTTAATTCTTTCATCAGATGACACAAATGTGGAATATCTGGTATTATGTCAAGAAAATAGACACGTAAAATCGAGGAAAATTTTAAAACCCTACTACCGCACTTCGTTTGGTGGCCTCTTGAGAAGAAGAACGGTTTGGTAAACCCTTCCCCTTCTCAATAGGAAAGATGCCCCTTATATCGTGACTTGTGGAGAGAAGCGTTGCTGCTGTTTGCCTCGCTGATGCATCTTCTCATACTCCATTGGCGACATGTACCCGTTTGCCGAATGAATTCGTTGGGCATTATAAAAACACTCGATGCATTCAAAAATCCGTTGTTTCGCTTCTTCCCTTGTTGTAAAGGTTTCGTTTCGTGGAAAATGAGTTCCTTTTTAAGGATGCTGTGAAACGATTCGGCACATGCGTTGTCATAACAGTTTCCTTTCCGGCTCATGCTCGTTCCGTATTGCCTCAACATGGCTTGATATTCATTCGATGCATACTGGCTCCCTTGGTCCGAATGGGGAATCAGGCCAGGTTGGGGATTTCGCTGATGGATGGCCCGGTGGAATGCTTGGATCACTAACTCCTTTGTCATGCGCTCGGAAAGATACCAGCCTACAATTTTACGAGAAAGCAAATCCATGATGGATGCTAAAGCCAGCCTTCTTTCGCCTAAATATACGTGATATCCGCCACCCCTACTTGATTCGGCTCATTGACTTCAAACCGCTGATTCAATAAGTTGGGATACACAGGCCAATGATGCTTCGAGTTCGTGGTTGCCTTATTTTTGAACGAATGTCCCCATCTTTCATGATTCTGGCGACCGTTTTTTGGCGAAGATGCTCATGGCCTTTTTTAAAATAGCGTTTTCCTCCTCAAGGTCACGGATGCGTTCTTGTAGTTCGCGCTTTTCTTGATCTTCAGGTTTAAGGTTTCCGCTTCCGACAAAACTATGTTCGGCATCTTTTTTATAATCTGTGACCCATTTATGAAGAGTTTTTGGCGAAATATCGAGTTGTCTTGCGGTTTGAGCGACCGCTTTTCCTTCCTCGACCACTAATTTTACTGCATGTATTTTGAATTCTTTATCAAAACGTCTTGTCATTATAGACACTCCCCATGATTGATAGATTTACTATACATTTCTCTATTCGTTGTGTCTATAATCTAGACTAACATCAATATGATGCAAAGTTTAAAAAGAAAGCGGTGGATTTATATTTGGAAGAGGGCATGGGATACGAAACGGTGGCGAAAGAATTGGGTATTAGTCATTCCATGGTACGTCGATGGGTGAAACGCTATGAACAGGATGGAATACAAGGTCTGGAGGAAAAACGGGGCAAAGCGAAAGGACCAAATAAAGGAAGACCGAGAACTCGTCCGGAAGATCCTGAAACGAAAATCAAGCGTCTTGAGGCGGAAGTAGAGATGCTAAAAAAGCTCTTAAAGAGGTGAAAGGGGGAATGGAAGCAGTACCAGCTCACAAGAAGTTCGCGATCATTCAAGAAATGGCCGGGTGTTATGGTTCGATTCAACCATTATGTGAGATAGCAGGCGTATCTCGAAGCGGATATTACAAGTGGGTAAAACGACAGGAACGCCCTTCTCAGAAGCAATTAGAAGACGAGCAGCTAAAGGAAAAAATCAAAGAGTGCCATGAAGAAGGGAAAGGAATCTATGGGTATCGGAGAGTCAAAGTCTGGCTGAAACGGAAACACAAACTGGATATCAACCATAAACGAGTACAAAGGCTGATGAGGGAGATGGGAATCCGGGCGGTGATTCAGAAGAAACGGCCTTATTACGGAAAGAAAGAGCCTTATGTGATTTCGGACAATCATCTAAACCGAGATTTCCACGCGCCAAAGCCAAACGAGAAGTGGGTTACAGATATTACCTATTTAATTTTTCATGGGCAAAAGCTCTATTTGTCCGCTATTAAAGACCTATACAATAATGAAATCGTGGCTTATCATATCAGCGAAAGAAATGACATCAGACTGGTCATCGACACGCTAAAAAAGGCCATAAAAAAAATGAACATTTTAAAAGCGTTTCACGAAACGGTATCCGGTTATTTCGTAACCTAATTCTTTATAAAATTGATGGGCTTGTTCCTCTCTCCCAAAGCCACTAACCAACCAAGTTCCAATACACCCTTTTTCAAAAGCTAATTTTTCGGCATAGTTCATCAAGAACCGTCCAACACCTTTACGACGTGCGCCCGAATCAACAACAATGACAGAGATTTCACCATATTTACTTACTTCTTCTAAATTCTCACGAATACGAAACCCAAGTAACCCTAAAATAGTGCCATTTTCTTCGCAAACATACAGGGAATCAAAAGGACTATCCTCTATAAACTCTAATCTGTTATTCATTTCCTCTTGAGAGATTTCGTGACCACTTAATTCCTTCATCAGATGACACAAATGTGGAATATCTTCTCATAAAGCTTGACGAATGGCTAATGGCATATGTATCTCCCCATCCTCGATGTTTAAGTACTATTTATGAGTTAAATCCAATTTATAGATAGTATGCTGAAGGTAACCGCTTATTTCGCTATCCTGCCTGTTATAAGAAAAAGGAGTTGACGGATACCAACCCCTTGTTAAACTCTTGCATGCGTTAATTGAATAAGGAAATTTTATTCTTTCATCCACTCTAAAAATTCTATACGGTTTCCGAATGGGTCAAAAGTATAAAATCTTTTAGCTCCGGGAAGGTTATCATCTTCAATAACATCCATCCCATGTTTTATTAGATGTTGCTTTAATTCTTCGATTTTTTCTACTTCAAACGCAGGATGTGCCTTTTTGGCTGGAGAAAACGGTTCTTCAATTCCTATATGTACTTGATAATTTCCAAAACCAAACCATACTCCACCCCTTTTCTTTAATTCTTCGGGTTTTTCAATTTCATTAAAACCTAAAATGTCCTTAAAAAATTTCCTTGCTATGTCTTCACTTCCTTTTGGAGCAGCAAGTTGAATATGGTCAATTGCTTTAAAAATAAAAGACATTATAACCTCTCCCTCCTACTCCTGTTTCTAAAATAATTACATTTTTTACTAAATTATAATTTTTTTATCAACAATAACGTAATCAATTATATTTTATCAAATATCATAAGTTTTTCTTATGATTTATTGTTAAATTCTGTATTTTATAATTCAACTAATGCTGCTCGTTAACCAACCATGAAGCGAGTTTCATCACAGATGATGGAAGTTGATTCGTTCTTCCATGGGAGTTGAATAAAAAAAAGCGATACCCTATTTAAGAATGGCACTCGTTAGTTGAAGGAAAATTATCGTTATTTTTCGTTTTGATGGAAAAACTGAATAATACCTTTATGGTCTGAATAACAAGCACCGTTTTTATCGTGTCCTACTCCTGGAGCAACTTCTAAAGCAATTTGTAATTTGTGTTTAATTCTTAACTCCACGAACGGCAATGCATTAATTTCAACAGGAACATTTTCATCTCCCGTGCTGTGCCAAATTTTACACGGAATAAGAGCTAATGCAAGTTTTTCAAGAGCAAACGTTTTATCAATATATGCATCTACGGTACTATAATCAATTTCATGCGATAAAGCAATCGCATGTCCCGTTGGGTCGTCCATGTCTAAATTATTTCTCTTAATATAATCATTTTCGTATTTTCTTTGTTCTTTTACGTTTAAAAGCGGCTGTGAAAATGCAACTGATTGAACAAAATCAACGTTTCTCATTAACCTTAAAGCGAGCAGACCTCCCATGCTAATCGCAAACAAATGAACGGAGAAATTAATTACTGTTTCTTCAACCATATACTTATGTAAATTTTTGATGTCTTGTAGAGCTTTATCATTTCCAAAATTCGCCCCATGAGCATTGGAATAACCGATTGTGTACCCCTCTTCCAATAAAGAGTGAAATAATGCTTTTTTATTTAAATCTTCATGCCAATCACTACTATTGTTTGACACAAAGGCCATAGACCCACCTAAAAAAATAACCCCATAACCATTCGACTTTTTAGGTTGTCCAATGTAAGCCCATTGTCCGTCAATATTTACAAATTGCTCCCTAAAAGCCAAAATAATCATCCTTTTCTATTTGTTTTACCTTCCCTATACCTACTTCAATTATATAATTCCACTATCATACCGTTAGTCACCTACAAAGCAAGCTTCACCATAGATGATGGAATGTAATTCGTTCCTTCATGGGAGACGAATGAGAGTAAATATGTTACTATCTTCCAATTCTCAATTTATTTATAATACCCTTGCAATCGTTAAACCATCACCAATTGGGACAATGACCGATTCTAATTTTGAGTGCTTGGCTACAAACTCATTAAACTTTCTCAGGAAAATAGTATTGTTTTCTTGATTGTTCTTGTCCGTCACTTTCTCTTTCCATAATACGTTATCCGCAGTAATTAAAGCTCCCTTTTTAGCTAATTGGATGGAATACTCTAAATAAAGTTTGTAATTTTCTTTGTCGGCATCAATAAAAAAAGAAATCGAACTTTCTTTTTTGTTTAATAAATTGTTTCAACGTTTCAAGAGCAGGACCAATATGGTAAGTTACTTTTTTTCCATAACCAGCTTTTTCAATATTATTTTTTGCTACATTGGCGTAATCTTTGTTTAACTCCAATGATGTCAGTTTTCCGTCATCTGGCAACGCTTTGCAAAGCCAGATACCACTGTAACCACCGAGAGCACCAATCTCTAAAACATTCGTTGCATTCGCTATTTTAACTAACAAATACAATAGTTTTCCCGTTTCTGGAGATACTGAAATGTTAGGCATATGGTTGATTGTTAAACTGTGGGAAACCATTTGATAAAAATTGTCGTGGCCCTTAACATACAAATCATTAATATATTGGGAAACATCCATCATAAAAACTCCTTTCTTACATCGATATTCGAAATGAGTTTTTACAATTTTCCTTCTTCAACTATCCTGCCCTGTTCAACAAGAAAAAAGAGCTGATGCAAACAACTCCCTTATTTCATCTTGTACCCGTTAGCTGAAGAAGAAACGCTTTTACTCTGTTGCTTTAATTCTCATAAAAGATTCAGGATTTAAAGTTTCAGATTGAATCACTATTGCAGCCATTCCCTCATCGCTTCCTGATTCGTGCCATTCTCCTTTTTCCCAAAAAACACATTCCCCTCTTTTTACAAAAATTCTTTTGCGGTCCTCCCCTGTTACCCAACCTTCCCCTTGAACCACCAGAAATAATTGAGGAACAGGTGCTTCGTGATACCCAACGACTCCGTTAGGTTCTATATACATACAACCGAGAATAGAAGGTTCACTTGTTTTTATAATTCTTGTATAAATCGCTAAGTCCGAATTGTATTTCGTTATTTTCGCACCGACTTCTTTATCAAATCTAAAAATTTTCATAATGAATCCCCCGAAAGATATTTGTTTTCAATCTTATATATTCAATATTCAAAATATTAATTCCTTTTTAAACTATCCTGTCCGTTAGCCGACCATGAAACGAACCTCACCACAGATGAGGAAGTTCATTCGTTCTTCCATGGGAGTTGAATAAGTTTTATTCAATAGAAAAGGGACAACATGGTATGTTGCCCCTTTCTCTGTTATCCTTTTTTGATTTTTAACATCGAATTAGCATTTACCTGAAACTCATATGGAACTTTAACCTCTTCGACTGTACACCCGTTATTATTGAGGTAACTTATTAATTTATCTAAATGCTCATATCGTTTTCCTTCTAAATCAACTAAAGGAAAAATGCGAATTTCCTCTTTGGAAACCCTCAATAACTCCTTTAGCGTGGTTAGATGAAATGGATAATCTAATCGGTCAGCATACATAAATAGAAAATGTGCCGAAAGAATAACATCAAATTCCGCATCCTTAAACGGTAAAAAAGGTAAGGTAACAGGAATATATCGTTCGCCCGATTCCCTCATATCGCTAACACAATCTTTTAAAGCACTCAAACGATGTTTTTTGAGACCTTCTACATCTTTAAAATAATCCCAAATATAATTACTTTTCGCTTTTTCCATTTGTTCCATCGTATATTCAATGTCTTGCAAACCTTTGAGTTCAAGGTCTTCCACCGAATGATAATAGGCGATATCACATGCGGTTACGTCTAATCCTAATTTGTTACCTAATGCCGTAAACGAACATGCTCCTGCTGGACAATCCAGTATTTTCTTTCCCTTTAGCTTCTCAATGGAAAGAGAAAACATGTCCATATACTCTTCAAACGTTCTGCCAATAAAAATGATTCGTTCTAAATCTAATTTTGTACTCTTCTCTACTTTACTCAACTAAACTCACCTCCCCTAACTAAATTGAAACTATTTTAACATGAAAATTTAGTAATTTTAACCTCTTTTTTCAGGAAGAACTTGAATCATGTTATTTGTTGTTTTTTTCGAGACGGCAAGTGAAAACATCAGCCAAAAGCCACTTATAGAAATCAAGATGATTAAACAAATCCAAGCAGTATAATAGCTACCCTGCCAATCCACTAAAAAGCCAAATAAAGCTGGAGCTAATACAATCGCAAATTGATTCAGCGTTAACGCAAAACTTACCGTTAATCCTATTGAATCTTCCGACGCCCTTTCTGAAACTTCAACAATAAACAGACTGAACCATCCGATTCCAAAAAAACCAAGCCATGCACATAAAATGATAGTTACCCATATAGACCAATCATTGGACAAAAAAAGTAACATTATTAATCCTAAAATTGCACACCAGACACAGATTGTTAATGGAATCGTGCGATTTCCTTTCCAGAGCCAATCACTAACCCAAGCAATGACAACTCTTCCTATCATGCCCGCAATCAGAACAATACTTAGAATTTTTCCAGAAAACGAAATTGAAATCGTAAGTTTTTCAGCTAAGAAAACCATGAGATGTGCAACTAATATCATTTGTAATGAAATCATTGTTATACCCACTAAAAAAATAGGATGTAACCTTTTGTTTTTAAAAATAGTAATCATCTTTTCTTTAAAAGTACGATTCGAACCATTGTTAATCTTAGTAATTGATTGGTCTCTATATAAAAGTGAGAACAAAATCCCTCCCAAGACGGATAAAATGGTTTGAGTTAAAACGGCAAATGATGAGCCAAATCGTAAATAAATTCCTGGTAACAGGGCAGCAGCTACCGCTCCACCTATAGGGATTCCTGTTTGCCTAATCCCCATTGCCAATCCTCTTTGTGATTTAGGAAACCATTTGATAATCACTTTACTTCCACCAGGTTGCGCAGTTCCGTACCAAACACCCACAAACCCCAAAATAATCACTAAAGCGATATAGTTATTGGTAAACGAAGCCAAAAGCATAGTTAACCCTAACAATGCAGAACCGACACCTATGAGCCACCTTTCACCATATTTATCAAGCGCATCACCAATAAAAAGCATCGAAAAGATAGGTCCCAAGTTAACGGCAGAAACCAATACCCCTGTTTGAAATTGTGATAGGCCATAATCTTGTTGCCATAAAGCAGCTAAAGGAGCGACTCCATAAGTTACAAAAGTAGCGGAAGCTTGTGAATATGTAGCAAGAGCCAGCACTAACCATTTATAACTGTTTTTTTCAAGTAAATCCATATTGCTTTTACTCATAACTATTGCTCCCTTTTTAAATAAAGTAAAGATTCTTGGTACCGTCAAGAATTTTGTGTAATGTAAGATAGATAGGGTATCTCTGAAATGGATTTAGAATAGAGTGAGGCTGTTTCCTCCACACAGGAGACTGAATATTCAGTCTCCTGTGTGGAAAGGGTGACTCCCCTTATTTTATTGATTTACAATATATGGTTAATTGTAACGTTCTTCAAACATTCGCTGGAGGGCTTCCTGTGCTTCGGCAAATCCTCTTAACTTTCGTCCTGCCCATTTCTCATTAAAGGCTTGGATGGTCAAATACACGACTTTTTCAGCGGCTTCTAAACTACTCAGGCTGTTCATCGGCTTTAGACGTTTCCGAATCTCCTTGATTGTTCGTTCGATGGCATTCGTCATATAAATCACACTTCGAATACTGCTTGGATAATCCATCAATGTAAGGAGGACATCCAACTCATTGACCCAAGATTGAACTTCTCTCGGATACTTGCTGGACCATTTCGACTCAAACTGTTGAAACATCTGTAACGCAAATTCCTTATTCGGTGCGCGATAAATCAGTTTGAGATCCTCTGCCACTTCAAATTGATCTTTTTTCCGAATACGATTTAAGGTATTACGGACTTTGTGAACGACACAGCGCTGTACATCGGCTTTCGGATAAACGGCTTTAAAGGCCTCCTCCAGGCCCGGAAGGCCATCGAATACGCCCAGAAGCACTTCTTGTCCTCCTCTTTTGTAGAGCTGTTGAAGAATCTCTTGCCATCCGTAGGCACTTTCTTGTCCACCTACGAAGAAATCGAGAATTTCACGATACCCTTCTTCGTTTACACCTAACACCACATAAATAACCTCTTTCTCCACGGTATCGCGACGAATTTTCACGTACAAGCCATCCAAATATAAGACCGAATATCGCTTAGGTAGGGGACGTGTATGCCATTTCACAATGTCTTCCTTTACCACATCCGTGATATGACTAATCGTTGTTGGGGAGTAGGCATTTCCTAGAATTCGTTCAATAAACTTGCCACTTTCACGCGTACTCATGCCATTTTGATACATGTTAATGATCGCTTCCTCGAGCCAGCCGGTGTGGCGTTGGTAGGGAGCGAACAATTGGATTTGAAATTCTCCGTTTCGGTCTCTAGGGACCAAAAGACCTTCAATCCGACCGTATTGCGTATCTAGATTTCGCTGATAGTAGCCGTTTCTCGTATTCGACGTTCCAGCCTGTTCTATTTCGAGGAAATTTTTTATTTCTTCACGCATAATCAGCTCTAATTTTTCCTTTATAAACTGGCGAATCGCACTTTCCAGTTGATGAGCCCAGTCTACATTCGGTATACTTTTAGACATAGGTAGGGTTCTCCTTTCTCTGGAATGTGTTATGGCCAAATCAGAGAACACCCTACCTTTTTTCTTTTGTTCTAGCAAAATACTTTACACAAAATTTTATACATCATCATTCTCTTCTTCTCTCCTTTATTCTTATCTTCTCAAAAGAAATCTCCACTTTTTTCATATAGGCTTCAATTTTCTAAATAAATCATCGGGAGTTGGCTGTTTTGAAATACATTGTACCGTTATCAATAGTTGAACTTCAAATTTTAAGCGGTCATTCTCTTTAATATTTAGCATCTGTCGTATCTCCAATGGGTATTGTTACTTGCCCTTGTTTATTGCCCTTGTTAAAAGCGAAGATTTTTTGGCTTTTCGGATTATATGATGGAAATATATTTTATCATTGTTTTTGAGCAAAAGCTTATTTCACTAGTAGGCAGTTTAATTAAAGAAGGAAGAGGTAATGGAATAAAGAAATTTATTATTAATAAAATAACGGCATTTACAAATATGGTTGTAGAAAAATCCTTTTGGGGGGAGGAAGAAAATGGATAACAATCAATACTTAAAGTTGTTCGTTAAAATCTCACAACAAAGGATGTATAATCACTATCTCCCTAAATTAGTCCAATCTGTTCAGGTACTTGATTCTGATGCTATATGGAGTAAGGAAGCAGAAAATTTGAATTCAGTGGGTGGTATTGTCCTTCATATTTGCGAACACGTGAGGAGAATATCTATTAAATTTTCGGTTCGAAACCACGCAGGCTTTAATGAAGGAATAGAAGACTATTTTCCCAATTTAAACCTTTCTCCTGAAGAGCTGCTCCAAACTGTTAAAGAAACATTCGATGAATTTAATTCCGTAATGGAAAAGTTAATTGAAAATATGCCCGACGAAATCGATATGCATAGTTTGTATCATTTGGTAGAACACACAGGATATCATTTAGGTCAAATTGTTGACCGCTCCAAAAGAATTACGAAAAAATCATTTAACTTCTGTTTTTTGCAAGCAAAAAATGCAGAGAATTGCAGTAAAAAATACATAGGCTTG
>ERZ1673777.5-NODE-5-length-166436-cov-14.972581_pt1 | contig 166436 bp, 165 predicted proteins | sample MGYA00580138_ERZ1673777 | MGnify/ENA primary metagenome ERZ1673777 (study PRJEB41219, sample SAMN04549618) | soil metagenome | isolation source: soil | place: USA: South Carolina, Cape Romain NWR | collected 2009-05-18 ... | reverse complement strand
AGCTCTGCACGTTTTCCTTGCAGAACTCTGTATTTTTATTTTGCAATAAACAAGCGATATGAGACTCAAGCAATACATAGTAATCGCACCAAACACAGATAAAATAATTAAAGCATTGGCAAAACTAGCTGAACCAGCACTAACTACTCCTATGATACCAGGTACAATTAATCCCCAATGTGGCACTCCGTTTTTTGATAAGTTAGAGAGAAATTTAGGAAGATATCCCGCTCTAGCTAATGCAAATGTTTGTCGGGAGTAACCAATGATTATACCATGTAGACTCGCTATTAATCCAAACACCCCAATAACGGCGACCGTTTTTGGTAAAATATTGTTTTCACCATAAACGCTAGCTAGTGCTTGTGGAAGTGGATAATCAGCAGGTTTTCCTTGTCCTCCGCCAAGTCCCGCCGTAACAAGTAACGTAAAAACTGTTGCAACCGCTAACGTCAAAATTCCAGAAATAAATCCTTTTGGTATGTCCCTTTTAGGATTACGAACTTCTTCTGCCGCCATCGCTCCCCCCTCAATAGCAAGAAAAAACCAAATCGCAAAAGGAATAGAGGCAAATACTCCCGTCCAACCGTTAAAAAATGACATATCATTAAATATCATTGAACTTTTTACATGTGGCAGTCCAGCAACATAGTAAATACTTAAACCGATCAACGCTAAAATAGTAGCAACAAGCTCAATGATTGCTGCTCCTTTAACACCTATTAGATTAATGAAAATAAAAAGCGAAAAAACAGCTACTGTAGCATACACAGCGTTAATACTTGGAATTAAAAAGTTAATGTAGGCCCCTGTCGCAACAGCAATAGCAGGAGGAGCAAAAACAAATTCAAGTAAACAGGCTAATCCTGTCATAAACCCCATGTAAGGGCCCATTGCTTTTCTTGCATAGGCGGATGGTCCCCCAGCATGTGGAATGGATGTAGAAAGTTCTGAATAGCTAAATATGAAAGTCGTATAAAAAATAGTGACAATAATCGCAGCAATCGCTAATCCTATCGTTCCGCCTTGTTCAAACCCGTAATTCCATCCGAAATACTGGCCTGAAATCACCATTCCCACCGCAATTCCCCATAAATGAATCGGCTTTAACGCCTTTTGCAAATGATTAGAATTGTTCACCACACTATCCTTCCCCCTTAATAATTATGTTAAAGCTCTAAATGAAGTCCGCTAGCTTTTTGATCAATCATTTTTCTTAAAATCGTACCAATATAGGCACCAGCTTCAACAGGAAGAGTACCTCCTGAATGAATATTAGAAATCACAGTTCTCTCCGATTCTATAGTTCCTTTTCTCGGTCTATAGCACATATAAGCACTCATAGAATTGGCAGAAACAAGACCTGGTCTCTCTCCAATTAAAAGGACAAGAACTTCTGGTTGCAAGATCTCACCGATATGATCCATGCATGCTACTCTTCCACCTTTTACAAAAAAAGGAGTTCCTTGCGTTAACCCATTTACTTCTAATGCATCCAACAATGCTGGGTAAATGTCTCTGAGATTTGCCTCAATCGCACTTGCACTTAATCCATCAGAAACAACGATTTGTACTTGAGGATTTTTCACACATTTTTCTTGGATCGTTTTGACTGCCTCTTCTGTAAGAACCCGCCCTTTATCTGGTCTCTTTAAATAAACTTCTTTATTTTCATAACAAGTCTCTACTGTAAATAAATTAAATTCTTTAAGTAAACTATCAGAGACTTCTCCGTTAACAGCATCAACAGCTGCAGCATGATCAAGCTGTAATTTTAAAATTGTTTTCGTCAGTGGACGTGTCCCCGTCCTCCATACCCCTATACGTGCAGGAGTTACTTTTCGCAATTCATCAATTCCTTCAGGAAATTTTGGATTTGGGACATATGTTGACCAATCAACCACAGTGTAATGAAAACTTTTTTCATCTTCGTCTTTATCGATTATTTTGTCTGATATTTTGGTCTGTAATTCCATAATCAACTTCTCTTGTTGAATATCCGCTTGATTCATTTCACATACCACCACCTTTATAGCTTATAAAAATAAAGTAGGATCACCAGCTATCGATGTTAACTTTCCGTTTTCCATAATCCCCATTTTTTCTAACCAGCGCTCAAACTCTGGAGCCGGCCGCATGTGCAGCAATTCTCTTAGTGTGGCAATGTCATGGAAGCTAAGAGATTGATAATTTAGCATACAATCATCCGCCATAGCCACACCGATTACGAAATTAACACCCGCTGCAGCCAGCAGGACTGCTAAGTTTTCCATATCATTTTGGTCCGCCTTCATATGATTGGTGTAACAAACATCCACTCCCATCGGCAAACCATGAAGTTTTCCCATAAAATGGTCCTCAAGTCCCGCACGAATCACTTGTTTACTGTTGTATAAATACTCAGGTCCGATAAACCCCACTACTGTATTCACTATAAACGGCTTATATCGCTTAGCCAGCCCATAGCATCTAGCCTCTAACGTCAATTGGTCAATACCATGATGAGCATCTGCTGACAGTTCTGATCCCTGTCCTGTTTCGAAATACCATACATTCGGGCCAGCAGCTGTTCCTTCTTTTAAAATCAGTTCATTTGCCTCGTCGAGCAATTCCACACTAATGCCAAATGCTTTGTTTCCAAGTTCAGTACCTGCCAAACTTTGGAATAATAAATCTGCTGCCCCTCCCTGTTTAATTGCCCTCATTTGCGTTGTTACATGTGCTAAAACACAATTTTGCGTTGGAATATTCCACTTTTCAATTAACTCCTTTGTCATATTTAAAATCGCCTTCACACTGTCTGCCGTATCAACAACCGGATTAATCCCAATAACCGCATCCCCAACGCCGTAACTCAATGCTTCAAAAATCGCCGCCTTGATTCCTTGTAAATTATCATTTGGGTGATTAGGTTGTGCTCTCCCTGCTAATCGTCCCTTTTGACCGATCGTTGCGTTGCAACGTGTTTCTACTGTGATTTTTGAGGCAGCTTGAATCAAATCTAAATTTGTCATAATCTTCGTTACTGCAGCGATCATCTCACTTGTTAATCCTCTGCGAATATGAGTGATTTCGTTGTTTGTTACATTCGGTGATAAAAGGTATTCACGAAGTTCTGCAACCGTCCAGTTTCGAATCGATGCGTAAATTTTTTCGTTAACCCCTTCCTCGATGACACGTGATACCTCATCTTCTTCCGGCGGCAAAAGAGGATTATTTCGAATATCAGCAAGAGTTAACTCTGATAAAACATGTCTTGCTGCAATACGTTCTTGTGCATCTTGTGCATGAATACCCGCTAGCTGGTCGCCTGATTTTTCTTCATTTGCTTTTGCCATAATTTCTTTCAAGCTTTTAAATTGATAAGTTTTCCCCATTAATGTGATCGTTGTTTTCAAATCGAATCACCTCCTAATTTTTCATAAATGCCAGCGTTTTGATGACTACCGGAACCATACTTTGATTGATGGTTTCTCCTATATCAATGTAGTCACCTTGTTCGACTACAACTTGATCAATCGAAATAATATCTACTTTATTTTTAGATTGAAGCACTAGCAATTGCCCGAGTGCTTTCGCAATATCGTTTTCACAGACGACTACTAAAACAAGATTCCTAGGAAAGTATTGTTCATAAAGTGAAAATAATATCTTGGCTACTTCTTTTAATCCTGCATAGGAGCAATAAGAAATCCCCCGAATACAAACGGCAAAAGGAATTTCTTGCTCCTCTTGAAAGTATTGCTTCCACTCGATCATCGCATTCTTGATTTGCTCATACACACAATCACCGTTTTTTATCTGTTCCTCGTTTAGCTCAATCATCATAATTGGCAAATTGCGGATCGGGAGACGTGACGGGGCAACATGTATAGTAGCTCCACTAATTTCCGTGCTTTGCATTCCAGCCCCGATTACTGTTGCCCGAGATGTTTGCGTTGCTTTTATTAGTTTTAATGAACAATTTTCAACCGCCTTAACTACTTCGTGTGCAAGAAGCGGACCGATATCTCCATAGACAACCGTGTCGTAGATCGTTGCAGGAGCTTCTTTGCCGAGCAACTGGCCAATTCCTCCAGAAATCATCACTTCATCGATAGGCGGAATCACCTGAAAGCTCGTGCTGTGAATTAGCGAATCATCCGACCGAATCGGTTTCTGACCTGTTAGCGAATCCAGCATCTCTTTGCACATTTCCTGGACAATCTGCTGCATTTCTTTAAAACAAATTTTTTTCTTCACCTGCAGTCGAAAATTTTTCGACTGTAACCATGGCTGAATGGATGGGGATATAAACGTAATTTCGCCATTCTGATCTAATTCGATTAATCTTCCGCCAACATGATAAGTAATGGTACCTAATACCTTCCCTCTCCGAAAAAGGGCAACATTCGCCGTTCCACCCCCAATATCAATGTTAGCAACCGTTCCTTTCACTTCTTTAGATCGCAAAAAAGCACCAGATCCTTTGCCGGCAAGCAATGCTTCCAAACCAGCACCAGCAATAGCAACTACAAAATCACCCGCTTTTTCAGCTAAATAATGTAAAATGTTCTCTGCATTTTTTTTCGTCGCGGTTTCGCCGGTTATGATCACAGCGCCAGATTTTACTTCTGATACAGTCACTCCTGCCTTTTTATATTGCTCTTCAAGCCATAACGCGAGAGTTTTCAAATCAATTTCATCCCGTTTCTCTTTTAACGGCGTTGAGAACATAGGACTTTCATACACAATCTTTCTTTCAACTATTTCATAGCGAGGCAATGAAAAATGACTGGATACTTTTGCATATTTCAAATGACTGACAATAAATTTTGTCGTACTTGTTCCGATATCGATTCCCACACTAATCATCGATTGACTTTCCACTTTACTCACTTCCTAAAAATCCTGTGTTTCAGTTATTGGCGCTGGTTTCGTATTATACTCAAGAATTTTTCAATCAACTGTAGAATCAGTATTTCATACTCTTCTTTCATCTAATAGATTTTTTCTTCTGTAAAATATTATTTTTCCTTTCCCAAGATAGATGTGTAGCTACAATAAATAAAATAGCAATGTTGTACTGTCTTTAAGTTTTAGCATTGTCTGTTGTAAGATAAAAATAACACTCTGTACAGAACTTCTTCTTTCCGAACATTCAGTATTTTTTAAAAAGATTTTTTATACATGGGCCTTATTCCTGTGATTCTTTTATCTAGCAATACAAGTTAGCTTTATATTGTAGCAACACGTTCATGTGTCGACTGAAAGGCATGAGCAACACGCAAAACCATGTCATCTTCGCCATGTCTTCCAACGATCATCATCCCGACAGGCAGCCCTTCGGATTTTCCGCACGGGACGTTCATGGCTGGGTGTCCTGTAACATTGAATGGTGCAGTATTATAAATCATTTCTAAAGCTCTCGTTATAATTTCTTCCTTTGAAGCATCGGAAGAAGGAATTTTTGTCGCCTTCATCGGTGTTGTTGGCATAATCAGCACATCATATGTTTTTAGTGCATGATCATAGGCTTGTTTTAATGTTCGAGCCAGATTTTGTGCGATCGCGTAATATTTCCCGTTATATTGATCCTGCATATACTGTCCAAGCAAGATTGTCATTTTCACTGTATCGGAAAATTCATTGGCTCGTATTTTGCGTGCTTTCCCATAGGCATCAAGAAGTTTCGTACTATAATGTCCCTTCCAATTCGTTCCCATGCCATTGCCTTTGACCATTAAGGAAGTAAGCCCCTCTATGCCAATCCCGTTCCAGATGTGAATGCCATCCCGATGCATGGGAATCGATACTTCTTCCACTGTTGCTCCACTGTTTTCCAAAGAATACGCGGCTTCTCTTACTAAATGATCCACATCTTCCTCGGACAGCCCGTCCCAGCCAAAGCCTTCCGTTACGATTCCGATTTTCATATCCTTCGCATGACCAACAAGTGATTTTGTGTATGGTTTCACTTCTAAACCGGACTGCCTTGGATCTAATCCATCTTCCCCCGCGATCACTTCAAGCAATAAGGCAACATCCTCCACCGTTCTCGCAATAGGGCCAGTGTGATCGATCGTCTGTTCAATCGGAAAAATCCCGGTATAAGGAACAAGTCCGTATGTAGGCTTAAGACCATATACACCAGACCAGGAGCTCGGAATTCGAATAGATCCTCCTTGGTCACCGCCGATTGCCATGTCCACTTCACCAGCAGCGACCAATGCTGCACAGCCACTAGAAGAACCACCTGATGATCTGGTAGGGTCGTGTGGATTTAAAACGGGGCCTGTTGCAGAAGTGTGACTGCCTCCAGATAGGCACAAATCCTCGCAAACCGCTTTGCCTACAATTTCTCCGCCAGCATCCAGTATCCTAGTTACAATGGTAGCGTCTTCGTCAGGTACAAAACCTTCAAGGATAGCGGAACCATTCATCATAGGAACACCTGCTAGACTGATATTATCTTTTAGAACAATTGTTTTTCCCGTTAATTTTCCTGTGCTGTTTCCTTTGATGCTAGTTTTCCAATACCATGCATTGTACGGGTTTTCCTCAGCGCTTGGACGATACCCTGGAGTGCGTGGATATTTTACTGGGAGACTTGGTTCTACAAGCTGGTTTAAACGATGGTAGGATTCAAGTGTCCCTTCTATTAATTCTTGATATAAAGATAATTCATTCGTTGTGAGGTCAAGATCAAACTTCTCTGCAATTCTTTTTAATTGTTCAATCGTTGGTTTTTTAACAGCCATTCGTTTTCCTCCTAAATTAAAAGTAATTTGAGTGTTTACTTGTTATTTGCAACACGCTTAAAAGAGTACCTACTCTCGGTAGTTACATATTTTAAAAAAATTTTATATAAATATTAAAGTATATTTAAAAAATAAGAACAATTTTTATGTCAGTTTATCTAACATATTTTTTACACCAAAATCCTAAGATCATTTCTATAATATGTTATTAATTACCTTTGCCATTGATAATCGGAGTGGTGATAGGAAGAATGGTCTATTTAAGATGTGAATATACAAATAAGTTAAAATATTACTATAGAAAGAGTAGAAAGAAGTCAATCAACACGTCTACAAAAAGAAGAATTTGCACAGAATGGGAGGAAACTCAACGTGGTAAAAAAGAAACTTGTTAGGAGAAATTGTAAAAGTCAGTGCACAACATTCTAGTGTTACCGATACCAACTTTACAGATAGATAGATCAGAAATGTACGAGAAAATAGGCTTAAAATAAAAAGCAAGAATCATCCCCGAATGGATAAGAATGCAATCATACGAAAATGAGTATCCTCAAATCCTAAAAATTCAAAACTGTAGGTAATCTTAAAGCAAAACAGCTAATCGAATTGACTCACTAATTTTGTCTCTTAATTTAGAGATTAATCTTAAAATTTCTCATTTTTCTTGGCAAGAGACAAAATCCGCTTGCTTTACATGAACTTCTTAATGATTAAAGCTTCCGAACTTTTTTATAAATTCATGCTATAGAAAATCGAGATACTGAAAGAACGTCATTCGTTATAAAAACTGCATAACAAGTTCCGATATCCATTCTTTAAATTGTTTGTCCATCACTTATCGGTTGTCGTCAGAGAGTATCAGGAGGTTTACATCCCTCCCTACTTCTCCTCGACTTTTCCGTTTTGTTGATAGCAGTGAGTTGAACTATGGATTTCTAGAATCTCTATTCGTAATCAGCTATCCTTTCTCGACCCACCCGCTCGGCTATTTCCATTTTTTCAGTTATTATCAAATCATACAAAATGTAACTTCTAATTTTTTCCCTATAGTTTTTTGAGTTACTTGCTCTCCTCCTCCAACTTTTTTGAATGGATCATAGTTGTCTCTCCTAACTATCCTTCTTGATACCCTTTTATTCACCGCTTCAACTAATGTTATATCGTCTAGCCACCGCCGCTTTATTCCCAACTTCTAGTGCTTCTTTTGCTATTTGTATCTTAATCTTCTTGAAATGTTTTTCTTGATTCATGTATATATCAAAAAAGCCCCCTTTATTGGTCACTTCGATTATAAAAAATCGCCTTATCGAATGCCCAAATTCATTAGGGGGCTAATGTGGGAGCGCTTCTTCTATTGGTAGTGTTAGGTCACAATTTCGCTATACAAAATGAAGAGTGTTTTTCCATTTTATACAAATTTATCAAATAATATAATCAACAATAATGAATCTTATATATACATCAAGAATTGATATTAATTTTTACTGTGTGAAAATTGAGTTATTTAATACCCCAACTGTTTATCTACGATATTGATCAATGGCTTACCTTCTGAAAAAAGCTTAAGGTTCCGCATAAACAAGTCCATATATCGATCCATTGTTTTCGGCGAATAGTATGCATTATGAGGCGAAACAATCACATTTTCCAATTGCCAAAAAGGATGTTCTTTCGGAAGCGGTTCTACCTCAAAAACATCTAAAGCTGCTCCAGCAATCCTATTATTAATCAAGCATTCTATTAAATCTTCTTCCACCACCGTATTTCCGCGCCCAACATTAATCAAATAGCTTCCTTGTTTCATTTTTCTTAATCGTTCCCTATTGAAGAAATGAACAGTTTCCCTTGTTGAAGGAAGAGCCAACACCAAAAAATCTGAATGGGAAATCACGTCGTCAACTTGGTCCATCCCAACTACTATGTTCGCTGGCTCAAACTCGCGATTCTTTTTTCCTAGGTTACGCCGGCAACCAATTACTTGCATCCCTAGTGATCGACATCTTTTTGCAATTTCAAAACCAATTTCTCCATAACCAATAATCCCAACAGTAGCATTTTCCAAATCCATTACAGGAATTCTTTCCCATTTTCGTTCTTTTTGATTCCGAATCATTGTAGGAACTCCTCGTGCGAAAGAGGTGATCATAGCAATAGTATGCTCGGCAATTGGTACAGAAGTGCAACCTTTAGTATTCGTAATAATCACATCACTGTTAATAACATCATCATTTATCATTGCATCCGTCCCTACGCTTATAGACTGAACCCATTGCACATTTGGAGCATTTTTTAAAATATGAAGAGGATCATGTAATCCTAAAGTAAGAATTACATTGCATTCAGATAAATCAGAACTTGGAACAGGTTCTGGTTGACCGTATTTCCATGGTTCAACAATTACCATTGAACAAATCTCTTTCAATTTATCGATATATTCTTGAGGAATGTCAATCCTGATATAAACATTTGGCGATATTTTCTTAGTTTTGACAGATAAATTAGACATTTTTACACTCCTCCTCCTAATACATCGAATTTCTTTTTGTACTCAAAGTAGGAATCTGCTATCCAACTAATTCCTTTCCGAATCTGCTCCTCATTACAATATGTAAAGCAAAGGCGGAGATGGTTTGTCTCTACATTTCCAAAATAGAAATGTCTTCCATCAATATAACTGACACCTCTGTCAATCGATTGTTGTAAAAAACCGGTCGTATCTACATCGTTAGGAAATGTTAACCAAATGAAAAATCCTCCATCTGGGATGATAAAAGAAACATTATCACCAAAATAATCATTGATAGATTGGATCATTGCATCTCTCCTACAACGATAGCAATGGATTAATTGGTTAAGATGTCTATCAAAATCAATATTACTTAAAAATTGAGAAGTAATTTCCTGTACAAATACACTTGTGGCACCATCAGATTTTAACATTTTCATTTTTTCTAGTATTCGCTTATCAGTAATTGTCCATCCCATTCGTATTCCAGGTGCAACAATTTTAGAAAATGTACTTAGATAGATAACTCGTTCCGGGCCAAAGGAATAAATGGCTGGGAGATGTTTCCCTGAAAAGCTTAATTCGACATAAGCATCATCTTCCACCACGAAAAAGTTATATTCATAGGCAAGTTCAGCAAGTTTTTTTCTTCTTTCCACCGAAAGACTAACTCCACTAGGATTATGATAATTCGGCATAACATATAAAAATTTCGGTATGGGTTTATTATTCTTTCTAGCATCAATAAGCGCTTGCTCGACTAAATCAACCCTTAATCCATATTCATCAATCGGAAAAGAGGTTAATTGCACTTCTGCTAAAAGGAATAAACGTATTGCCCCGAAAAAAGAAGGTGATTCTATCCAAACGTGATCTCCTGGATCTGTCAGCGTCCTAGTGACTAAGTCAATTCCCTGCATTGATCCTGTAGTAATCATAATATTGCTATCTTCTACTTCAATGGAACGTAATAAAGCGCGTTGTTTAATCCATTGAATCACCTTTTGCTGACCAATTCCTCCCGTGTATTGTAAAGCTTCCTTTCCTTGTGTTTGTAGTGCAGTCACTGAAGCGCTGGACAATTGTTCAACAGGAAACAGCTCCGGAGCAGGAAATCCGAATGAAAGTGGGATTACATTTGATTGTTTGCCCGAAAAAGCTGCCCCGACTAAAGGCAAATGAGGAAAACGTTTAGAAAATGTAAACTCTTGAGCTATTTGCATATGGCCACACTCCCTAAATGAAAGTTTGATAAAGTAAGTTAACTTACATGCTTTTGAACAGGTTTGCTAGATTTTTTAGTCATGATGAATAATGAATGGAAGAGGCAGGGAAAATAAGTTTATCAAATAACGATTGAAGTTTCCCCGTTAGTACTCCCGGGGCTCCATTCCCTATTTTCACTCCATCAATCTCTATAACTGGACAAATCTCATGTATAGTACTTGTAATAAATATCTCATCCATTTCGAATAATTCTTCTTTGGTAATAGGAATTTCTTCGACTGCTACACCTATTTCATTCAATAATCGAAGAACTAACTGTCGAGTAATGCCATTTAGAATGTAATGGTTCGCTGGGTGTGTAAAACATTTCCCCTCGCGGATCGCAAATACATTCGAACTGCTCCCTTCCGTTACAATGCCATTACGGATAAGAATTGCTTCCTCTGCCTTCGCCTCAATCGCTTTTTGCTTAGCCAATACATTTCCTAAAAGATTTAAACTTTTAATATCCACTCTTAACCATCGAATGTCATCTGCCGTAACAGCCCGAACTCCATTCTTCATTTTCATAAGCGGGCGTGCCATTTCGCGTGCATATGCGATTAAATTCGGCTTACAATTTTCCGGGAATCCGTGCGCTCTTGGAGCTGTTCCGCGAGTTACCTGTATATATACATAGCCTACTGAAACACTACTTTTTTTGATGAGCTTTAAAAGGTTTTGGTATAACTCCTCGATTCTTACCGGCAAGCTAATCATGAGCTCTTTTGCACTATATTCCAGCCTCTTGGCATGTGCCTCCCATTCAAATAGCTGACGCTCGTAAATGCGCACCACTTCATATATGCCATCCCCAAATTGATAGCCTCGATCTTCTAGATCAATAGTAAGATCTTCTCGTGAAATAATGGAATCATTTAACAAAATATCCATCTTTCCCTCCTGAATTTTGATACTCAATATTATTTTGCTGACGTGCACCGAGGTAGAAGAAAAAAAGAAAAAGCGTAAAACAGATGCTTAACGAACTGATAAACGGTGCTGATGAACCAAATGTAAAAAGCCAGCCAGCCAACAATGGTCCAACACTACGGCCGAAGCTATCCATGGATTGTTGCAGCCCCATCACCATTCCTTTCCCCATCTTTTCTTGTCTTGATAAAATAGCTAACAGAGTAGGCCGCGCTAATGCCTGACCCGCTCCAATAAAAGCGCAGCCAATAAAGATCATCCAAAGTTGAAACGAAAAAGCAATAAACGAATACCCAAATGTTTCTAGTATTAACCCTATTTTCGCAATTCCTTCTTCCTTAAATTTCCTGTAAATAAACCCCATTATAAACATCTGAATAACAACAGCTGCCATAGATTGAGTACTAAAAGCAATACCTGTTTCACTTGCAGTGGAATTAAATCGATCAATCATAAAATAACCTAGCATCGAAAATACGCTTGAAGCAGCCACAGCTAAACCGAAGGTAATTATAAATAGCTCCCGATAACCTCGGTGGAACATGATTCTTAGAGAGCTTTTAAAGGACAAAACATTTTTCTCAGAATGTTTTTCTATTGGTTCTTTAAGAAAAATCCAAGCTAGTGGAATTGATGCAAAGCTTAATAAGCCGGCAATCATAAATGGTACCGAAACCCCTATTGGAGAAAAAATCCCTCCAACTACTGGACCACACAGGAATCCAAGAGCGTTTGCGGCAGCTAACTTTGCAAGTGCAGGTCCCCGCTTCTCCTTCCCACAATAATCAATTACCATCGCATAGGAAGCAGGTAACATCCCTGTTGAAAGAATAGCGCCAATAATTCGAATCAAGAGCAATTGACTATATGTGTGTGCAAAAAGCAACAAGGAAAAAGCTATGCCAAACCCAAATAACCCAAAAATTAAAATGGGCTTTCTACCTATTAGGTCAATGATCCTTCCCCAAAAAGGAACGACGATAAATTGTGCAAAAGCCCATCCAGTAATAAGACTACCCATTTGGAAAGAGCTAAGCCCTATGTCTTCTGCTAAATAGGGAAGGGCTGGTAATACGATTCCATATCCTGTCATCGATAAAAATACAATAAAAGCTAATAAATAAAAGGATTTTTTTGTCATTGCATTTATTCCTTCCAAAATAAAGGTGATATAATAACCAATAAATAGCTCGTCTTAATTCAAGTGACAAGCTAAATAGTGACCCCCCCCTATATCTTTCATTACCGGTTCTTCTTCTTCACATTTAGCTATTTTAAACGGACATCGGGTATGGAAGCGACATCCTCTTGGTGGATTAAGCGGACTTGGCAACTCCCCTTCCAAAACAATACGTTCTCGACGTTCTTCCTTATTAATAACCGGTCTAGCAGAAAGAAGGGCTTGAGTGTAAGGATGGGAAGGCCGCTCAAACAGCTCCGAAGTGTGGGCAATTTCTACTAATTTCCCTAAATACATCACACCGACCCGATCTGAAATATGTTTAACCACACTTAAATCATGTGAAATAAACAAATAGGTTAAGGAATATTTTTGCTGTAGATCTTTCAGCAAATTAATTACCTGTGCTTGAACAGAGACATCCAGTGCAGAAACTGGTTCGTCACAAATTACTAGTTTTGGATTTAAGGCTAATGCTTTTGCAATACCAATGCGCTGTCGCTGCCCACCTGAAAATTCATGTGGATATCGATCTTTCATTTTTGGAGAAAGGCCTACTGTTTCCATTAATTCTTCTACTTTTTTCTTTCGTTCTGACAATTTGCCTATACGATGAATCGTCAATGGTTCCATAATAATTTCTTCGACTGTCATTCGCGGATGCAATGATGCATGTGGGTCTTGAAACACAATTTGCATCTCACGCCGAGCCATTTTTAATTCTTCTTCTGAATACTTTAGGATATTCTTTCCTTCAAAATATACTTCTCCATTTGTCGGCTCAATGAGTCTTAATATCGAACGACCGGTTGTGCTTTTTCCACATCCTGATTCTCCTACAAGCGCTAATGTTTCTCCTCGATAAATAGTGAAATTCACATCATCAACTGCTTTGATAATTCCATTTTTTTCTCCTTTTAATTTTTGAAAAAAGTTTTTCTTAATAGGGTAATATTTCCTTAATCTTTTAATTTCCATTAATGATTCTTTTTTTTGTAGGCTTTGCATTTTACAAGACCTCCTCTGAGCTTTCTTTATATTTCCAGCAACTCACCTTCCTGGCACCTTCTACATGTACAAATGGTGGTTCTTGGGTATAGCAACGACCTTCCGCAAGGGGACAACGATCTTGAAAAACACAACCTTCCTTAATATCCCCTGGTAAAGGAACACGACCGGGAATGGAATAAATTCGATCCACTTTTTTTTCCAAAGAAGTAACAGATTTCAGCAATCCCTTTGTATACGGATGAATTGGATTATTAAATAACTCATCTTTGCTTGCCTCTTCCACCACCTTTCCTGCATACATAACAATCACCCTTTGGCAATGGTTTGCTACCACTCCTAAATCATGAGTTATAAGGATAAGAGACATATTTAGTTTCTCTCTTAAACTTGAAAGAAGCTCAAGAATCTGGGCTTGAATCGTCACATCCAATGCCGTCGTAGGTTCATCAGCGATTAATAATTGAGGTTGACAACTTATTGCCATTGCAATCATTACTCTTTGTCTCATCCCTCCAGACATTTCATGCGGATAGTTTCTCATCCTTTGCTCAGGAGAAGGAATTCCAACCATCTGCAATAGTTCAACAGCTAGTTTTTCCGCTTCTTTCTTACGGACTGATTGGTGAGCGCGAATTTGTTCTGTTATTTGACGACCAATCGTTAACAAAGGATTTAATGCGGTCATTGGTTCTTGAAAAATCATCGAAATTTTGTTTCCTCTCAGTTGTCTCCAATCCTTTTTCTTTAGTTGTAACAAATTCTTGCCTTCCCATAAAATCTCGCCCCCAAAAGCAACTAATCCCTTGTTTTTCAAAAGCCCCATAATGGCCATGGAAGTCATGCTCTTTCCGCATCCAGATTCCCCTACAATCCCGAGGCTTTCTCCCTTTCTTACGGAAAAGTTAACGCCTCTTAATACCTCTGTAATTCCTTCATTATTGTAATAACCTACACGTAAATCCCTCACATCAAGTAAAGCGGACATTAATTCCTTCCTCCTTTCCAACATTATTTATTCGATTTCATTTTTGGATCAAAATAATCACGAAGAGCATCTCCTAACAAATTGATGCCCAGTATTGTGATGAACATTACTGCTCCAGGAATAAAAAGAAACCATGGTGCATTAAACATGTAATCTTTCCCTTGATCTATCATTGAACCCCAACTAGGATCGGGTGGTTGAACTCCAAGTCCTAGAAAGCTTAAGCTTGATTCAGCTAAAATTGTCGAGGCCATCCCTAATGTAGCGATTACAGTGATATTCCCATAACAGTTAGGCAGAATATAGCGAAACAAAATGCGGAATGTGCTTGCTCCTAGTGCATACCCCCCTTCAACAAACTCCCTTTCTTTTAGTGATAGGGTTTGAGCGCGAACTAGCCTGCAGATTTCCGGCCAGCTAACGAGTGCTAAAGCCAAAATTAGATTGGCAATTCCAGGACCTAATGCTGCCATGATTGCAATTGCAAATAAAAGTCCCGGAAAACTGAACATAATATTGGTAATAGCCATAATAATCTTATCAACAACTCCACTAAAGTAGCCTGCTAAAAGTCCTAAAAGACTTCCTAGAACCACCGCAATTAATTGAACGACAATTGCAATAATCAAAGACTTCTGTCCCCCATATAAAACGCGAGTAAAAATATCCCTGCCTAGATGATCCGTTCCAAACCAATGGGCTGCAGAAGGTGGCTGTAATACTTGAGTCAAATCATTGACATTTGGATTATATGGAGCAAAGAGTGGAACAGCGATTGTCCCTAACACCACTGTTCCCATAGCTCCAATTCCAATCATGGAAAGGGAAAAACGCACTTTCCTTTTCTTTTCGTTTTTTTTCGGCTGTACAACTTCCCGCTTCAATACGGGTGAATTTACCGAATTCATACGATCATCCCCTTTTTATTCGTCGAAATCACGGTACTTTATAAAAAACTTGTATCCCTGTTGTTTTAAGTTAATAGCGAGATTACTACGCACACCAAATACCTAAGGAAAGGAAGTAGCAAGTTTGTTGCATTAACCTAATTTACAGACATAGCACCCCAAAAAGTTGTATTTCCTACAACTGCTCCCACAGGAGTTTTTCATAGAATTTTTCATGACATTTCCTTTCTCTTGTTAAACATCCAGCCGTATTCTCGGATCAATCCATCGGCAAAAAATATCAGTAATTAAGTTAATGATTAAAAACACGCTTGTAATAAAAACAACACATCCCTGTACTGTAGGAAGATCTCTTTGTAAAATACCGTCAACAAGTAACCGCCCGATTCCTGGAAGAGCAAAAATTGTTTCCGTTATAACAGCTCCGGAAAGCAGAAAGCCCATCTGAACACCAATAATCGTCATAATTGGAGGAAGTGCATTTTTTAAAGCATGTAGCAAAACAACACGCCAAGAAGAGATCCCTTTTGCATATGCTGTTGTCATAAAATCCATTTTCAAGATATCAATCATGGAAGACCGTGTAATTCTAGCAATTACTCCGCATACGCCCAATCCAAGAGTTATCGAAGGCAAGATTAAAAATTTCAATTCTCCTGAAGCATAGCCAGAAGCAGGTAATAGTTGAAACTTCACAGCAAATATATACATCAAAATCAAACCAATAAGGAAAGAAGGTAAGGATACACCAGCAATGGAAAATGAGCTTACTAAAGAGTCAAGCCAAGATCCTCGTTTTAAAGCACCAATGATACCTATCGTTATCCCAAAAACGATGGCCACAATTAATCCAAGGAATGTAATTTGTGCCGTTACAGGAATTCTTTCTAATAAAAGATCTGTAACAGGACTTCTTGTTTGATAAGACGTACCTAAATCACCTTGTACAAACCCTTGAATAAAATGTAAATATTGTAAAGGAAGAGGATCATTAAGACCCCATTCCTCACGAATCTGTTCGATTACTTTTTTATCCATCGAACCGCCGCGGGCATCCATTAATTGCGTTACCGGATCCCCAGGGATAACGTTCATCAAAATAAACGTAATCAAAGTTATGGCAATCCATATCGGAATTGCACCGAGCAAACGTTGGACAGCGTAGCCAACCATCTAGCTCCCTCCTTGGTTATTTCATTTTTTCGTCAATCCACACTTTTGTCAAATCTTGGTAATCAATGTCAGTTGGCACTGGCTGTAAACCCTTAACCCACGGTTGATGTACAATAACTGCTTTATTGTAGTTAAAGAACCACCAAGGTGCATCCTTCATAATTAAATCCTCCGCTTGCTGCACCAAGCTAATCATTTTGTCTTCATCTGTCGTTTGCGCCGCCTCGTCAAGCAAGGCATCTACTTTTTCATTTTTGTAATATCCAGTGTTCCCCGAAGCTCCAAAGTATTTACTATGAAAATAACGTGTGAGATATTCAACAGGATGGGTTTGCCCGCCGTTTGAATACATAGCCGCATCAAAATCTCCAGCGTTAACGCGATCCAAGAGTGATGCAAAATCAACTTGTTCTATTTTCACTTTAATTCCAACTTTCTCCAAGTATCCACTTAATGCTTCAACTGCTGGTAAACCAAAGGCAGGATGATCAGTCGTTAAGATTTTTAAGGTAAAACCATCCTCATACCCAGCTTCCTTCAGTAATTCTTTTGCTTTTTTTGGGTTGTATTTGTACGTAGTAACATTCTTGTTGTATCCCTTAATCGTAGGCGGTAAGATTCCTACCGCAGGATAAGCTTTTCCTTGAAGAACCGTTTTAATAATAGAATCTCTGTCAATAGCATAGTTGATAGCTTGTCGTACACGAACATCTTGCCAAGGGCCTTTTTTCTTCAAATTAAACTTCAGGTTTCTTGTAAATAATTCAGGCACTTCAATTATTTGATTTTTAAAAGTAGGATCATTTTTATATTTAGGGTATTGAGCATCACCTAACACCATCATATCTAACTGTTTGGAAGCAAATGCATTGTCACGAGTGGATTGATCCGTCATAATCTTATAAACTACTTCATCCAAATAAGGTCTTCCCCCATAATACTCTTTATTTCCTTCAAGAACGATTTCACTATCCCTTATCCAGCTCTTAAATTTAAATGGACCTGCTCCAACCGGCTCTTGTCCAAACTTTTCTCCCTTTTCCTCCACTACCTCTTTTGGAACAGCAGCTGCATAAGGAAGAGACATAATGGTTAAAAATGTATTATCTGGTTTAGTAAGAGTAATTTCTAGATTGTATGGATCAATTACTTTGATGCCACTAACTTCTTTGCTTTTCCCATCAATAAACTCTTGGGCTCCTTTAATAATTGTTAAACTTCCAGCATTTGGAGAAGCAGTTTTCGGATTCAAAACTCTTTCTAAAGAATATTTAAAATCTTCCGCAGTCACTTCCCGTCCGTTATGGAATAACACACCTTTTCTTAGCTTAAATGTATAAACCAATCCATCATCGCTGATTTTCCAACTCTCAGCATTTGCAGGATTAAACACTCCTTTTACTGCATCAAAGCGAATAAGAGGTTCAAAAATATTCCATGTAATCATAGAAGTAGGGGTTCCATGTGCACGTATCGCAGGATCCAAGTTCTGCGGGTCACCATAAATAGCTGCTCTAACTAACTTTCCTCCATATGTTGGCTCAGTATTACTTTCAGAGGAATCCGAACCACCTGATGTCGAATTGCCAGAGCTGCTGTTGCTACATGCACTTAAAATCATCATAATTGTCATAACCACTAAGAAGATTCGATAGATTTTTCCTTTCATCATCGTCCCTCCATCACTTTTAAAAATTAAATTGAATGAATAGTAGTTAATTTTTAACCGCTACATAAAATATCAGAAAATTATTTCTGTTATTTTTTATAATATAAAAATTTAATAAAAAATCACTATTTATGTAATAAAATATGACATAATTATTTAATTAATGTTATATAATATAACATAATTCTTTAGAGAGAACATTAACCTTTCACAGGAATAATATGGATAAAAGAAGACAATCTTAAGCACTTGAAGGATATTTTGAGGTTGTGAGTTTTGGAGCGGATGAACTATATACAGCTTTTCTTTCTTTATAATGAGAGAAAAAACATTCGATACACGCATGATCGATCGTCGCAATTTCCTCTTCGGGAATGGCTTCCTTAAATCTGGAGTTCTTAGAGCTGATTTTTGTACGATTCCGTATTGGAATCCTCGATCCGAATGCAGAGGAACATTTTCTCCAAATGGCTTCCCCTCTAGTTGTTTTAAGCGTATTCAATATTATTCAAGATCGTTTCTTCCTAATAATTCCTATGCAAACAATTGTTATATCAATCTAAAACCGCAGACAAGTAAGCAAAAGTATCTTCTGCACACACATATGTAGTATCTGTTGCAAATTTTTGAATGAAGCGGATGGTCGATGCCAAATTCTCCGTTTAAGGGCATTCGGAAATACGGATCCTCTTCGTCCGTAGAAAGGACGTTTTTTTACGAATCACCGATGGAATTCCCCATTCCCTTATGAAGCGACGTACATACACATTGACGATTGAGCGATTGACCATGATTCTTTTCCTTGTCATTCATACGTTTATATCCGAAATACAGATGAATCTTTGGCTACGTTGCACTTTCTTGATCCATTGGGCCATCTGGACATTGCTCGGCTTCCTGTTTCATCTCTTCGGAATAGATGTGAACAGTTTGTCCTTTTTTTCCAAAAAAAATCCCTCCTGTATAACAGTGTGTCCTTTTTTCACACTGTCAACGCAAGAGGGATAATATCAGACAGATCAATTGGCTTTCTTTTTTCTGTCTACTATAAGGGGACCCTATCACATTTGCGGCACCTTTTATTCATTATTCAACACCGTTTGCACAAGCTGTTTTGTTGCTAGAAGCGGCGAAGGGGCGGAAGCAATCGCGCTGATGACGGAAACGCCGTCCGCTCCTGCGTTCATTACTTCGCTGGCATTTTCCGCGGTAATGCCGCCAATGCCCACTATCGGAATATCGATTCCGTTGTCGCGGAGAAGGCGAATCATTCCAGGACCTTGCGCTTGTTTCGCATCTGCTTTCGATTTCGTCGGATAAATCGGCCCGACCCCGATATAATCAGCGCCAGCAGCGGCCGCCGCTTGCGCTTCTGCCAAATTATGCGCCGACACTCCGAGAATTTTGTCGCCGATTTTTTCACGGACAACGCGCGCATCTTCATCATCCTGCCCGATATGCACCCCATCGGCATCAATCGCAAGCGCTAGTTCGACATCGTCATTGACGATAAACGGGAGGCCACGTTTTTGGCAAATAGCCTGCAGCTGTTTGGCAAACTCGTATTTTTGTTCGCCGACAAGCGCGCCGCTTCCTTTTTCGCGAAATTGGAACAGCGTGATTCCGCCATCGATCGCTTCTGTTAATACTTCGAATGGCGATTTTTTACAGTTAACACTTCCCATAATAAAATACACTTTCAATCGTTGTTTCATCTCTTCCCTTGCGATCCGCGCCAATTTTCCTCACCTACCGCGTTTGCTTGTCCCGGTACGCCCAATGGTTTGTCGGGCCGTGGCCATGGCCGATACCTAATTCATGCTCAATGGCGGCTTGAATAAACGATTTCGCCGTCTGCACCGCTTCTTGAACCGTTTTTCCTTTGGCGAGCTCCGCCGCAATCGCCGCAGAAAACGTGCAGCCCGTTCCATGCGTATGCTTCGTTTTTATGCGCTTGCTTGTGAAATAGAAAAATTCGCTGCCATCATATAATATATCAACCGTTTCTTCCCCGTCATCGTCGTGACCGCCTTTGATCACGACATGCTTAACTCCCAGCTCATGCAGGCGTTTCGCCGCTTCTTTGCGGTCCTCGATCGATTGAATCTTCAGGCCGGTTAACGCTTCCGCCTCTGGGATATTCGGGGTCGCCACCATCGCGAGCGGAAGCAAATATGTTTTCAATGCGCTTACCGCCTCTTCTTGCAACAGCGGGGCACCGCCTTTAGCAATCATGACCGAGTCGACGACGAGACGGTCCCATCCGAATTGTCTCACTTTCGCTGCCACTGCTTCAATAATTTCTGCACTAAACAGCATCCCCGTTTTTACCGCATCCGCTCCTAAATCGGTTCCCACGGATTCCATTTGTTGCGCGACCGCATCCGGCGGCAATGGGTACACACCTTGCACGCCGAGTGTATTTTGCGCCGTCACCGCTGTTAATGCAGACATCCCAAATACCCGCAATTCTTGAAACGTCTTTAAATCCGCTTGAATCCCGGCGCCGCCGCCGCTGTCCGAACCGGCAACCGTTAACGCTTTATATACCATGATTTTCTCTCCCTTCATTCTCCTTGTTCAATGCGCCCATATTGGCTGATTTCCTCTGCTCCTACGCGGGAAAGCGCGTCCAAAAAGGCGATTTGGAAGCTGCCTGGCCCTTGTTCTCCTGCAATTTCCGCCGCGATTTCCGCAGCAACCCCGTAACTGACGAGCGCCGCCGCTGCCGCTTTTAGCACATCCCGCTCCACCGCGGCAAAAGCGCCGATCACCGATGTCAGCAAGCAGCCGGTCCCGGTTACTTTCGTTAACAATGGATGGCCGTTGTGAATGATATACGTCGTCTCTCCATCTGTCGCAACATCGTCTTTTCCGGTAATGACGACGACCGTTTTCAGCTGCTTCGCCGCTTTTTTCGCCAAAGCAACGACATCGCCGCTTCCTTCTCCAGCGTCAACTCCTTTAATCTCCCACGTTTCTCCAATCACATTGGCAATTTCCGCCGCATTGCCGCGAACGGCCGATACAGCTACATCACGGACGATATTTCGCGCCGTCTCCGTGCGGTACAGCGTCGCCCCGGCGCCGACAGGATCGAAAATAACCGGAACGCCTGCTTCATTTGCCGCTTTTCCGGCAATGACCATTGCTTCCACTTCGGTTTGATTTAATGTTCCGATATTTAAAACGAGCGCTCCAGCGATTTTGGCCATATCGGCGACTTCCTCTTGCGCATACGCCATCACCGGCGAAGCGCCTAACGCAAGCAACCCGTTCGCCGTAAAATTCGTTACGACAACGTTCGTAATATTATGTACGAGCGGACTGGCTTTTCTCACCATTTGCAACACATTTGCCGCTTCCTTGTTATTCATGTCCCATCCTCTCCCTTTTTGCAAAATAAAAAAAACACTTTGCGCGCAAGCAAAGTGTTTACGCATCCCACGTCACTTTCCCTGCGCTGGCATTACCCAAACAGGTTCGAACGGTCAACGGCGGAATATAGCCGTACTCTCAGCCTGCTTCCGCAAGCTCCCGCAATAACATATATCATTTTTCACCAAAAAGTCTACTCCTTCTTTTCATATATTGCAAGCAAAATTATGGCGAGCGGGGTTTTCTCATGTCTGCCATCGCTGATCTTTCCGCTAGCGAAGGAGAGCGTTGCTGCGGCTTCCATAAATTAAATAAATCAAGGTCGACAATGTACCGAGGGCGGCGTTTTGTTTCTTTATAGATTTTTCCGATATATTCCCCGATCAGGCCAAAGGCAATCAGCTGCAAGCCACCGAGAAACCAAATGGATATAATGAGCGATGTCCACCCTGTCTGCGTATGGCCGGTTAATTTTAAAAAAAGAAAATATCCCCCGAACAATAGGCTGATGAAAAAGGAAACGAGACCGATGAGAGAAATCATGCGAATCGGCGTGACGCTAAACGAAGTGATGCCATCCAAAGCAAACGCAATCATTTTTTTCAGCGGGTATTTCGTTTTTCCGGCCAGCCGCTCTTTCCGGTCGTAATGGACGGTTGCGGAACGAAAACCAAGAAGCGGCACGATTCCGCGCAAAAACAAATTCACTTCTTCAAACCGTTCAAGCTCCTCGACCGCGCGCCGGCTTAGCAAACGATAATCGGCATGGTTATAAACAAGATCGACGCCCATCGCTCTCATCAGTTTATAAAACCATTGGGCGGTATGGCGTTTAAAAAACGTATCGGCATCGCGTTTATTCCGCACCCCATAAACGATTTCATAACCTTCCTGAAACTTTTTGACGAAATCGCGAATAACGGCAATGTCATCTTGCAAGTCGGCATCGATGGAAACGATGCAATCAGAACGCGTTTTCGCAGCCAGCAGCCCTGCCAGCAGCGCGTTTTGATGCCCGGCGTTGCGCGCAAGCTTCAGCCCTTTTACTTCCGGATAGCGCAAGCTCGCTTTATAAATAATGTCCCATGTCGCGTCATTGCTTCCATCATCGACAAACAATAACGCGCTTTCGGAAGAAATAAGCCGCTCATCAATCAGCTCCTCGCGCAGGCCGCGGAGCTTATCAATCGTTTCCGGCAATACTTCTTCTTCGTTGTAACACGGCACGACAATCGTAAGCATCGGTTCGTTCATGGCCATCCCCTCCTTACGGCATCACCTTGTACAAATAAATCGTCCATGCCGATTGTTTGGAACGAAATACTTTCTTAAGCTCCAGCTGATTTTGTGTTGCGTTTTCAATCGGCAGTGCCGAAAAAATGTAACGCCCCCCCATTTCACGAAAGACATCTGTATTAAGCTGCAAATGCTTTATCGTCCGTTTGGAATGTTTTTGAAACATATAATGTTTTCCTAATTCGTTGACAAAAATGTAGCAGCGCCCGCCCCATTCATCAAAGTATTCGCGCAGCTTTTTGTTTTTTGCCAGCTCTGGCGCGATAATTTGGCGAAACTTATGCTTGTACGAAAGCGGATAAAAATTGTTATACGTATCTAATGTGTAAAAGCCGTTATATTGCGCAATTGCCGGATGAATGCCGATACTGGCGACACGGTATGTATGGACGGGCCGCCCAATATATTTTTTTATTTCTTGAAACTGCTTTTCCGCGTAAAACTCGCGAAATGACGGCTTATTGCGATGCGCAATTTCCTCGTTAAATGCGGCAAGAACGACAAACTGAGCGGCAAGCGCCGCAAAACATGCATGTTTCCATAAAGTTCCTTGCTGCCACAAAACTTTGAGTGAAACGGCAAACAATACGTAAATGACCGTCGGCCGCAAAAAGTGATAGCGGGCAAAATTAAATTTATCAAGAATGTCGAAACGCTCCGTTAGCGGAACCCATTCTTTGTAAAACCAAAACGCATACCACATCGACAGGGCAACATTCAACACATGTAAAAAGATAAACAGTTTTTCCCGCTTCCATAACTTTTTCTTCCAAACGATGTACAACGCGATGAATGTCACTGGCAAAATGACCAGTCCGTGCACCGTCATCACATGCGTATGGCCGAGAACATAGTTTTTCACCATTAAACGCATGACGCGCCACAGGGGCAGACGGGCGTGAAAATATTCATCACGGCTCGTCGGTTCATCGGAAAACAACAGTGAATGGACCAAGCGGTAATCAACCGCCAAATAAATGACAATCATGTAAACAATGGCGAAGAAAAAACGCCAATTCCACCCTTTCCCGCGGATGACGTCAACGAGCCACCATATTCCCATCGCACTTAAAAAAAAGAAGAAACCGAGCACAAAACTTGAATAAAACGGCAATAATGTTAGCACAAAGTAGTTGGCCCACGAACGCTCGCCAGCGCGGATATTTAAAAACGCCCAAAGCGCAAGCGGCATTCCAAGCGTGCTTAGCATCCCCGACGGCCAAAACGGTGTCAAGGCAAAAGCAAGGGACGCGCCAACGCGGATCCACATCCATTTTCGCTCAGGAATAACATATTTCCTTAACAGCAAGTACATGCCGATAAACGCAAACACGCGAGTGATCGTCTGGCTTAATCCATAGGCGTAAATGGATGGAAATAGCGCGTGAAGCCAGACAATTCCGCTGAATTCGGTGCCGAACGCGTTGCGCGGCAGCCCATTCGCAATTTGCGGAATGACGGCATGAACAGAGCCAAACAGTTCCCCGCTTCTCGTGACGATTTTATACCAGGCAATATTGGAATCTAAATTATCATGCACACGCATATGCGCATCCTCGCCAAGCAAAAAATACGGCGACACAAATAAAGCGATGGCAACAAATGAGAAGAACAGGAGTCGCTTTTCTGTAACCGGCACCTCTGTCCCCTCCCTTTTTTTAAAATGCCTTCCTTTATTTTGAAACAAATAAGGAAAAATATTCATTTGTTCCCACCATAAAAAAAGACCGCTCCAAGAAGCGGCCTGTCTTTGCTTTTCGGCAACAGTCTTGTATTGCCGGCTACGTAAACAATTGGCGGGATTTTTGTTTTGTTAAACGTTTATGCTTAATTGTTCTTCCGTCACTTCCTTTTTTAAGTTGGGGTGATCATTTTAAATAAATGCCCGGCATGCTAGTGCTCATCTGTAAAAACAAGTGGTTAAGCAATTATGACAGACATTCACGCTAAATATTGGCTATATCATCGAAAAGCAGGATGTAATATGGAAGCCTGTCACAAAACAACGGTCATAACGTCAAATCCATCATTTTCCGCGCAACAGCGATTCCCGCTTTAAACATTTCCGCGAAACGAAACAACTCCCGGAAATCCGGACGGAAGACAAAATCCCCATGGATAGCGCCCTTGCCAAACTGGCCGGCACCGGCCGCAAACGTTTCGTGCCTTTCACGCTTTCGTTCCGCCTCTTTCTAATTTTTGATACTCTTCTTCTTGCAATTCCGCCACAATAATTTTCCGCTCGATGTCATCGGCAGCGATGAACGAAATTCGATGATGCGCGGATATTTATATGCGGCCATTTGCGTTTTGGCCCACTCTATAATGTCTTGTTCCGTTACTTTTCCAACATAATTATCTTGAAGCACGATAAATGCTTTCACTGTCTCGCCGCGGCGCGGATCGGGAACGCCGACAACGCACGCTTGCTGGACAGCGGGATGTTTATATAGGAGCGACTCCACTTCCGTCGGCCATACTTTATACCCGGCAGCGTTGATCATTCGTTTGACGCGGTCGACAATGAAAAAATATCCTTCTTCATCCATTCGCCCGATGTCGCCGGTGCGGAAAAACCGTTTCCCATCGATTTCGATAAATGATTCTTCTGTTTCTTTTTCGCGCCGATAATAGCCTTTAAACACTTGCGGGCCGTGCACGACGATTTCCCCGGCTTCTCCGGCTCCGAGCTCTTTTCCCGTCGCCGGGTCAATAATGCGGGCGTCGACATCAAACGAAGGAATGCCTAAACATTGCAATTTCGGGCGGTCCGGCGGGTTAAAATGCGTATGCGAAATCGTTTCCGACAGACCGTATCCTTCAACATATTGCAAACCTGTCAGCTGAAACAATTTTTCTCCCACCGCTGCCGGAAGCGGCGCGCCTCCCCCAGAGATGCTGGCAAGAGAAGAAAGATCATATTCAGATAACGACGGATTTGCCAAAAAATCAATAAGCATCGTGCTAATATTGACCCAATGCGTACAACGATACATTTCCATGAAGCGCGCGGCATCATCGCGATTCCAGCGCGTCAGCACCACCATCGTTGCGCCCGCAAAAATCGGCACATGCATGCTGTGGACCATTCCCGTAACATGAAAGAGCGGCAATGTGACGAGGCAAACGGCAGCGTTTGTCACGTTCGACCAATGATAGGCGCTGATAATATTGGCATTTACCGTTCGATGTGTATGAACACAGCCTTTGGGCACTCCCGTCGTCCCAGAAGTATATGGCAGCACAGCGATATCGTCAACATGACCGTTATACTCTTTTGCCGGAATATCCGCTTCTAAACAATTGCTCCAGTAATGCACGCAGTCATTCGCATACGTCTGCCGCGGTAGCGCCACTTCGTCAGGCAGAGAAACATGGAGTTCGCTGATATAATCTGAATAAGCGGCGACAATCACTCGTTCCAACACAGTGGATAAAAGCAGCGGTTCTACTTTGGCAAACAGTTCCTGGCCAATGATTCCCACTTTCGTCTCACAGTCTTGAATATAGAACGAAAGCTCTTCACTTGTATTCATCGGATTAATCGGAACAACAATCGCTTCGGCGCGTAAAATCGCATAATAGGAAATGACGAATTGCGGGGAATTTTGCATGTATAAAAGTACTCGGTCGCCTCGCTGAACGGAAAGCTTTTTTTGCAGGTAGCCGGCAAGTGCGTTAACTTGCTCGAATAGCTGTTCGTATGAATAAGAAGATCCGTAGTAATGGATAGCGGTTTTCTGAGGGTAGCGCTTCGCTGTTGTTGCTAAATGATCGACCATCGTCGTTTCCGGCACTGTCAGCGTTTTGCTCAACCGTTTCGGCCAATGCGGAAAATGGCGGTTGTTCAATACATCTTCCTCCCTCATCCGTCGTTTTTGAAAACGGTAACAAACCGGGTTAATAAAAAATACGTCTCTGTTTTCCTTCTTATTACTTTTTCTTTTGCATCTCTGATTGGCTGGCATGTAATCACTCTTTTACGATACCGCACTTTTTCGTTGTTTCAATAAATTTTATGAAAGAAAGCACACATGTCGAAGCCAGCAAGCAAAAGCTTAATCAGCTTCGACAATTCCGAAAATTTTTTGTTATTACCATCAACATTGCCGGAAAATCTGCCAGCTTCTATAGCCCTTTATTATTTAATGCCGATATCGATTTCTCCAATCATCATTAATGACTGAATGGATAAAAGAAGTTGATGATGGATCATAGGATTTCGAAGTTCCTGCTGAAGAATGCTTTCGATTTTGCTCACTCTGTATCGCAATCCGCTGATGGACAGCGCTAAATCCGCCGCTGTCTGTTCTAAATTGCCGCCGTTGACTAAAAAAATGTACAATGTTCGCAGGAGTTCTATGTTTTTTGGATCGTCCAGCTTTAAATTTCCAAGGCAGGCTTTGGCTATTTTTTTCACTTCTTGTTCATTCTTTTCGTTAATCAGCACGCCAACGACTCCTAATGATTCAAAAGAAATGATTTGTTGGTGTTTCGATGCGACCCTGACGGATGTAAGCGCTTCCTTATAAGCATCTCCGGCATATGATACATTATTTACTTTGGAGCTGATTCCTCCGTAAAATTTAACAGAAGAAAATTGTGAAGACAGCAAATCAACCATTTTGGACAGCCATGGTTGTATTCCCGCTTTTTCAACTTGATCTTCTGTAACTAACAGAATAAGATGTTTGGCGCGCTGGCCAATCAGCATGTTTTGCTTTTGCTCATTCCCGTAAGCAGTAAGAAAACTTAAAATTTCTTTTTGCATTTCCAGCTCTTTCGATAAGTCATCTTCTTGAAACCGGCAATCCAGCACACAAATATAAAAAGGCTTGGACAAATCCACTCCTATTAAACCAGCTTTCATGATTAAGTCATGATAATTGCCTTGTTGTCCCGCATTAATGATTTCCTCCAAAAAAAACCCTTTCATCCGTTCATACGATTCTAGTTTCGTTTTTTCATTGAGCAAACATACCGAACTAACAGAGGCCAACCGCTCTAAAATCATCGGAGAAATCGAGGCGTTGAATTGATCCAAATCGTGATAAATAAACGAACAATATCCTACGATTTTATTTTGCAAAAAAATTGGTGTCATCAGGCGATAATGATGGCGCAAATGAAGAAGATGGGTCGATGTTACAATGGCTTGAGGCTGGCAAAAAGGATTTTTTCCTAAGTAGTCAACAAGTTCGTTTTTATATTGTTCTAATTCATCGGAAGGGATCCCAGCATAGGCCATCGGATGAAGGTGCAGGTTCTCAATTAAAACTGGGATATTCGTCGCTTGAAACACTTGATGAACCACGGAGTCTAAATTGTTTCCTTTAATGATTTCCTCAGTGAGCTTCTTATGAACAGCCGTCACAAATTTTAAATTATTCCGTTCTTCCAAAAGTTTTTCGTATGTTGCCGCTAGTTCTTCCACGATTGGAGACTCATCAAGATAACACAGCTCTTGTTCCACTTCTTTCCCCCATAGCTCCACCGTCTTGCCGATCCAATGGCATTGTTCTTTTCCCATTCCTTGACAGGCCATTTCTTTGAAAATCGTTTTTTCTCCGATAATTTCTGAAACGAACCCGCTCGCATATCCGGAAAGGGTAAAGCAAACCGGGATGGATGATATTCCAAAATGGCGTACATGTTCTTCCGCTTCATAGGAATGGGACCAATATCCTTCCATGGTGACTTGGTATTTTCCATTTTCTTTTTTTATTTCCAAAAGAGTACATCTTGCTTTCACATGGCCTTTCATCGTATGCAATGTTGGTCCGTACTGAATGTACTCCTCCACCGTGCAGTTTGCATGATTCAGCAGCTCTTTCGCGTCTTGCCTTCCTAAATTCCATCCATACCGAAACAAAAACCCCTTCATCCGCTCAAACCCCATGTCGCGAATTAAATCTCTGCGCAATAATCCGAGCGCATTTGTCGCCACAATCATCGAGCGGGATTTCCCCATATAAATGTAACCGTTATCAAATTTTAATTCCAATTGGTCCAATACCGATTTTGGTTTGTTCATATATTACCACCTTAATATTCAACAAGCTCACCAATCAAGTGGCTTAGCGGATATGTTTTGCAGGCTAAAACATATCCTTGTTGCCGTTCCTCATCCGAAAGAGCCCCCTTCGAACATAAGCCAATTTTGTATTCTCCCTCTTTGATTTTGACTTTGCACATCCCGCATCCTCCATTTGCACACCCATAAGGAATTTTTACTTGCTGAGATTTCGCGGCTTTTAGTAAATCCACATTCTCTCCGCAAGAAAATACTTCTCCGCCTATATTAATTTGATATGCCATTAGCTTGTTCCTCCTATCATAAGATTTTTTATACAATTCAAGCATGCGTTGTGCGCCATTCTTTTTCATGCTTCGAAGGATTGGCGCTGGAAAAAAGAAACAGCTGAAAAAGAAGCCGCCGGATTGCATCATTGATGAGCCTAACATCATCCGGCGGCATATGAATTATTGCAAAGCAATGCAAATGTTTTTTGCTTCTGTGAAAAATTCTAAGCTATGTTTTCCTCCTTCACGACCGATGCCGCTTTTCTTGAAACCACCGAACGGGGCTCTCAAGTCACGCACAAACCAGCAATTCACCCAAATAGTACCGGCGCGAACTTGATGGGAAATGCGGTGGGCGCGCTGCAAGTTCTCCGTCCAAATCACCCCGTTTAATCCATATTGCGTGTTATTAGCGATTTGCACAGCTTCTTCTTCCGTATCAAAAGGAATGATCGTCACGACAGGGCCGAAGATTTCTTCTTGGCAAATACGCGCTTCCGGATTTTCATGCACGTAAACGGTCGGCTCCAAATAGAAACCGTTTTTCAAATAGTCCGGCAGGTTAGAAGGACGTTTGCCTCCGGTAATCAAAGTCGCATTTTCTTGTTTCGCAATTTCTAAATAGCTTGTCACTTTTTTATAATGTTCTTCGCTAACAAGAGGACCCATATTTGTCCGCGGATCTTGCGGGTCTCCTACAACTAATTCTTCCGCTGCTTTTTTGAAACGAGCGACAAATTCGTCAAAAATCGAGCGTTGCACAAGAATCCGGGAGCCGGCAAGGCAAACTTGCCCTGAGTTTAAAAATGCCGCTTGAATGGAAACAGGAATCGCTTTATGAAGATCGGCGTCTTCAAAAATAATATTGGCCGCTTTCCCCCCCAACTCAAACGACACTCTTTTTAACGTATCAGCACCTGTTTTCATAATCGCTTTTCCCGTCGTCGTTTCTCCCGTAAACGAAATTAAATCTACTTCCGGATGTGCAGTTAAAAACTCTCCCGTTGAATTCGGGCCAAACCCATGAACGACATTGACCACTCCATCAGGAATGCCAGCTTCTTTCGCTATTTCACCGAGAAGTGAAACGGTTAATGGAGTAGCTTCCGCCGGTTTAATGACTGCCGTATTTCCTGCGGCCAAGCACGGCCCTAATTTCCATGTTGTAAGCATAAACGGCAGATTCCACGGAGTGATTAAAGCAGCTACACCGACAGGTTCGTAACGGGTATAGTTCAAATATTCTTCTTCCATCGGGTATACTTCTCCGCCAAGCTGTTCGATAAAATCAGCAAAAAATTTCAAATTATGAGCCGATCTCGGAATTTCTTTTTCAAACGCTACAGAATATGGCTTCCCGACATCCGTTGCTTCAAGGCGCGCAAGTTCTTCTCTTCTTTCCATTATGATCTCTGCCATTCTGCGAATTTTTTCGCACCGCTCTTTGACGGGCATTGTCCGCCACGGGCCTTCTTCAAACGCTCTTCTTGCCGCTTTGCACGCCCGATCGACATCTTCTTTTGTCGCTTCATGCACTTCCGCAATGACTTCCTGTGTCGCCGGGTTTTTCACTTCAAATAATGAATGGCTGCTTGAAGTAACATATTCCCCATCAATAAACAACTTAATTTCCCGCACTTTTGTATCCACCGATTTCATCCCATCATTCACTCCTTTTCCTGTTTTCTTCGTTTTTTCACAGATTCTCCAGCAATCCCCCAATGTTCCAGAGGCATTTCTTGAATCATTACGCGGACGTTTTCTTTCGGCGCATCCAACACTTTGCACACCGTCTCCGTCAGCTCATGGATGAGTGTCTCCTTTTTTTCCGGAGGCCGGCCTTCTAATAAATACACTTGAATAAAAGGCATCTTTATTTACTCCCCCTTTCCGAAGGTAAAAGAGGCTTCAACCGAGCCAAAGCGATCCAAGCTCACGGAGAATACGTCTCCTTCTTCGATTTCTATCGCGCCGGTTAACGCCCCGCTGAGAACGACTTCTCCCGGCTTTACTGATTGGCCGTAACGGGAAAGTTTGTTCACCATCCAGGCGACGGCCCTTGCCGGATGCCCCATCACGCTTGCGCCAGCGCTCGTTGAAACAATGGCGCCGTTCTTTTTAAAAACCATGCCGACTAAGCTTAAATCTTCCCCATTATATTTCGCAAAACGTTCTCCTAAAATGAAGCGGGAAGAAGAAGAATTATCAGCAATGACATCCGCTAACGTGAAAGAAAAATGTTGATAGCGGCTGTCAATGATTTCAAGCGCCGGCGCGATGTAGTCCGTCTTTTGCAAAACTTCCGCCACGGTAACGCCCGGTCCTTTTAGTTCCTCTTTAAAAATAAAGGCAATCTCCGGTTCAATTTTTGGGTGTATTAATGTTCTTAAAGAAATGGAGCCATCGCTTTGCAACTGCATATTCTCCAGCAAAACTCCGTAAGCCGGCTCATGGACCCCCATCATTTCCTGCTTGGCTTTGCTTGTCAACCCCAATTTCCAGCCGGCCACTTTCGTCCCTTCGTCCCGGCATTTGCGTTCAATCAACCGGTTTTGTACTTCGTAAGCAAGATCAACATTCAATCCGGGATAACGATCGACCAGTTTCGGAATCGCCTTCCCGTGCTTTTCGGCAAGGAACAATTCATCGACGATGGAATCGATAACTTCCGTTTTTAGCATCCTATCACCTCCTTATCTAATCGTTTCTGCCGTTTTTTTCTTTGCCAGCTGGGCAGCGATATCATAAATGAAATCTTCTTGTCCTCCGACGGCTTTTCGTTTACCCAGCTCTACTAAAATATCGCGTTCATCAACGCCGAATTTCTTGGCCGCATCTTGCGTATGGAGAAGAAAGCTGGAATAAACCCCTGAATATCCCATAATCAAGCTGGAACCAGTGATTTCTTGAGGCCGCGGCATCCATTTGGCCACTACTTCATTGGCCACATCCATAATCGGATATAACTTAACACCTGTTTCATATCCAAGGCGTTCAAACACAGCCACCATCACTTCTGTTTGCGTATTGCCGCTTCCTGCCCCTAAACAGCGCAGACTGCCGTCAATATAAGTGGCTCCTGCTTCCACTGCCGCAATAGAGTTGGCCATTGCCAGCGATAGGTTGTTATGGCCATGGAAGCCGATCTCGCATGATAGCGCTTCCCTCAATGCGGACACTCGTTCCTTCACTTCATGCGGAAGCAACGTTCCCGCCGAATCTGTCACATAGACAATTTCCGCACCGTAACTTTCAAACAATTTTGCCTGCTCGACAAGCTTTTCTACCGGAGCCATATGTGCCATCATTAAAAATCCTACTGTTTTTAATCCGAGCTTTCTGCCAAGCTCAATGTGTTGCTTCGCAACGTCCGCTTCCGTGACATGGGTTGCCACCCGCACCATTTTCGCTCCCGCTTTGACCGCTTCTTCCAAATCTTCCTTAACACCGATTCCCGGAAGAAGCAGAACGGAAACTTTCGCATTTTTGCAAACTTCAGCAGCTGCTGCAATCAGTTCCATCTCATTCACTTTGGAAAAACCATATTGCAATGAAGAGCCGCCTAATCCATCGCCATGGGAAACTTCCAAATATTCCATTCCCGCTTTGTCTAATCCTTCTGCTACTTGTTTTACTTGTTCGACGGTGAAAGCGTGCTTCATTGCATGGCTTCCATCCCGCAACGTTACATCGACTAAATGAATTTTCGATGGTGTCGCCATCATCCCCGCTCCTTTCGTTTCGACTATGAAACTAGCGAATTTTTCATTTTTGCCAATTCTTCTCCTACTTTTACTGCAGATGCGGTCATAATATCGAGATTTCCAGAATACGGAGGAAAATAATCACCAGCTCCTTCTACTTCAAGAAAAACCGATACTCTTTTTCCATCAAACATCGGCTCGTTTCGCAAACGGTAGCCAGGCACATATGTTTGCACTTCCTTGACCATCGATTCGATCGAATGAACGATTTCTTCTTCTTTTCCCGTTTCTTCCACGAGCGCATGAATCGTGTTTCTCATAATAATCGGCGGTTCCGCAGGATTTAAAATGATAATCGCCTTTCCTTTCTTGGCACCTCCTACTTTTTCAATCGCTCTCGCCGTCGTCCGGGTGAATTCATCGATGTTTGCTCTTGTCCCCGGACCAGCGCTTTTGCTCGCAACCGTTGCGACGATTTCCGCATATTCCACTGGCACAACCCGGCGAATAGCATGAACAATGGGAATCGTTGCCTGGCCGCCGCACGTGACCATATTGACATCGGGAGCATCCAGTTTCTCTTTTAAGTTGACCGGCGGCACGACAAAAGGGCCGATGGCGGCAGGGGTTAAATCAACTATTTTTTTATTTAATTTAGTTAATGCTTCATGATGTTTATAATGTGCTTTTGCTGTCGTCGCATCAAAAAGAATGTCGGCTAAATCAGGGTTTTTTAAAAATCCCTCTATTCCGTTATCAATCACCGTCACCCCCCGGTCTTTTGCTCTTTTTAGTCCATCCGAATGCGGATCAATCCCTATCATGACGCTCATTTCTAAATATTGGCTTCTTTCTATTTTGTACATTAAGTCTGTGCCGATATTGCCAGATCCAATAATCCCTGCTTTTAATTTCATGTCCATTCCCCTTCCCATATAACGTGTTTTTATTTCCCAGCAAGCGGCATTCCCGCCATTGCACAGCGAACTTTTACGTGAAGGAAACAGCTACTTCTCCCATATGGGCAAATTTGACGGTAAACGTATCCCCGCGAGAGACAGGCACGGCGGCGGTCCATGCTCCTGATAAAATGATTTCCCCTTTATGTAAAGAAATGTGATAACGGCTAAGAGCATTGGCAAGCCAGATGACGGCATGGATCGGATTCCCCATGACAGCCGCTCCGGCAGCGGCATCGATCAATTGACCATTTCGGTAAGCAGCCATACCGGTATGCGAAAGATCGATGTTTTCGAGCGGCGTCGGTTTTCCACCGATAATAGCTCTGGCAGACGAGCCGTTATCGGCAACCGTATCTTCAAAACGAATTTTCCAATCCCTGATTCTACTGTCGATAATTTCAATGGCTGGGGCCACGTACTCCGTCGCCTGGATCACATCCATCACCGTGACATTGGGGCCCTTTAAATCTTTCTTTAAAATGAAGGCAAGCTCAAATTCTACTTTTGGCTGGATGAACTCATCAAGAGAAACATGTTCTCCATCCAACACAATCATGTCGTCAAGAAGATGGCCATAATCCGGTTCCGCTACTTGAAGCAAATGTTGCATTGCCTTGCTTGTTAAACCAATTTTTTTGCCAACGATGGTCCGCCCGTTTTCCACCTTCTGTTCCACTTGCTTCAATTGGATTTGATAAGCCTCATCTGCCGACAAATGAGGAAAAAGAGCGGTAAGCGGATCAATCGGCTTTTTCTTCTCTTCCGCTTCCAATAATAAAGCGGCGATTTCTGTAATGTTCATCATTTCCCTCCTCAAGAAACGGATGGTCGCCTTGCGCTTGACCCATTCGCGCTGCGGCCTGTCATGCAAGCACAAGCAGTGCAAACAATGAAAGAATCATAATGTTGTTTTGGCAGAAATGAAAAAATATTCTTAAATTTTATTGGTAAAAAAGTGCAAAAGCAAAGAATGAAAACTATCTTTGTACTCCACTTGCGTCCAATGGCTGCACTGTCCGTAAATCATCATCTTCACCCGCGGAAGATGTTTGGCAAGATAATAACTTGTTTCGGCAGGAACGATCGGATCATTCAGTCCATGAACGAGCAAAACTGGTTGTCGGATGCGGCGCAACGTGGCACTTGGCAAAACAAGATCATCCACAATCTGCTGGCGAGGCGGGGGAAACATTGCTTCATAGGAACGCCGCACAGCAGGATTCATAGCAGCCTCAAAGCGCATCTTGCTAATGTCGGCAAGCTGGTCTTCGATAAAACTTTCATCATAAGCAAACCAGCGAATCATTTGTGCCATTCCCTCTGCAGATGGATCTTCATAAAATCCCCAAACGCGGTCAAGCTCCGGGGTCAATCGAAACGGTGCCCCCGCCGGACCCATCAACACAACGCGGTCAATGCGCTCAGGCGCCTCGGCCAATAAGTGAAGAGCGATAGCTCCGCCTAAAGAATTTCCAACCAAATGAGTGCGTTTCACTGCCAATGCATCCAGAAGCAGTTCAAGCTGGTCCACCCACAGCCTCATCCAAGACCGGATGCCTTTCGGAGGCGAAGACGGATGTTCTGACATCCCGAAACCGATTAAGTCTGGCGCTATACAATCAAACCCTTTTTCCTTGAAAAAAGGGAGCGCATATTGCCAATTAGACCATGCAGTTGCTCCAGGACCGGACCCATGGATAAAAAGAATCGCTTCGCCATTCCCGGCACCGGCCCGGTAAAAATAAGTTTCGTAGGCACCAGTTTTGGCATAGGCGCTTGTTACTTCTTGCAAACCAATTCCTCCCCTCTAACACTGCTAGCGAATGATTTTTTGACTCCCTGTCATCACTTTGAAGTTAATTGACATAATTTTAAGAAAATCCTTGCTATTATCGTACGGGATATTTATTGTTTATACAACATCATTGTTCCTCTATAAGAAACAAAAAGCAAAAAATAATCAATTTTTTCATTAATTTAAATGATAATTTTGTATTCTATAGAAATAATGTTCCTTTATATGCAACAAATGAAGGAAGATGAAGAATAAAAACAAAGACTGCCTGCCGCTTTGCGGCTTTTGCGCAGTTTTTCATTGGAAAAAGAAATTTGCCGATCCATACTCTAATTATTAAAGAACAAGGATGCAAACATTAGCATTGAAGAGTTTTGCCCAACATAACGCCTATTTATGACACACCGGCAAAGCCGTTTATGCCCTGTGCATAACCGGTCCGGTGCACCGCATATTACGAAAGTGAAACGAGCCAAAAGGAACAAATCCACATGTATTCGCACCACATCCGTATAAAGCGAGGCTGACTCAAACCATCGCCTTGAAGCGAGGTTGAGTCAGCCATCATGTTTGCCAGATAAAGCAATTCTCTTTTAGATGTTAAAGAAAAGGGGGAACAGACACCCGAATAAGTATAAGGGGAAAAGATGATGCCCCTTTTCACCATTGATTACGTTAATGCTTTAGAGAAGGATTCCACTAATTCTCTCCGATGATAGAAGATGCCTGTGCCAATTTGATCTTCCGTCCAAGTAATGGTCGGGAAGTCTGCATAGCTCATATAGCCGCTTGTGTACGCCTCGTTTCTATTACCGGATGGATCAAAAAAGTAAACGGTTAGTCCTCGTGTGATGCCATGGCGGGTTGGCGTAATTTCTGCTTGGACATTATTTTTTGTTAAAATATCCGCTGCTTTTAATACTTCATACCAGTTATCTACATAAAATCCTGCATGATGGAATTTACCATCTGGTCCTTTCACGAAAGCAAGGTCATGGCCTTTATTAGTCACTGACAAAAAGCTGCCGACTAGTTCTTCCCCATCTACCGTAATGATTCTCTCTGTTTGTCTAAAACCGAGCACTTCCGTAAAGAAGCGGGTTACTGTTTTCAAATCATCGCCTGTTAAAAGAGCGTGATCCAATCGATGTGGAGCAATTCCTTTAAGTCCATCCGGCCATGGATGCGGATTGAGATTTCCAGTCTTTGTTCCCACTTGCTCGATGTCCGTATATAATTCCATATAATGACCTGTAGGAATCTGGAAACGAACCGCTTCACCTTCTGCTAATCTAGTACCTTTGGAAATCCGGGAAAGTGTGCAGCCAAATTGTTCAATTTTATATTCTAATTTTTCCAATTCATAAATATCTTTTACTTTAAATGCCATATGGTCCATTCCGGCCGTATCAGCTTTTTGCAAAATGATGCTGTGATGGTCATATTCGTCCCAAGCTTTTAAATATACTCGATTTTCCTCGCGCCCTGTCACTTCAAGCCCGATGACATCGGTATAATATTTTACAGATTCGTCTAAATCCAACACTCGAATCTCCAATCGCCCTAGTCTTAAAATTTCGCTCATTTGAATCCTCCCTTTCATTGAAAGATTTTGTTTTATTCATAAATTGGATAACCAACGCTTTCCATTACACCGTTTCCAATAAGGATAACGCTGCTTCGCAACACATTCTGTCTTCTTCTTCTGAGCCGCCGCTGACCCCGATTCCTCCGGCTAAATCCTTTCCGTCATAAATCGGGTACCCTCCTCCGAAGACGACCAGCTTTTCTGTATGGACGATCCCAAGGCGCAAGCTCGGTTCATCTTTGATCATGTCATACCATTGATGGGTCGGAATCCCGAAAGCGGCTGCCGTATAGGCTTTATTTTGCGCAATTTGGATGCTTAAAAGAGGAGCTCCGTCCATGCGGAAAAACGCTTTCAAATTTCCTCCTTGGTCCACAATGGCGATATTCACTTTAATGCCAAGTTCCACAGCCTTTTGCACCGCTTTATCAATCATTTTTTTCGCCAAATCACCGCTGATGCTTTTTTGCGTTAGAAATGCCAATATTCCATCCTCCTTTCTTGATTAATACCGCTATCCTTTCGCAGATACTAAATTTTTTCCTTGCTTTTCTTCTTTTGAGATAGAATTGGCTTCTCTCGAAATCCATTTCACTTTTACTCGAAAAATGCCCGACACAGAAGAGATGGGCGGACCGAGCCAATAGATTTTTTTCTGCTCTGTTACAAGCACACGTCCGTTGCACCATCCTTTTCCTCTATCAATCGCCACGTCATAGCATCCTTTGGAAGGAATCATATAATATCTGTCTAAAAGCAACTCGTCTTTTCCATCTGTACATATCATTTTTCCTTTTGTTTCGTAAAATTCCCCCAAATAGTCAGGAAGTTCTTCCATCAATCCTAATCGAATTTTGTTTCTAATCAGTGTGGAGCTAATTTTTTCATCATTTCGTTTGACATGTTCTACTTTCGTGACAGTGATCGAATACCCGCTGTCTTCCTCCATCATAGCTAAATTCCCTTTTCCTTTTCGGCCGTATGAAAAGTCATATCCAGCTACTGCATGCTTGATTTGCAATGGAATTAAATATTTTTGGACAAATTCTTTCGGTTCCAGTCTTGCAAATTCTGGCGTAAATCGTATTAAATAGAAGTAGTCAACCCCTAAACGGGAAAATTTTTTCGCTTTTTCGGCAGGCGGGAGCAAATAATGGACACGCTCTCCCGTTTTGCCGATAATTTCTTTTGGGTGCGGAAAAAAGCTGATGACCGCTGTTTTTAGCCCCATTTTTTCCGCCAATTTTTTGGTGGTCTGAATGACTTTTTGATGTCCGAGATGAACGCCGTCAAAAAACCCTAGTGCAGCCACGGCGGGGCAAGAGGCAACAAGATGTTGATCATTTTTATGATCAATAATGATGATTTTCAATGAAATGCCCCCTCTTTTTAGCTCGACGCCGCCACTTTTCCGTTTTGTGCCAGCTGATGGTATTTTCCACTGAAAAACAGAAGCGGATCTTGTTCTGTAATGTTTATATCCGTCACTTCCCCAATGAAAAGGGTGTGGTCACCTGCTTGAACTTCGTTAACAACTTGGCAGGAAATTTGCGCAAGAGCGCCTTTAATCACCGGCAGCCCACCCAGCTGTTCAAATTGTACATCTACTTGTTTTTCCAGCTGTCCGGCAAAATTCAGCGAAAGCATTTTTTGATCGTGCGCCAAAATGTTAACGGCATATTTTTTCGATTGTTGGATTTTTTCCAGCATTTTCGCTTTTTCGCCAATGGAAACTAATACAAGTTTCGGATTTAAAGAAACAGACATAAAGGCATTTGCTGTCATTCCATGAATATCTCCGTTAAGCTCTGTCGTAATGACCGTCACCCCTGTTGCAAATTTCCCCATCGCATTGCGAAACAAGCGATCATCCATGTTCACACCACCTCCTTTCCTGTTTGTTATTTCTGAACAAGTTCTTTTTGTGGGGACACCCACGTATCATTGACCCAGCCGTGAAGATCGTAATCATCCAAAGCGGAATCGACAAACGCTTTAAATCGTTCGGAATCTCCAGTGACATCAGCAATTTTTAACGTCTCTAGACGAATGTTCTCATGGTTGCCCGCATAGTTGATTTCATAAAGCTCATGGCGGCCGCCAAATTCTGTTCCGATCGCATCCCAAATCATTTTCATCAATTTCACCCGTTCTTTCGCGCCAATGCCTGAACCGCGATAATAACGATCCAAATACGGACGCAATTCTGGATTTAAGAAGTCGTTGGCACTGGAAGGCAATTGAATGAGTCCCCCCGCTACGACTTGTTCAAAAATTTGTTTGACACGCGGCCATACCATCGGAGCGAGCACGCGGTAAGCGGCGCCGTACTGAAGATTCGGAAGCGCAACGCCATTTTTCATTTCGCAATTGGCCGCCATTGCGGTTGACAGTGCCCAAAACATATTGCGGAACGCAATAACCTCGCCGATGTTTGCCTGGACACCACGAAATTGTTTCGTACCTGCCGCCTCTGTCGCTTTCATTAATAAGCCAACCATAAAATCAAGCTTGACGGCAAAACGCGTACAACCCTGGAATGTAAAGCGGTTAACAAATCCCGTTTCAACAAAAAATCCGTTAACGACGTTCACATTTTTATAGGCAAGAACGTTTTCCCAAGGAATAAATACATTGTCTAATACAATGACTGCATCGTTCTCATCAAAACGGCTGGAAAGCGGGTAATCAAATGGAGAGCCTAATGTTTTGGCAATTTGCTCATACGATTGACGGCTGATCATTTTAACACCGGGTGCATTCATCGGCACAAAGAAGATGAGCGCATGGCTTTGATCGCCATCTCCTAAATCTTGGGCTCCATAGTTGGAGACAAAGTTATAATGAGTTAAGGCAGCCGCCGTTCCCACCATTTTGGCACCGCTTACAATAATGCCGTCATCCCTCTCTTTAACAGCGCGGACATACACATCTTTATTTTCATGAAGCGGCTTGGAACGGTCGACTTGCGGGTTAATAATCGTGTGATTAATAAACGGAATTTCTTTTGTCGTTTTTTTGTACCAATTTCGCGCATTGTCCGCAAACCCTTCGTAATAATTAGCAAACGCTTTCAAATGTGCTGTAAAAGAAGCTTTATAATCAGGAGTTCGCCCCATAAAGCCATAGCTCAGCTTGGCCCATTGGGCAATCGCATCTCTTGCTTCTAAAAGATCTTGAGCATGTTTAGGTTCTTTGAAAAATTTGTGAGTTGGATAACCTTCTTCAGTAGTCGCCGTCAAAATTTTTCCCATTTGTTTATCATGAAGAGCATCATACATTCTTGCAATAGAGCGGGCAGCGTTTTCATAGGCAGGGTGAGCAGTTACATCATCGATCTTTTCCCCATTTAAATAAACAACCCTGTTATCTCTTAGACTTTCTAAATATTCCTTGCCATTCATCATCTTTTATCACCTTCCTAAAATATAATTAACTACTATTTTCACTACGGTTATATCATATAATTGGTTTGAATTTTCAGACAATAACAACATTTGTTGAAAAATTCTTTAAAACTAAACAAATTTTGTTGAAAATGATGAAAAAACTGCCTCTTTGCCAAACGCCAGCGCTGCATCAGCACGGCAAAAAGCTGGCGATTTGCGTGCGAGACAGTCTTTTCTCATAATAGATAGTTATATGATTCTAGTCTCTACCTGCTCTTTTTTCTATTTCTCGCAATGCCGGACCAATCTCTGAAAACTGCTGGATGATCACATCCGCTCCGCGCAGCTCTTCGGCGCTGGCAAATCCAAACAGGCAGCCAATCGACCAAAGCCCATTCTCCTTCGCCGCTTGAATATCGGAGCCCCGATCCCCGACCATCACTGCACTTTCGATCTTGTAGTCATTTAACAATTGTTTGACTAACGCGGATTTCGCTGGCAAGGAAAACCGGTCAAGACTGTAACAATCGATAAAATAGCGCTCAAGCTGGAAGGCGGTCCAAATCGCGGCGAGGTAGCGGGAACGCCCGTTGCTTGCGACAAAAAGCGGGATTCCTTGATCGGCAAGAGACGCAAGCGTCGCAAGCACGTCTTGGTATAACCGCCCGTTTCCTTGCTCGATTTCAGCGATGATATCATCCAAAAACCATGCGGCTGCCCGGGCACGCACCGCCTCATCCGCTTCCGGCATCAATTGGCGCCATACTTCTGGAATCGGGACGCCAAGAATCCGCAAATATTCTTCGACCGGCGTGCCCCCTTGCCACTCTCCTGCGCGGCGCAGACGCTCAAACGTCTTATGCAGGGCAGAAACAAGAACGGTTTCCGTTTGAAACAGCGTGCCATCCATATCGAAAATCATGGCAAATGGAATTTTGCTCATGTAGCTTCCTCCTTCACAAATTGCAGCAGCATGGAATCCATTACTGGTTCATGCCGATTTCCATATAAATTTTTATTCGAAGTCAGATTATCTAAACCGGTATAAAGCGAAACAGTTTTATATCCCGAATCTAACAGCTCATATTGGCGATTCCTTTGTTGCAAATGTCTTATGAGATGAGCTGTGTAAAAGACCAAGCTGTCCCTTGCAAGCAGCGCTGAAAAAGCAATCCTGTTTGCCCTTTCCGTTCCGCGCGCGATATTAGATGGCACTTCAATTACAATGGAGCAGAAAAAGCTTGATTCTTTTCGCCTGCAGCGCCGTTTCCTAACTTTGTTTTTTCATTTTTGCCATTGCGGGAGAAACGATTGGCCAGATGCTGATGGAGCACATCTATCAAGTTTCCGCGCTCATGATATGTTTGGAAAGCAATCAACGATAGAACGCCGTTCATGAATAAACACAAACGGCGCTCTTTTCATCCTTTCATTCAAATAATTGCGGAAGCTGATGAACGAGCGTATATATTCCCATATACGCCATTAAAATGACGACAACTCCCCCAAATATCGTCAGCCACAGCGGATGTTTATAATCCCCGACAATCGTCCGCTTATATGCGGCAATAAGCATAACACCTAACGAAACCGGCAGCACAAGGCCATTTAATGCACCAACTAAAATCAGCGTTTTTACCGGCCGGCCAATAAAGACGAACACCAAAGTCGATGCAATAATAAACAACACTATGAAAAAACGGTGATATTTTTCGATGAATGGGTGAAACGTTCGGATAAAGGTCATGGATGTATACGCGGAACCAACGACCGATGTGATCGCAGCCGCCCACATGACAATGCCAAAAAGCTTATAGCCAATTTCGCCTGCAGCAAGGCGAAATACCGACGCTGGCGGGTTCGCTTCATCTAACGTTAGCCCTTGAGCGACAACGCCTAATGCGGCAAGAAACAGCAAAATTCGCATCAACGACGCTACGCCAATGGCCGAAATCGCACTTTTCGTCACTTCTGGCAAGCTATTTTTCCCTTTTATTCCCGCGTCTAACAATCGATGCCCGCCGGAAAACGTAATGTAGCCGCCAACCGTTCCGCCAACAAGCGTCACAATCGCCAAAAAGTCCACTTTCTCTGGCACTATCGTTCTTACTACTGCCTCTCCAAGCGGCGGATGGGCTGTCCAAACGACGTAGAGCGTTAACCCAATCATGACTATCCCCAAAATCTGCGTAAAACGATCCATCATTTTCCCCGCTTCCTTGACAAGGAAAATGATGATGGCAATCACTGCACTGACAATCGCTCCCATTTCCGCCGACATTCCGAAAAGCACGTTGATGCCCAGCCCGGCACCGCCTACATTGCCGATATTAAACGCCAATCCCCCAAGCACGATCAATCCCGCTATCACATAGCCTAATCCCGGCAATACTTCATTCGCGATATCTTGCGCCCGTTTTTCGGAAACTGCAATAATGCGCCATATATTCGCTTGTGCGCCGATATCAAGAATAATGGAAATTAAAATGACAAAACCAAAACTGGCGGCAAGCTGCTGGGTAAACACCGTTGTTTGCGTCAAAAAGCCCGGCCCGATCGCCGATGTCGCCATTAAAAACACAGCACCAAGTAATATGCGCCATTTGTTGTCTTTTTTCTCCATAGTTTTCCTCCATTCATCTAGTGATAGAGCAAACTGTTATGCCTTCTTTTTGCAGCGCTTCATATAAGTGTCTGGCAAACAGCACCGCTTTCTTGCCGTCTCCGTGAATGCATACCGTTTCCGCCTCAATCGGAACGTCGACGCCTTGCAAAGAACGGACGCGTTTTTCTTTCACCATCATGAGCACTTGCTGGACCGCTTCCTGTTCATCAACAATCAATGCACGCGGATCGCTGCGCGGTGTAAGCGATCCGTCATCCTGATACGTTCGGTCCGCAAACACCTCGTTCGCCGTCCGCAAGCCGAATTTCTTTCCAGCGAGAATCAATTCGCTTCCGGCAAGTCCGTACAGGATTAAGGCTGGATCAACATCGTACACCGCTTTGGCGATCGCCTCCGCCAACACCGCATCTTTTGCCGCCATATTGTAAAGCGCGCCGTGCGGCTTGACATGCGTCAGCGTTCCTCCTTCCGCTTTCACAAACGCCGATAGCGCTCCAACTTGATAGACGACATACGCATACGCTTCATCTGGAGTTACCGCGATGTTGCGGCGGCCAAATCCGAGCAAATCGGGAAACCCTGGATGGGCGCCGATCGCAACATTTTGTTCTAGCGCCATTTGCACCGTTTTCCGCATGACAAGCGGATCCCCGGCATGAAAGCCGCACGCGATGTTGACGGAAGTGACGTATTGCAATATTTCTTTTTCTTCGCCGAGACGGTATATTCCAAAGCTCTCGCCAAAATCACAATTCAAATCAACGCGCATCATCCATTTCCCTCCATTTTTGCTGAATAATCATCTTCCATTTTTTCATTTGCTGCTCACGTTCCACGTATAGCCGCTGCGCTTCCTGCCATGATACTTTTTGAAATTGAATGTAATCACCTGGACGCGCCTGCGCCAAAATGGGAAGATCGGCGCTAATGACTTGGGCGATGCGCGGATAGCCGCCTGTCGTTTGGCAATCCGCCATCAGCACGATCGGCTGGCCGGATGCGGGCACTTGAATCGTCCCGAATGTAACTGCTTCGGAAATCATTTCATGATTTGTCGCACGTTCAAGCGCTTGTCCTTGCAGGCGGTAACCCATGCGGTCCGACTGTGTCGTTACTTCATACACAGAAGCGAAAAATCGTTCTTGGCTCTGTGCTGTAAACATGCCATATTCGGGGCCTTCTGCGACACGAACAATCTTTTTCTTCCCGTTTATGTAATTTCTTTCCGAAAAAGCTATCCCCCAACGAACTGGCTTTTCCTGAATCGTAATCACAGGTGCCCGCAATGGCAGCACATCGCCCGACCGCAGCGCTCTTCCGTGAAAACCGCCGATGCCCGCTTGTACGTACGTAGAACGGCTGTTCATGACAGGCGGAACGTTAAGGCCGCCCGCAAAAGCGACATATGCGCGATAACCGCTTTGGCACGCCCCGATCGATAATACATCGCCTTTCCGAACGAAAAGCGGTTTCCACATCGATACAGGCTCGCTGTTTAATGTGCAGCGAAACGAGCCGCCGCAAATCGCAATGAGCGCATCTGTGTCAAAACGGAGCGTCGGGCCGTTCATCGTAATTTCCAATGTTGCTTCATCGGCGTCGTTTCCGACAAGCAAATTCGCAAGCCGGCTCGCAAACGAATCCATTGCCCCGCCAACGGATACGCCGGCTTTTTGATATCCGAACCGTCCTTTTCCTTGCACGGTTGTGAAAAATCCACTATGTATTACTTGAATTGTGACCATCATCCCACATCCTGTACTCTTCTTCCGTAATCGGGCGAAATTGTACAATATCCCCAGCGCGCAGCAAACTCGGTTCCGGATCATGCGGCCGGAACAAAGCGAGCGGCGTTCTCCCGATAATTTGCCATCCACCAGGAGTCGCGAGCGGATAGATCCCCGTCTGGCTGCCGGCAATGCCGACCGAACCGGCCGGCACATGAGTTCTCGGTGTTGAGCGGCGCGGTGTCGCGATTTCAGGAGACAACCCGCCTAAATAAGCAAAACCGGGGGCGAAGCCAATCATATACACGCGGTAACTTTCTCGGGAATGGATGGAAATCACTTCTTCTTCGCTTATCCCATGAAAACGGGCGACTTCTTGCAAATCCGGGCCAAACTCTCCGCCGTAACAAACAGGAATGACCACTGTCCTCGCAGCCGCCTTTTTTATGTGTCCCACCCGCTTAAGCTCCGTTCGCAGCCACTTGCATATTTCTTCGTAGCCGCCAGCAACGAGCGGGTCATAATACACCGTCACAGATGAAAATGTTGGAACAATATCCAAAATCCCTTTCTTTTTCTGCTCTTCTAAAAAAACGGTGACGCGATGAACATGCTCATTCACCGCTTCATCTACTTCCGTGGAAAAGCGGATCGTCACTGCCCATTCACTTAAAGGAAACATCGTGTAATCCATCTTTTATCCCTTCCTTGGAAAACCAAGCTGTTCGGAAATTTGCCAAGCGGCTTGCTGCAACATCGGCACCATTCGTTGAACCGCCTCCGGCGAAAAGCGATGTTCCGGGCCAGCGATGCTCAATCCCGCCACCACATTTCCTTCATGATTGAAAATCGGCACCGCAACGGCGGCGGAATAATCCTCCAATTCCGAATAGCTGACCGTATATTGCCGCTTCCGGTCTTGTTCAATGATGGCCCGCAACGTGTCCCGCCGGACAATTGTATTTTTTGCAATTTTCACCATTTTAACATTGTCGATGTAGCGCTGTTGTTCATCACGATCCATAAACGTCAGCAATACACGCGGGCACGCCCCGGCGTACAACGGAGCGCGCCGCCCTACTTTTGTGTACACGCGCACTGGTTCTGATGTGTCGACCTTTTCAATATAAATCGCTTCATTGCCATCGCGAATGACTAAATTGACCGCTTCCTTCGTGTCTTCTTTCAGCCGCTCCATAACCGGAAGCGCGATTTTCCGGAGGTCTAACCGCTCGGCAACAAGCATGCCAAACGACAAAAATGCTAAACCAAGTTGATAATAGTCGTCCGTTTTTTGCAAAAAGCCAAGCTTTACTAAGGATTGCGCCATCCGATAAACCGATGTTTTTGGCATTTGCAATAATTCGACCATCTCCTGCAACGTCAGCCGCTCGCGATCGATGAATAATTTCAGCATTTCCATCGTTTTGACAACCGTTTTATTCATCACACTCTTCCTCTGTTCCAAATATTGAAACACTTATTCCATAAAATGAATTTTGTTATTCATTATAATAAAAATACACAAAATTTTCTATATTATTTTTTTATTAAAAAACATAAAACCGTCTAATATCGTCTTTCACAGTTCTTCTTGATAAAATTGACGGTTTTTCTTGAATAATTTCTTTTTCCACCTCTTCCGCTTGGCATGGCGCTGGCGATCGCCAAGCGGCAAAAACTACTGATAGCTCTTTTATATAGCCCGCGCTGAAATTCGCAACGGAACGCGCATCAAAAAACACGGAGAATACAGAAGAAAGGGATTAACATAGCTCAAATAAAAAAAGCGACACACACAGCTAGTGGTGCATCGCTTTTTAGTATCCGAGCGGGCGGCGAACATTTCGGTTTTTCTGGCAATTTCATTATAGACATGATAATTTGTTCCGAAATTCGCTATTTTCATTTTCAATAACATTTTTGGATGGAAACCATTACAATAATCCGACCCATTTCCAGTAAGTAGCGCTAAATAAAAGAATCAGTAAATAGCCGATAACCGTTAAAGGAACCCCTGACTTCAAGAGATCTTTTACGTTGAAAGCACCTGTTCCATACGCCAGCATATTTTGCGGTGCGCTCACCGGCAGTAAAAATCCAAAACTAACCACAAACTGTTGAATCAGCACAAAACCAATGGGATTAACGTTTAAATCAGCGGTGGTGGCAAATGCTATTAATATAGGGATTAATGCAGACGATAAACTTGTCGCACTAGCAAAACCTAAATGAATCAATATATTAAATAACGAAATGATTGCAATGATGATAAGAATCGGCATTTTTTCTAATCCCATTACTTCAAACACTTTATTCGATAACCATTGGGCTCCTTTCGTATCTAATAAAATCGTGCCAAGAGCAATACCGACCGCAAACACAATAATCGTTCCCCATGGAATCAGTTTTTCAACAGATTTCCAATCCAATACGCCAATCTTAGGAGTCAATAACACTGCCACCGCTATGAGAGTCACTGTTGTAGTATCAAAAGAATGGAGCCTTTCTTCTGTCGCCCAAAATAAAAGCAGAACAGTGGAAATGATGATAAGCCGTTTCTCCACCGGTTGCAACGGCCCTAAATCTTTTAGTTGCGAAGAGATTAATGCCTGCCCCCCTTCGATCACTTTCGTCTCAGGTTTTATTAAGTGGATCATGACGAAATAAAGAACAATGGACATTAAAGCCGACCAAGGGGCTGCATACAGAAACCAAGAGCTCCACGAAATCGATGCGCCAAACTCTTTCTCCATAAACCCTAAAGCAACCATATTTTGTGCAGCCGCTGTCTTAATTCCTACATTCCAAATGGAAACTGCTTGCACCGCTGTAATAACAAGAAGTGCACTTAATCGGCTATCTTTTGGCAATCCGAACGCCGCTACCATTCCCAGCAACATCGGAATAACAGCACCCGCCCGCGCTGTTGCGCTCGGGACAAAAAAGGCTAAAACAATGGATACAACAATTGTGCCTATCACAATATTTCTTGTTTTCGTTCCGACACGAGATAAAATCCATAGTGCGAGCCGTTTGTCAAGAGAAGTAGCTTGCATCGCTGCTGCAAGAAAAAGCGCTGCCGCCACTAATGCCACCGCTGGATTACTAAATCCCGATAATGCCATTTTCAGCGCCTCGCTTGTCCCAATGCGGGCGGAAGGATGATCGATGCTAGGTGACATGCCAAGCAATAAACCGACAAGGCCGATAATCATCGCCGCACTTACTGGATAAGACACCGCTTCGGTGACCCATAAAATAACTGCAAATGCTAAAATAGCTAAAGCTCGTTGGCCAGCCACAGGCAAATCGGCCGGGTTCGGCAGCAACATAATCACCATTAGTACGATAAATGCGAAGATGAGCCAAACCATTTTTAACTTGCTTTTTTTCACTTTTTCACTCCCCCTTTTTCCTCAGAGCATTTCCATATATCTCCTACTTTTATTATAAGGAATTATTTTCTAGTAAAACGATGATACATTTGTACATATTTTGAAAACTTTCCTGCCTAAGTCAGCTTTATGTTTCAGTCTCCCCATTTTACTAGACAAAGAAAACAGCTTTTCACAATAACTAGAATGCTTGATTACATAATGAAAAAATTTGTTTTTTATCATCAAAAAAATCATGACCGAACAACCACGTAACAGTAAACAACGGTTGTCCGGTCATGATTCGTTGAGCAAATATATGGCTGAGTTATTATTGTCGTTTCTGAAGATGAGAAAGCACAGCGGAAATCCCGTCGATCAAATCTCCAGCAAGCACATCCCATTGTGAATGCCCGTTTTCCACAAGCATATCCGCGGCTTTTCCATGAACCCAGACGGCATTGCTAATGGCTTCTTGCGCGGAGTGATGCTGCATGAGAAACGCAGCAATCATTCCTGTCAGCACATCGCCGCTTCCGCCCTTCGCCATCGCTGGATTTCCCGTCGTATTGACATATTGCGAACCATCTGGCGTTGTGACGATCGTATAAGGCCCTTTCAACACGACATAAATGCCATACTCGGCTGCCAACTGTTTGGACAGGCCAAATCGGTCTCTTTCGATGTCACCGATCGATAAACCAAGCATGCGCGCCATTTCCCCAGGGTGCGGAGTCACAACGGTGACATTCTTTCGTTCGCGAACGAGTGCAGCGCATTCGTTCCAAAAAAACAATGCATCCGCATCCATCACGATCGGCACCGGCTGCTGCAATAAAGTGCGGACGAGCTGCCGCACCCCATCCGTCCGTCCCATCCCTGGGCCAAGCGCGACCGCATCGATATCCAATGTTGAAACATCGATCACACCGGAAAACGAACCGTCACGCGACGGGCATGGATAGCACATTGCTTCCGGAACGCGGTTGGCAACGACGGAATAAATGTCATCCGGCACAGCCATCGTCAACAACCCTGCACCGCTCCGCAGCGCGGCTTTCGCCGTTAACGTAATCGCTCCTGTCATCGGCCGGGAACCGCCAACAACAAGCAATTTTCCGTATGTTCCTTTATGGGACGAGCGTTTCCGTTTCGGCAACGTCCGCACCACATCTTCTTCTTCCCATATCAAGCGGACTGCAGCATTCCGCTCCACCACAAGCGGCGGGATGCCAATGTCAACAACAGCAAGCTCCCCATAATAATCAGCCGCCGGGAACGTGTACGCCCCAAGTTTCGGGCATTGAATCGTGATCGTCACATCGGCGCGGACTGCTGTTTCTGCCTCTCCTCCATCAGCCGGCGTTCCGCTTGGTATATCAATCGCATAAACGGTAGCATTAGAACGGTTTACCATTTCGATAATCTCTTTATACGGGGAGCGCACCGCCCCTTGAATGCCGATGCCAAGCAGCGCATCAATAATTACATCATAATGGTGGATTTGTGTGGCAAAAATCCGTTCATTTCCGGCATATTCTTTGATGTCGTACCCCGACCGTTCGTAAACGTCCAATGCGGTCTTTGCCGCTCCCTTTATCTTTTCTTTTGGCGGAACAAGCCATAAATCAATGTCATATCCGTAACTTTTCAACATTCTCGCGACGACAAATCCGTCGCCGCCGTTGTTCCCTGTCCCTGAAAGCACCGCCACACGTGCCGAACGCGAAATGCGCTCTTTCAGCACATGGAACAGCGCTTGCCCTGCATTTTCCATTAATGAATCATCGCTAATGCCAATATTTTCGATCGTGTCGCGATCGATGGCATACATTTCCGCTGCCGTCACCACTCTCATGACCATCTTCCTCCTATTTGACGTATCATCACTTTCGCTATTTACTTTCATTTTACCTTACTATCAAAACAAGATTTACGCCAGTTTTCTAAACCGTACATAAAAAATTTTTAATAAAATCAATGATGTAAACGTTTTCTTTCATTTTTATCACATAAATGCTTATTGACAACCTCCTTTTGAATGATTATGATTTTAGTTACAAAAATGGAATAGCGGAAACCGCTTATCAAGAGTGACCGAGGGAACAGGCCCAATGACGTCCGGCAACCTCCCGTTAGGGGAACGGTGCCAAATCCTGCAGAATGAGTCTTTCATTCTGAAAGATAAGTCGGTGTTTACATACATACCGATGCCTCTTTCTGAATGAAAGGGGCATTTTTGCTTTTCCTCTTTCCGTTTGGCCGCATCAAGGAGCGAAATTCCTGAAAATCGGCAAACTTAGCAAAAATAAAACAATAGAGGTGAAAAAGGCAATGATTGAGATAAAAAACGTAACGAAAATATATTCTACAAAAAAGAAGCAAGTTGTCGGTGTTGATAATGTTTCCTTAACGATTCAAAACGGGGAAATCTTTGGAATCATCGGTTACAGCGGTGCGGGAAAAAGCACGTTGCTGCGCTGCTTAAACCTTTTGGAACGCCCGACATCCGGCCAAGTCATCATCGATGGTGTCGATTTAACGGCATTGAACGACAAGCAGCTGCGGCAGGCCCGTTTAAAAATCGGCATGATTTTTCAGCATTTTTATCTCGTCAGCTCCAAAACAGTGTTTGAAAATGTCGCATTTGCCTTAAAAGCGGCAAAAAAGCCAAAAGAGGAAATTGAAAAACGAGTCAATGAACTGCTTGAAATGGTCGGGCTTTCCGATAAACGGGACGCATATCCGTCCCAGCTCAGCGGCGGCCAAAAACAGCGGGTCGGCATCGCCCGGGCGCTTGCGAACGATCCGACTGTCCTTTTATGCGACGAAGCAACATCGGCGCTCGACCCAAGCACAACAAAATCGATTTTAGCTTTGTTGAAAAAAATCAACCGCGAACTTGGCATCACGATCGTGCTGATAACCCATGAAATGGAAGTCGTCAAAGAGATATGCGACCGCGTTGCCGTCATGCAAAACGGAAAAATCATCGAATTGGGAACGGTGTATGATATTTTTACGAATCCGAAAGAGGAATTGACGAAATCATTTATTAACAGTGTGCTGCAATTTGAGCTTCCTGACGATTTGTTAAAGAAGCGGAAAGGAACGATTGTAAAAATTCAATTCAAAGGCGAAATTGCCGAAGAAGCCGTCGTTTCTGACATGCTGCAAACGTTCAAAGTAAAAGGAAATATTTTGCACGGAAAAATTGAATATATCCAAGATATGCCGCTCGGCATCTTCGTTATGGAGCTCACCGGCGATCCTGGCGAAGTCCAGCGTGCCATTGACTATATTTCACAAAGAACACACGGATTGGAAGTGATTGCCCATGCTGCTTGATTCACTGATCCAGTTAATTCCAGAACTGAATAAAGCGTTTTTTGAAACGATTTATATGGTGGCAATTTCGCTTTTCGTGGCGATCATCGCCGGCTTGCCGCTAGGAATCTTATTGTTCGTTACCGACCGCGGCTTATTTTTAGAAAATATAGCGGTAAAATCGATCCTTGGTTTTATTGTTAATATGATACGGTCGATTCCATTTGTCATCTTGCTTGTCGGGCTGTTGCCGCTTACCAAACTGATTACGGGAACAACGATCGGACCTACTGCAGCATCTGTATCATTGTCAGTAGCTGCCGTCCCGTTTTTTGCTAGAATTGTTGAAACATCGTTGCGGGAAATTGAAAAGGGGGTTATTGAGGCAGCGATCGCTGTTGGCGCCACCCCTTGGATGATTATTAAAGATGTTCTCTTGCCTGAGGCACGCCCCGGCATTGTGCATGGAATTACGATAACAACGATAAGTTTAATCGGATACTCGGCAATGGCAGGTATTGTCGGAGGCGGAGGAATTGGCGACTTGGCGATTCGCTTCGGTTATTACCGCTACGACGATACCGTTATGATTACGACGATTGTCATTTTAATTTGCCTTGTACAAATCATTCAGTTTTTCGGTGACCGCATCGCCCGTTTAGTGGACAAACGATAGATTGAAAATAAAAAAATTATAGGGAGGAACTTGTTATGAAAAAACAACTATCCATCATTCTCGCTTTCTTGCTATCATTTGGCATTCTCGCTGCCTGCGGAAACAAAGAAACCGCTTCGAATGCCGCAGAAGACAAGGAGAAAAAAGAACTAACCATCGGCGCTACTTCCGGACCATACAGCGACATGGTCAATAAAGCAATTAAACCGATATTGGAAAAGAAAGGCTACAACGTAAAAGTAGTCGAGTTCAGCGACTATATTCAGCCAAACTTAGCGCTTGCCAACGGGGATTTAGACGCTAATTTGTTCCAGCATAAAATTTACATGGAAAATTTCGCGAAAGAGCACCATCTCGATCTTTCCGAAGTCATTATCGTGCCGACTGCGCCGATGGGAATTTACTCGAAGAAATTTAAATCGCTTGACGAGATCACGGATGGTAGCGAAATCGCGATTCCTAACGATCCAACCAACTTAGCAAGAGCGCTTTTAATTTTGCAAGACAAGAAATTAATTAAGCTCGATCCGTCTGTCAACCCGCTCACCGTTTCGGAAAAAGACATAAAAGAAAATGTAAAACATCTTAAATTTAAGCCGATTGAAGCCGGCCAATTGCCGCGCACCGTGGAAAGCGTCGATTTAGCCGCTGTTCCCGGCAACTATGCCTTAGCCGCAAAAATGAAGCTAACGGATGCGCTTGCATTAGAAAACATGCCGGATGATTATCGCAACCGCATTGTTGTCAACACAAAAGACTTAAACAAACAATTTGTCAAAGATATTAAAGAAGCAGTAGAATCGAAAGAATTTGAACAAGTGATCGATAAGGAATTCAAAGGGTTCGGCAAACCAAAATGGATGCTGGAACGGAAATAATAATCCCCCACACAAACACGCCGCCTGCTTGCGGCGTGTTTGTTTTCGCGATTTTCGTCGATATTCAAGGGCATGGACGTTTTCCGTATAAAAGAGTTATAGTAAAAAATATAAACAAATTAAAAGAGGCGAGAACATTGACGTACATCGAATTAGGCACGCGTGAGTATAAGAAAGCTAGTTTGGCATTATTTTTCGGCGGGTTTGTCACCTTTGCGATTTTATATACGACACAGCCGTTGCTGCCGGTTTTCGCAAAAGAATTTCATGTTTCCGCCGCCTCCGCCAGCTTGACGGTGTCCGTATCTACCGGAACGTTAGCGGTAATGATGCTTATCGCAGCTAGTTTATCCGACCGCGTCGGCAAAAAGAAGGTGATGATGATATCCATGTTGCTGACATCGATGCTGGCGCTGGCCATGTCGTTTAGCCCCAACTTTATTTCCCTTGTCCTTGCCCGCATGTTCCTCGGCATGGCAGCCGCAGGCATCCCATCTCTGGCCATGGCCTACGTCGCCGAAGAATTTCATCCGGCCGGGATCGGAAAAGTAATGGGGCTGTATATAAGCGGGACGAGCCTTGGCGGCATGGCTGGCCGGATTTTAACCGGCCTGTTAACCGACTTGTTTTCGTGGCGGACAGCGCTATTTGCCATTGGAATTATTTCGCTTCTGTTAAGCTTGATTTTTGCTCTCATTCTCCCGGCACCTCGTCATTCAGTGAACAAACCGCTCAATGGCAAAACCGCGCTGCGGGCATATGCCGTTCATTTACATAATAAACCGTTAATGGCTCTTATTGTGCTTGGCTTTTTATTTATGGGCGGATTTGTGACGCTGTATAATTATATCGGCTTTTTATTAGGCGATCCGCCGTATTCGTTCAGCCAGTCCGTACTTGGTTTTTTGTTTATCGTGTACTTGTTCGGCAGCTTTAGCTCGGTTTATATGGGAAAAAAAGCCGACTTATCCGGCCATGCGCTGGTGTTAAGCATTTCCGTGGCATTAACCGCACTTGGTGCGGTGGTTACGCTTGTTCCGTCTGTTGTTGTCAAAATCATCGGGCTTTCGTTATTTACCTTCGGCTTTTTCGGCTGTCACTCGATCGCGAGCGCTTGGATTGGCGAATGTGCGAACGTGAATAAGGCGCAAGCCTCTTCTCTTTACCTCTTATTCTATTATTTAGGCTCCAGCCTTGCTGGCACAGCCGGCGGCTATTTTTGGACCCACTTTCATTGGCTTGGCGTCATCACATTTATTGTGATTTTATTGTTATTAAGCTATCCGCTGATCAGCTATGCTCATAAACATCTCAAGCAGTTACCACAATAGAGGAGAGAAAAGGCTTCTTCACCTTCTCTCTTTTCTTGCTCTGCAAAAGGGATGAACGCGATAAACATCGATGTTTCAATTAGCGGCTGTTTGGCAAACAGCTGTCTCGCTTCGATAGCGGCCAGAGATTCACTCGACGTTAATCTACCGCCGTTGTTTCTGCCTGTACCAGGCTAACGCTTTCTTCTCCGTCTCTCTTACAAATGCCTCTTTTCCTTTTATATATGCTTGGATATCATTAGGAAACCGTTTGGCAAGCGCTATTTTCAAGCGGCTGTATGCCTTGGCCTCTTCGGGATGGGCGATCATATATTCCTTAAGCGCTATATGTCTCACAATATGCTCACTTCCTGCCGGAAACACATGGACATGGTGGGTGCGCTCATCCCCGCCTTTTTGGAAAAAGCGGCGCTGCGGAATGCCGTTTTCTCCCATCGCCTGATAGCCAAGTTCTGCCATTGCCTTATGATATTGGTCGACGTGATCAATATGATGGACTTCTAGCAAAATATCAATAATAGGCTTGGCGCTCATTTCCGGGATGGCCGTGCTGCCAATATGATCGATGCGCAAACATTCTTTGCCAAATACTTGTTTCAGCTTTTCCGCTTCTTTGGCAAACATCGTCGCCCACTGCTCGCAAAACGGGACGACTTCTACTTTCCGGGCAATGATGATCACATCCTTTTCCTCGCTGTCGTTGCAAAACGGTTATTTTTGGCTTTCGATCACCTGCAGCCCAAATTGCAAACAGTCTTCACAAATTGACGCAAACGGCCCTCTGGCAAGACGTTGTTTCTTACGAAAGCAAAACGAGCAGCGTTCGTTCGCGCTTTCTTTCGCCGTTGAGGACATACCGTTTCTTTCCGCCATGTTCAGCATTTTCATGTTCTCATACACATGATGGATCAATATCTCATCAATAGATGCAAACTCCCCTTTGCATTTCATGGCGGCGAGCTTGCTAGCGACCGCCATCCCTTCATAAAATCGCTGTCTCTCTTTGTCTTCGTCATGTTCCGCTGCCGCCATCATGTCTTCGGAAAATTGCTCCAACGCTTCTGCTGTCAAGCTGTTCAGCCATGTTTTTTGGTCACCATTCATTAAATCATCTCCCCCTATTCTAGTTACTTATTCCCAATACGACAAAAAGCGGGCATATTCCTTCTTATTGTCGCTCATCAAGAAACCGAGCGCGGACGTCGGAGGCGGGCATCAGGCAATGGTCGCGCTTTCCAAACCATTTATACCGATGCTTGGCGACAAAATCATATACACTATCCCGCAGCGGCTTTGGAACAAGCCAAAATATATATAACAGCTTCCAAGCGCCAGCAAGATGCCGGCAAATGCGGAGAACGGCGCTTGACTTCGCATAATAGCGGCTGTTTTCAAGCACCACGAGACTGTCCATTGCGGGAATGCCAAACTTTTCCCGCAGCGCTTTGCCTGTTTCACTTTGCAAAGAAGCAAAGCGAAATACGGCATGCGGGTCGCGCGCGATAATAAATTGCACACTCGCGCTGCAAAGCGAACAAACACCATCAAACAAGATGATTGGATGCATCATTCTCCCCCGTTTTCTCGCCATTGACCGGTTCCATACATTCTATGACATCGTTTTTCGGTGAATTGACTATCGTCGACACTTCGTACATTTTCATTTCTTCAGCAGGATACGGCTGCAACAGTGATTTCACATAATCGGTATCTTCAAGATGCGGATCCAGCCAGGCGTCATGCCAATCTTGCGGCAAAATTACCGGCATGCGGTCGTGAATTTCTTTCACTAATTCGTTCGCCGTTGTGGTGATAATTGTGCACGTATACAGCGTTTCGCCACGTTTTTCCCATGTTTCCCATAAACCAGCAAATGCAAATGGCTGTCCGTCCCGCAATGTTATGCGGTACGGGATTTTTTTCCCTTCTACCGTTTTCCACTCATAAAATCCGTCGGCCAAAATCAAACAACGTCTCCGTTTGAGCGCGCGGCGAAAGCTTGGCTTTTCATCGACCGTTTCCGCCCTTGCGTTAATCATCTTCCATCCGATTTTCGGATCATCCGCCCAAGATGGCACCAACCCCCACTTCATCATCTTCCCAATTCTTTTCCCTTCCGCTTCAAATACGGTCAGCACCGCTTGATTTGGCGCGATATTGAACCGGGGCGCGATGTCTTCTTCGAAGACAAACTTAAAAAGCGATCGAAGCTGCTCAATCCCAACAGCTAATGAAAATCGTCCGCACATCGACAATGTCCCTCCCTTTATATAATATAGGCGGATGAAAAAGGAATTTGCTTCATAGTAAGTAAAAGTATAATATAAAAAAGGGGTTATATGCATGGAACTTGTTGCGCTTGGATACTTTGGCGTTGTGATGTTGCTGCTGCGAGGGACTACGCCGGCGCAAAAGCGGCGGATTTGCGGCACGTTTGCCGCTTTGGTCGCCATCTTTATGATTGGCTTATTTTATAGATTCACTATCAACCAGGATCACTCGGAATGACAACACACGGGGGGCCGTTCCGTCATATCTCGTGTTTGCTTTTTCATTGCTTCTGCTTATGTTGTTTCGCTTTATTCTGAAAGCAATGGCGGCACCTTCTGGAGCACGAGTATGGCTGTTTGTTTTTGCCATCTTCTTTACGCTCGTTTATGCCGTCGCTTACATTGTGTTATTTTTTCCGGTTGTGCCGTGAGGCAGCCCGTAATGCGCAAGAAAAAACTCCTTAGACATGAAATTCTCACATGCCCAAGGAGCATAAATGAGCTAAAGCGTATTTTTTTCATCCTTAGCAAACAATATATCTCTTTGTAATTTTTTCTAAACTTTCTGCCATTTTTTGAAGTGTACTAGATGATGCGTCTAAATTTTGCGCGGTGTGTACTTGTTTTTCCACCGCCGCATTTAATTCTTGCGTGCCGGCTGAAATTTGTTGGACAGCGCTGGCAATCGACTCGATAGCGCGGTTTAATTGTTCTATCGCTGACGCTTGTTGATCGACAGCATTGGCGATATTGGTAGAATTTTCGTTAATCTTTTCGGTGACAGACATGATTACAGAGAGGGAATGTTTTGCTTTATCAGCTAAATGCTGGCTTTCTATCACTTCATCTCTAACCTTATCCATTTCAGACATAGCTTCATCTGTACTTTTTTTATTCCGATTAACAATTTCAATAATATTTTTGGCCGCTTTTGCGCTTTCTTCCGCCAATTTTCTCACTTCTTCGGCTACAATAGTAAAGCCTTTCCCATGCTCGCCGGCGCGGGCCGCTTCGATAGCAGCGTTTAGCGCAAGCAAATTAGTTTGATCACTAATGTTCGTAATGATATTCACCAGCTGGGCGATTTCATTCGATTCGCTGTTCAACCGCGAAATTGTATTTTTTAGTTTTTCGGAAGCAGATGCCACTAACGTTAATCGTTGAACAACGTGATCGACTGCGTCAACGCCTTCTTTGGAAGTGTTTAAAGATTCTTTTGTGACATCATTCGCTTGTTGGGCCGACGCATTGATCTCTTCGACAGAAGCGTTGATCTCTTCAACAGCCGCCTGAACTTCTTCAATATTGGCGCTTTGCTCTTGGATGCTTGCAGAATTTTGCTGGATCGATGCAGATAATTGTTCCATCGATTTCATCGATAAATTTGCCGATTCAGACAGTGAATTAGAAAATCGGACTAATTCATTAGAATCGCTTTGCAGCTTTATGATTACATTGCGCAAACTTGCCGTCATATTGTTGATGGTCCTTGACAGTATCTCCAGCTCGCCTTTTGCTTCCACTTGAACCGTCTGGCTTACATCGCCATCCATAATAACCCGCGCCCGTTCTGTAAGCTCGAAAATCGGTTTTACTAGAAAATAATGGAGAATGCCAAAAGAAACGATAATTGACACCACGGATACTGTAAACGAGACCGCTATTCCATTTACTACATTTTCAAGAAGATAGCTCATGAGATAATGCACTAGTTCAAACCCTACGAGAGTGAGCAAAATAACGCGGCTTAAATATGACACTTTCCATCTCATTGAGCTGTCCTTCCTTTCTTGTTTTTTCAAGCATTTTCTACATGTACCGCTAATTTCATTGTTTCCATCCTTAACAAAGATGATGGCATTTGCGAGAAATAGCGAAACATGCATCCGCGCGTGCCATTCTTCCTTCTTCACTCCCGTTTCTTTCATTCTTGAATGACGTTTTTGTTTATCATAACTTAAATGATATCGTGGAATCATAATTTTAAAATAACTCTTTATTCCTAATTTTTAACTGACACGACATCCATAAAAAACCGGAAACATTTTCTGATAATAAAAAACATTTCCGGTTCATCTTGGCTACCGCTATTTTCGGAATTCTTCCTCTAAATTATCGCGCAATAAGAACACGATCACCCGCTCCCCTGTGCGGGTGCTGATGTCTGTATGCATGCTGATGACATCCTTTCCTGTGATTCGCGTAATCATTTCTTTTAATTGCTCGCTGCCTGATTCAATTAAATCCGCGCGAATCCGCTTAATCGACAGCAACCCCTCCTTCGTGCTTGCTAAGTTTTTTTCCGCTGGAGTTAAAATTCCTTTCAATTGAATAAGAATAATATTCCGGATGATGTCCGTTTTCACGGCAACTGATCCTCGTCCTAAATATTCTTTTTCCCATTGCGTCAGCGCACGGCTGATTTGATCTTCCATTTCTCCTTTTGATACAGGCATCTTTCTATTCCCCTTTTCCCTTGAGCTTCTCCCGCTGACTCGCTTTGCCCGTCAAAGAGGGAGGCTTCTCTGTTATTTGCTGAACAAAAAAACGGCATGGTCACTATTTCAGTGAAACATCCCGGTCAAGCCAAAACAACATATGTATTCATTGTGTTGCTTCCCATCTAGCAATTGAACGATCTATCAAAACGGCATGATTTATTTACTATTATCATTAATTCATATCGTTTTTTCTGTCAAGAAAAAATTTTACTTTACAATTCGCATCTTTTTAGAAACTCTGCCCATCAATGCTCCTTCCTCCAGCAAGCTTATCTCTGTCGAATTGTGCCCACTTCATTTATCAAATAACAGAGCCGCCATGGAAGCGGCTCTGTATCATTTTCGTCACGAAGGGGATAGCTGTCTCTGTCCATGAATAATGACTTCAAAATGGCGAACAGAAAGCATTTGTTCATCCACTAAATGGCGATTCCAAATATGCTGCAAAAAGAGCTGGGCAATCAAGCAATTCCGTTCATTTTCTTGGGCGCGTTCGAGAGCGACGACGCTTAAATAAATGTCACACAGGCGGTTGGCGATTTTTTTTGCATGAAATGTTTGCACCTCTTCCGGCTGGCCGTCAAGCCGCTTCAACGCTTCCGCAAGTTCGTGTAATCCTTGCTTCACCGGACTGGCAAGCGGCTCAACATCGTCAGAAAGGGAAGAGAGCGCCTCCGCCATTTTGGCAATAAACTGCTCATGAACACGGTATTTACGCATTAACCGCAACACTTCCAGTCCTAAAATGTTAGCCGTCCCTTCCCATACCGTCAGCACTTGCGCATCACGAAGCAAGCGCGGCGTCACGAAATCTTCGATATAGCCGTTGCCGCCGTGCATTTCGATCGCTTCATGGGCAAAGGCGATGGCTTCTTCAGCGGTGCGCATTTTCAATAAGGCGATGAGAAGACGGTTCCACGCTTTTTCTTCCTCTGTCGCTTCATCCGGTGCAGTCATGACTCGCTCAAACACGGAAATCATTTCAAAGCAGGCGCTCGTTTGCACTTCTTGCCGTGCCGTTAAATCGGCAAGTGTTTCTCGAACCATCGGATAGTCGGTCAGTTTATGACCGAAGGCAGTGCGGTTAGCGGCATACTGCTTCGCTTCCTCTAATGCCCGCTTCATAATGCCGATCGACCCGACCGCATTGCAGACGCGCGACAAGTTTAACGCTTCCATCATATAATAGAAGCCTTTTTTCGGATCGCCGATGACATACGCTTTCGCTCCGTCAAAGACAACCTCTGCCGACGGCACGGCGCGAACTCCCAGCTTATCTTTCAAACGGCGGATTTGAATGCTGTTAAGCGTGCCGTCTTCGTTGCGCCACGGGACAAGGAATAAGCTCAGCCCTTTTGTTCCCGGCTCGCTTCCGTCAATGCGCGCTAGCACGGCGGCGACACCGCAGCGGCCGGCGTTGCTGGCAAAATATTTTTCCCCGAACAATTTGTAGTGATCGCCGCACGGAACGGCACGCACCGCATTAGCGCCGACGTCAGAGCCGCCTTGGCGCTCCGTTAAAAAAGTGGCGCCTTCATACAATTCAATTTCTCCGGTGGAAATGACATGCGGCAAATATTTTTTTTCAAATTTTCATCGGCAAAATGTTCAAGCAAATAGGCGGTGGCCATAGTCAATGTCACCGGGCAATAAACCCCTGTCTCCACCTGTGACAATAGGTAGCCTTGCGCGTACGAATAAATATAATTTCCTTTCCGCCCCAGCTCAGGAATCGGCTTATGGACATAGCCGACGATTCCCGTTTCATATGTTTGTTTCGCCGTCTGCTGGTAGCCTTCATTAACCCATACTTCAGAAATCTCGTTGCCAAAGCGATCGTATTTGATCAGGCGCGGCTGGCCTTCGCGGTCGGTGTGCACAGCACGGCGGTCAATATCGGTCATGCAAAGCTGGTAAAACTGTTCCAGCTCTTTTTCCGCATAGGCATATAACTCCTTATCTAAATACTTTTTTAAGTTGGCGAGCAAATTCGGATCAACGTCGCTCAGCCGTCTCATCGTACTTCCCCCTTAACACTTGTTTTAACACTTTTCCTGTCGCATTGCGCGGCAGTTCCTCAATTTGCTCATATAAGCGCGGAATTTTATAGTCAGCGATCTTCCCTTTAAGAAAGCGTTTACAAATTTCTGCGAGATTTTCCAGCGGTTTGCCGGCAACGACAAACGCTTTGGCCGTTTCTCCCCATTCCGGATGCGGAACGCCGATGACCGCGACATCGACAATGTCCGGATGTGTGCGCAGCACATCTTCCACTTCTTTCGGATAAATGTTGACGCCGCCGGAAATAATGATGTCCTTTTTGCGGTCGATCACCCAAATATAGCCGTCTTCATCACGGCGGGCCAAATCGCCGGTATATAGCCAGCCGTCTTTCATTGTTTCCTTCGTTTTTTCTTCATCTTTATAGTAGCCTTTCATCACGCTTTCCCCACGCAGCACAATCTCGCCGATTTCCCCCGGCGGCACTTCCTTCCCTTGGTCATCAACGATTTTCACTTCGCAATGAAGGGCGGCGTATTTGCCGACACTGCCGGCTTTTTCGGCATGCTCTTCCGGCGATAAATACGTTCCGTTCGGACCCGCTTCGGTGAGGCCGTATAAACACATGAGACGGTCGGTGCGGAATCGGCTGGCAATGAACAACACCTCGGTGCGTGACAAAGGCGCGCCGCCGTACGTCCAATAGCGGACGGAAGAAAGGTTATAATCATGCAGGCGCGGATGCTTGGCAGCCAGCAAGTAAGCAACAGGCGCGCCAAAAAAGTGGGTGATTTCATGCTGCTCCACAAGCTGGAGCAACGCTTCTGGAGAAAACGCTGGTGCCAGTACATGGGTGGCGCCGACATAGGTGCCGCCGACAAAAAACAAATGCAGCGGTGCGGAATGGCTGAGAGGCATCATATGCAAAATGCGGCTGTGGCGGTCCATTTTCGCTTCGATGACCATCATCGTCGCGACGGCAAAAATGTTGCGGTTCGTAAACAAGACTCCCTTCGGCCGTCCTGTTGTTCCCGATGTGTACAAAATCGTTGCTTCATCCGCTTCGTTCAGCGGGCAAACAACCGGAGCGGGCGACCCTGCTGCTATCAAGTCAGCCATGGATACCCAGCCATCAGCTGCTTCTCCCGTTTTGATCCAAACGACATTCCCTTGTCCTACCAGCGGGGCGATCTGCCCGCAAATCCATTCATGGGCAATCACCGCTTTTGCCTCGCTATGATGGAGAATATATTGCACCTCGGAAGCAGTGAGGCGCGCGTTGGCTGGAACGACAATAGCGCCAAGGCGAAGCGCGGCAAAATACGCAAACACAAATTCCTTCGTATTCGGCATATACAAAATCACTTTATCTCCTTGGCGAATGCCAAGCCGGGCCAGTGACGAAGCCAAGCGGTTGACCGTCCGGTCGACTTCCGCATACGATAGCTCTTCGTTTCCATCAATGATCGCCGTTTTATCCGGAAATTTTCTCGCATTGCGCGCGAGCAGCTCTGAAATGTTCATCCATCCAACCCCTCCAATTCACGCAATCGCTTTTCAAAATCCGCTAGCATCGCTTCCATCTCCTCTTTCAGCTGCAGGAGATCATCGATCCGCTCGCTCACCTCCTTTATTTTCTGCTTCCCGTATTCGATCGTTTTTTCCAGCTGTTTCCGCCCAGTGCGGTCTTGATCAAAAAGGGAAATCATTTCGTGAATCTCCTCAAGCGAAAAGCCAAAGCGCTTGCCGCGCAAAATCAGCTTTAATTTCGCGCGCTCCTTTTTTGTGTACAGACGCTGTCCCGATTCCGTGCGAATCGGGGCAATCAGCCCGCGCTCTTCGTAATAGCGGATCGTCCGTGTGCTTATATCAAATTCTTGTGCCAGCTGGGAAATGGTGAAGTAATGCATATTATTCCCTTCTATCGTTTTAATTTTCTGAATTTTATTTTAATTGACGTTTACGTTAAAGTCAACTAAATTTTCCATAATAAAACAAAAAGGAGGATTCCCCCTCCTTAACTGCTCGCGCTCGTATAAAAGCGAAGCGCAAAGCGCCAAAAGCGGCGCGCCAGCCATAAAAAGACTAAAGCCAGCAAAACGGCGATAAATGCAGTCGCCATATTCCACTTCCCTAACAATGACAACGCCGGCATGTTCGTAATGACAGCGGCTGGCAAGACGTACGTCAGCACGATGCGCACCAAGCCGCGGTACATGCCAATCGGAAATCTGGCTGTTTCAAAAAACGAATCAAAAATAAAGGACAAGTCGTCAATGCGGATGACCCAAAACGACGTCGTCATCAGCATCATCCATAACGAATAAATCAATACGAATGATGCCGCAATGGTAATGAGAAAAATAAGCACATCGAATAATGACGGAATATAACGCTTGACTATCAAGCCGTAGCCGATGACGCCAAGGCCAAGCAACACGTCAATCAGGCGCCAAAACACTAAATGGCGAAAGCTGACGTAAAACATGCTATCGACCGGCTTTGTCAAAATATAATCCAATGTGCCGCGGCGGACATGCTCAAGCAGGCGCGGCATGTTTGGACGCAACGCAAAATCAATCATCCCTCTCAGCGTATTAAAGACGCCAAGCAAAACAAGCACGTCGGCATATGTCCAGCCGCCTAATTGGTCAGTCTGATAGAAAAAGATGTTAACCGTCAAAACCGCAATCCCAATGCCAAAAAAGCTGGAGATGAGATTGCCGAGAAACTCGCTGCGATATTCCAATTCTTCCACAAAACAGGCGCGGAAAAACTCGCGGAAAATCCGTACATATCTTCGCACGCTTAACCACCTACCGCTTGGTTTTTCTTTAATCCCGCTTTCCATATCCACCGCAAAGCGATAACGAACACCACAATCCAAATGGAAGCGATGGCAAAGCCTTGTAGCATATCATGGCTATTGGCTGCTTTGGTAATGATGTCAATCGGAAAGCCAATCATATAACGAAACGGCAAAAAAATGCTCCACTGCTGCAACACCGGCGGCAGCAGCGACAACGGCGCAATCCGCCCTGATAAAAATAGAGAAATCACTTCCAGCACGCCATAGACCGCCGTAACTTTGGTAATCCAAAAGCCGAGCAGCCCGCAAATGTAGCTAAGCAAAAAGCGCAGCACAGCGCCAAGCAGCACCGCCGCCAAAAACAAAAGCACCTGTTCCCCTGTCACATCAAAGCGCAGCGCAGGCACAAACAGAGCCGCTATCGCCCATACCGGAGCCAAGATGGCAGCAAACAATGCTTTATACACCACATTTTCCGCAATCGCCCAGTGAATCGGATGCAACGGCCGCAAAATGTAGTTTGAAAACGTCCCTTCGCGAATTTCGCGGTCAAGCTCCCAAACGTCCCACGCGCTCGTCATCCGCTCAACAAAAATAACGGCCATAAAGTAAAAAATAAAAGCATCGCTTTGCGCCGGATCAATGTTCATCCATACGACCATTGTTATGAGCGGCTGGGTGATGGCGCCCGTCATCCAGACGAGAGTGGCCAGGCGGTAAGCAAGCATTTCGATATATTTCATGCGCAGAAGGGCAATGTATTTACGAATCATGCAATCCCTCCTGAAACGCGCGCGTAATGACTTCTTCCATCGGCGGGTCTTGAATGTTAATGTCATGGACGTGGAAATGCTGCAAAAAATGCGCCGACACTTCTGCCACTTTCTCCCGTGCCACCCGCAATGCCACATTGCCGTCTTCGATTTCAACAACCTCTCCGAAATCTTCCCAGCGCACGTCAGGCACCTTGGCAAAGCGGACTTCGAGCCGCTTGTATGGGGCGAGTTTCTCCGTCAGCACCGTCAACTCCCCGTCATAAATCAACTTTCCGTAATTGATAATCATGACACGGTCACATAGCGCCGTCACATCGCCCATATAATGCGACGTCAGCAAAATCGTCGTTTCATGCTCGCGGTTGTAATCAACGATAAAACGGCGCACTTTTTCCTGTGTATGGACATCAAGCCCGATCGTCGGCTCGTCTAAAAACAATACTTGCGGGCGATGCAGCAGCGCCGCCGCCAGCTCGCAGCGCATCCGCTGCCCGAGCGACAAACTGCGCGTCGGTTTGGTCAAAAGCGGCTCAAGCTCCAACAATTCCACTAATTCGTCCAACGTTTCGCGAAACGTCCGGTCATCGATTTCATAAATCGCCTTGTTGACTAAAAATGTTTCCATCGGCGGGATATCCCAAATGAGCTGGCTTTTCTGCCCCATCACCAAACTCATCATTTTTTTAAATTCCGCTTTTTGCTCAAACGGAACGAAACCGCCAACTGTTATTTCTCCTGAAGTCGGATGCAACAGCCCGGCCAGCATTTTCATCGTCGTCGTTTTGCCGGCGCCGTTCGGACCTAAAAATCCGACAATTTCCCCCTTTTCGATCGTAAACGAAATATCTTTGACTGCTTCCACCACCCGGTATTCGCGCCTCCATAAGCTGCGCAAGGCCTCCAGCCAGCCCGCTTGGCGGACATGGATGCGAAATGATTTATGCAAATGCTTCACATGAATCATGGTTTCTTCCCCCAACTGATGACAAGATGTTTTGTCCGTACATTATTTTTATATGATTAGCAGGCAGCACGCAAACAAAAAGCAGGCCTCCAAAATGAACGGCACTTTAACGGGCAGGGCAATGCCCGCAGCGGAAAGCGTAGCAAAGTCTTTCAGCTCTTGGCAAACTTTATCAACCGCTCGATGAAGATAAAGCCAATCTGGGCTTTCCATCAACAAATAGCGCAGCAGAAGTTATCCAAGCAAATTATAATTGAATTTTTATTTAAATATTTTTATAATTATACAAAACTGTTTGATAAGGGGGAACGAACATGGAACGAACGCCCGAATCCGCCAATTTAAAGGACTATCTGGAAGAATTAGATGTTGTCGATTTTTCTCATCCTCTCATCCAGAAAAAAATAAATGAATTGTTTCATGAAGGGCAGTCAGAACTGGAAAAGGCGAAAATAGCATTTGAATTTGTCAGGGATGAAATTTCGCACTCATGGGATATACAAAGCGCAAGAGTTACATGCAAAGCTTCTGAGGTGCTTCACTATAAAGAAGGAATTTGTTACGCAAAAGCGAATTTATTAGCCGCTTTGTTAAGATCGCAAGGGATCCCGACAGGTTTTTGTTATCAACGGCTCATGCTATTCGATACACCGGACAAGGGGTATTCTCTTCATGCGCTGAATGGTGTTTTTCTTTCTTCATTAAATCGGTGGATTCGTTTAGATGCTCGCGGAAACAAACCAGGTGTACAGGCAGAATTTTCTATAGATAAAGAAATATTAGCATTTCCCGTCCAAGAGGAGCTGGGCGAAAAAGATTTTCCGATCATTTATACCAAGCCGAATCCAAAAACCATTTCCGTTTTAAAGGAACATACAAATGCGTTAAAAATGTATAAATATTATTTGCCAGACAATCTATAAAAAATCGGAAAAATGCTGTTCCGTTCTATGTTCAAACTTTGCCGCTATGGAACACATTAGATCATCATAAAAAGGAACGCCTTTTTCACAGCGTTCTGATACAGTCTGTTCTTGTGAATGATAAGCATTCCGATTGGCATGTTTAGAAGCGAAACGCCCTGTCATACCGCTGATAAAACTTGGTGGCAAATTCCAAAAGAAAAACCCCCATTTCCCAGTAAACAGGCTTACGATTAAAAAGAATATAGGAAAACCAATCATAATGCCAATGGAAAGTTTTTAATATTTATTCATCCGTTTTTGAATCCCTCCTTTTTTATTAATTATAGTATTTTATTTAAAATTTTTCTATTTTTTGTTTATGCAGCAACAATCTTTTAGAAAAGATTCTTTCAAAAAGACAACAAGAACCCGGCCATGGGCATCTTTCCGTTTCTCGCTACGAGTGGATGCTTGTTCGGCTGTTTAATGAATTGTTCCGCTGTTATACGCGGCATAGCCTATGCCAATCCGCTATCCCGCAACAAGCCGTTCTGGTGCCGCTGCCTTATCATTTCGATTAGCTGTGGCCCACACATTTTTGCAAGAAGTGAATTAATGGGCTGTGTTCATATGCATGAATAAAAAGCTGCTGAGCATCCTCAGCAGCCTTATATTTGGCGGTGCAGCTGCAGCAGCTGCAAAGTCATCTCTTCTTTATTGCCTGTATTTCTTATATGTTTGACCACTGATCCGTCTTTCATGAATACGATATGATCCCCTATCTCGGCCGCTACATCCATCATATGGGTGGAAAAAATGATAATGGCGCCTCTTTCCTTCCTTTCTTTAAGCAACTGGACAAACATGTTGACCCAGAATGGATCCAGACCGTTTGTCGGTTCATCCAATAGCAACAGTGCTGGTTCCCCCAGCAATGCTTGTCCGAATAAAAGCCGTTGCCGCATTCCCTTTGATAAATTTTTCACCAGTTCTTGCTTCTTCTCCGCCAAGCCTATCCTTTTCAAAATTTCCTCTACTTTTGATTTTCCCGTTTTCCGCAATGCCGCATAAAAGGAAAGAAACTCTTGGACGGTCATCATTTGCTGAGCATAAAATTCATCCGGCATGTAGCCGATCTGTGAGACATATGCCTTTCGATTTTTCTGCAAACTGATACCGTTTAACATTACTGTCCCGGATGTCGGTGCCGAAACGCCAGCAAGAATATGAAGAAGCGTGCTTTTTCCAGCGCCATTCCCGCCGCACAAGACTATGCATTCCCCCCGTTTTGCTTCCAATGAAAATGCGGAAAGCGCAACTTTTGTTTTATATTTTTTGGAAACCTCTGAAACTTGCAATAAGGTCATTGCGCTTTCCTCCTTTCAAGCCTCCATGCGGAGAGAATGAACAAAAAAGATGTGTAAATGAATACATATAAGCCTAGTATTCCCCATGCCGCTCCTTTCTGCAAAAATGAGACAAGCCCATCGTAGGATTGCCCGAAAACGGCTCCCCCGCCAAGTTGAACCACCAAAACAATACGCAGCAATTCTGCCGGATTGCTTAACAGAGCAATTTTTAAAAGCGGGGCAATCATTGGATAAGGAACCAAACCAAGGACAGCGATAAGCGCGGGCGGCCATATCATAATCAAAAAAAACCAAACTCCAACAGAAAGCGTTAAAGCCTGCCACCTTGTCGCAACGAACGCACCTAGGGCCAAACCGATCACAAGAAAGAAAAAAATTAATGATATCGCAAAGATATAGAGAGCCAGCACCCATTTTACGGACAAAACACTTCCGCTAATCAGGCCGATAGCAAGGCTCGCGCCAAAGCTTAAGGTAAACACAGCCGTTTGTGCGGTAAATTGTCCGGCAAGTTTTCCTATTAAATAGGAAGTTGTCGGCAATGGATACGTGCATAGCAGACGCCACTGTCCATTTTCCATCTCGTTGGCGATGGCAAACGAGCCGCTGATGAGCATAAACAACGGCACAATATACAGCAGCAAATTCGCAATGGTTCCGGTCATGTTTGTATATCCGATTAAAGCAGGAGTATTCCGTTCCAGCAGAAATAAGAGAGACAAAACACTTACCCACAGCAATAGAAGCATGTAGGAAGAACGCTGCCTTATCGCCATGCGCCACTCAGAGTACCAAATGTTCCACATACAATCCCTCTTCCTGTAAAAAAGGACAATCAGAACGATTGCCCTTTTCTGTATTAATGCGAATGGTTCATCTCCATATTCGTGCCATGCTCTTGTTTCATCTTCATCATCATTTCTTTGTTCCGTTCCCATTTATGATCTTCTAGCTCTTTATAGGTTAATACTGTGCCTTTATTTTTAGATACGAAATCTTCGGCATCTTTTTTATCTTTGAAAGAAATGACGTTGTAAGCCATCGGTGTTCGAATAGACTTATCGTATACATAGGTAGCTTTATCCGCTTCAATCCAATCTTTTGTATTATAATCACGAACAAACCTTGCTTGTACTTTTTCATCCTTATGCTCGCCCAACCATTTATACATACAGCCGATATCATCGAATACTAGAGTTTTTCCATTCTCAAGAATGATTTCCGTAGCAAACTGGTTGTCCATCACTGCCATATTGCAAACTGCGCATTTATCATTTTTCTCATCAATTGCTACTGGCTTAACTTCCTTTTTGCTGCAACCAGCTACCGCTAATACTAAAATTGCAAACATTGTCATTAATATACCCTTCCATTTCATCATCTTTTCCTCCCTATCATAAATAAACTTATACTTCCTGCTAACATACTGACACTCACTGCACCCAGCAGCATTTTGGATGATGCATGCATCTGTCCATCATATGTAGCCGCTTTCATAAGCGGTGCTTCATCTGTCATGACTTCATTGTCTGGACTTTTCAACAATTTTTGTAACACAATCATGCCCGGCGCTTGGAAAAACAGCTGATACTCTGGCACATCATTCGTCAGCCTCAGGAAAAACGGATCCGCTCTATACGGTATGGCACTCATCCCAGATCCAGTTGTATCCAGTTTTAAAGACGCATCCCAATAATTATGCGCAATCGCATTTTCAGAACTTTTTATCGCCTGTGCCTCAATGACATTTCCAATAAACGCATTATCCGATACGGTGTTTGCATTCGCGTTTTTGAATTGTATGCCAATGAAGTTGCCTCTGATTTCATTAGCTAAAATGCGGTTATTTTCCGCACTCTCCGCATAGACGCCAACGCGATTATAAGAAATCTTGTTACGAGCAGCTTCCGTTTCCGATGCATCATATAGCAGCAGCCCCTGAGCATTTATATTCCGGTTGTTAAATATCAATTCATTCTCCTCAATTTTTGTTCCCTTTGTTCCCATAACCATGGCGCCCGTAATATTGTCCCGCAAAACATTATTCTTCACGGTTATGTGATCAGAAAACATAATATGTATGCCGTAACGGGAATGGCGAATATCGTTTTGTGTTATCTGGTTGGAGTGGCTGTTTTCCATGTAAATTCCATCTCTCACTTGATCCATACGGACATCATGGATTATATTCCAATCCGACTCCCACAAATCAATCCCGTTTCCCTTCTGCTCCCCTTTCACAGAGACTCCTTCAATAACCGTATTGCTAGTTTGGTCGAGCTTTATGCCAAATTGCTTCGTACGGATATGAACATTTTCCAATCTATGATGTTTGCCTGTAACATAGATCGCCTCCGTATCCTTCCCGTCGCTGCATTGTTCGACATTCACATGCCTCAATGTTACTTGTTGGCCTTGGATCGTGATAACAGGTTTTTTGCTGCAAGAACGAATCGTAACTTGCCCAACCCCTTCTAAAGTAACAGGTTTGGAGAGGACAATGGTTTCATTATACACACCGCTTGGCAACTTAACCACTCCGTGCTCAGGAGCTTTGTCGATCCGAGACTGCAAAGCATCTTCGGCATGATAAGTTAACGGAAAAGTCCAGAAAACAATGAAAAAGAGAAAAAAGCAACAATAATTTTTCATAAAGCAATCTTTCCTCATAATCGTTTTTCCAAGATGAAGCATAACAAATAATTATGTGCAATTTATGAAACTTTCATGTATATTTTCTGACAATAGGTAAGATTTTTATTATGATCATCATTTTCATTCATTGCATTGATAAAAATGAAGAATCTGGCTCTAATCAGAACCAGCTTCCTTTTCACCTCATCATCGATCTGTTGCTTAACAAGAAATGATTGTTATTGCCATATGGACTATTTGTTTACTATACAACATCTATATTCTGACATATGAAACAAAATTATGATTTTTCTTATTTTTCTACATGTTATATACTATTATCAAAGAATCATGTTCTTCTATATGCAATGTTTGAAGAGAGAGGGAGAAATCCACATGTCAAAACCGAATGAAGATTATCTGCTTTCTTCTGTGAAAAATGCGTTGCGCATTTTACGGAGTTTTTCGCTGGAAGAACCAGAAAAAAAAGTTACTGAATTAGCTTCTTCCCTTGGACTTTCGAAAAGCACAGTAAGCCGTTTGCTCCAAACTCTCGCTAGCGAGGGGTTTGTTACAAAAGATCCGACAACCCAAAAATATCGCTTGGGACTGACAATTTTACACTTAAATACAATTGTAACTTCCCATTTAGAAATTAACCGTGAAGCGCAGCCTATCCTGCAACAACTTGTTCGGGACATTCAAGAAACAGCACATATTGCTGTTTTAGATGGAATGGATGTTGTCTATATTAATCGCGTGGAATGCCAGCGGCCTGTTCAAGCCCTATCCCATATCGGCAGAAGAAATCCTTTGCACTGCACTAGTTCAGGAAAAGTTCTTTTATCCTATCAAGAATATGCAAAAACCGAATCTTACATTGAACAAGGATTGGCAAGATATACACCAAACACTATCACCGATCCCGATGCATTTCGCAATGCATTAAAAACAATTCGACAGCAAGGTTATGCCATTAGCATTGAGGAGCTCCGCGAAGGAGTAGCATCGATTGCTGCACCGATTCGGGATTACACGGGAAAGGTTGTTTACGCGCTCAGCGTGATTGGCCCTGTGCATCGCATGAACCCATATAACCCGTCCATCATCGCAAAAGTCAAGCGCGCAGCAAACGAAATTTCTGAAAAGCTTGGCTATTGGAAAACATAAGTAGGAAGGAGGAAGTTCCGCAATCACCATTTTAACGTACATACGCATTGTATTCCGTGCAATATGTATGAAATGAAAGAGAAGCAAAGACATGTGCCTGTAAACTGGGAAGAAGCGGAAAACAAACATCGTTCCTTGCTATGAATACCAATGGAGATTGCCCAGAACATTGCTCGCAAAGATTATACTTTGGAGCAAACATCGTTTATGTTTATGAGCAGGAAAAGAAAAAAGGAACTTCCACAGGCGCCGAGTTTCCATATGGATTTTCCGCAAAGGCCTCCAGTATTTTGCAAACCGGAATCAGTAAAATCATGTTTGTCATTATAAAAACAAAGGCTATCTTCAATCGGAAAGTGAAGATAGCCTCTTATGATATTCAAACGGAAAAAGCAAAGCAGACTGTTCTCCTTATCCATTCCTTTTCCATGAACGGTCTGTTAGCAGCAATCATTCATTGGTGTTTCACATTGTTTTCTAGTTTAGCAGACAGCTCCATAAAAAACTCCAGCGATTCCGGATTCGCCATCGATCCTGGATTAACCGCCTTTTCGAGCGGAAATCCCAATAACAGCTTGCGAATCGGAATTTCCATTTTCTTTCCGTTAAGCGTTTTTGGAATTTGCTTGACTTGGTAAATTTCATCTGGCACAAAGCGCGGCGACACATTTTGCCGGATGGCTTGCCTGATTTTCTCTTTTAACGCCTCATCGAGCACTGCCCCCGGATTCAACACGACAAAGAGCGGCATAAACGATGTTCTCCCCATCATTTCCAAATCGATGATCAAACTGTCGAGCACTTCGTCAATCGCTTCGACGACGCGATAAATTTCGCTCGTTCCCATCCGGACACCGGCGCGATTAATCGTCGAATCGGAACGGCCGTAAATAATGCAGCCGCCTTCCTCATTGATTTTAATCCAGTCGCCATGCTTCCAAACCCCCGGGTACGTATCGAAATAGCTGCTCATATAGCGCTCATGATTGCTGTCGTTCCAGAAAAACAACGGCATCGACGGCATCGGTTCAGTAACCACGAGCTCCCCGACCTCATTGATTAATGGATTTCCATTCTCATCAAATGCCTGCACCTTTGCTCCTAACGCCCGGCAGGAAATGACGCCGGCGCGGACCGGCAACATCGGTGAGCCACCAACGAAAGCAGTGCATACGTCCGTTCCGCCGCTGCACGAAACTAAACAAATGTCGTCTTTGACGTTTTCATATACCCATAAAAATCCTTCCGCCGTCAGCGGAGATCCCGTCGAAAGAACCGCTTCCAAACCGGAAAAATCGTATGATTCTTTCGGCTTTATTCCATGCTTCATACAAATGTTAATAAACGCCGCGCTCGTTCCGAAATGGGTAATGCGGGCCTTTTCCGCCAGTTCCCATAATGCGTTTCCGTCCGGATACGTCGGACTGCCGTCATAAAGAACGACCGCCGCTCCGACAAGCAATCCGCCGATCAAAAAATTCCACATCATCCATCCCGTTGTCGTAAACCAGAAAAATGTGCTTTCTTTTGTAATATTTTGTTCAATCATAAGCGTTTTTAAATGTTCGATTAAAATGCCGCCATGTCCTTGCACGATTGGTTTCGGCAACCCCGTTGTGCCGGAGGAATACAAAATCCAAAGCGGATGGTCAAACGGAACGTATTCATAAGAAAGTTCCGCTTTTTCCTGAATGATCTCATCCCATAATAAAATCGAATCATCTCGCTCCTGCTCGTTTTTCCGCAAATATGGAAGCAAAATCGTTTTCTTGAGCGACGGCAATTTTTTTCGCAATTCGTCGACAATTGGGCGTTTATCAAACTCTTTTCCATTATATTGGCATCCATCAATCGCGAACAGCACTGCCGGCTCGATTTGCTGGAATCGGTCAATGACGCTGCCCGCGCCAAAATCCGGAGAACAGCTCGACCAAATTGCGCCGATGCTGGCGCATGCCAAGAAAGCGATGACCGTTTCCGGAATGTTTGGCATATATGCCACCACCCGGTCTCCCGGTTTGACGCCGATTTTTTTCAGCGCGCTTGCAACCGCCGCCGTTTTTTCTTTCAGCTCTTTCCAAGTCACTTCACGATAAGGAACGCGCTCGGAGCGGAAAAGAAGCGCCGGCCGATCGGATCGCTCGTTGCGAAACACGTTCTCGGCATAGTTCAATGTCGCACCCGGAAACCATTTCGCTCCCGGCATTTTCCGTTCTTCCAGCACACAACGATACGGAGCCGCCGATTTTATCTCACAATATTCCCACACCGTTTCCCAAAACTCTTCTAAATGTTCCACAGACCAATTCCATAATGCTTGATGTGTTTCAAATGCCAGCCCCTTTTTTTCCTTTAGCCAATTCATATAGCGTTTTATACTTGACCGTTGAATACGCTCCTCTGTCGGCGTCCATAATGTCGTCCCTTCCGTAACCGTTTTCATTTCCACCTGCGTAAAAACGCAGACTCCCCCCTTCCCCTTTTTGTTGATTGAAAATTTAGACTATTTATATAATAACATTTTTTGTTACCGTTGAAAATATAGAAACAGAGAACGAACTTCATAAAAAGAATGCGAAAAGTCGTCGCAACATCGCGAAACAAAATAATTGACAAAACAAGGAGAAAAGAATAAGATAAAAGAAAATTTGGTTCGATGCAAAATTATAATCTGTATACAATTTATTAGAAAGGAGGAAACTATTATGCCTTCAGCAAAATTACAGCGCCTATCCGAAGCGGAAGAAGGGGAACGTTTCCGCATTGAAAAACTTCACATAGAAGATAAAACAATGAAACGAAGATTGCTTGACTTAGGATTTGTTCCCGGATGCGAAATCACCGTTCTCCAAAAAAGCCCGTTGGGGGACCCGACAGCCTATCGTGTCAGCAATACAACGATTGCATTGCGAAAGGAAGAAAGTGACTATATTTATGGGGAGAGAATACGCGATGACAACAAATGAATATACCGTTGCCCTTGCCGGAAATCCAAATACTGGAAAAAGCACATTGTTTAACGTTTTGACCGGATTGCGCCAGCATACTGGAAATTGGCCGGGAAAAACGGTCGTTTATGCGGAAGGGTTTTTAACGCACAATAACAACCACTATAAAATAGTTGATCTGCCTGGAACTTATTCCCTTTATTCGAATTCAGCGGATGAAGAAGTGGCGCGGAATTTTATTATTTTTGAAAAGCCGGATGTGACGATCGTTGTTCTCGACGCCACAGCGTTAGAGCGCAACCTCAACCTCGCCTTGCAAGTATTGGAAATGACAAGCAATGTCATCGTCTGCATAAACTTAATGGATGAAGCGAAAAAGAAGGGGATCCGCATCGATACCGAGAAACTAGCAGCAAAATTAGGAGTGCCGGTCGTACCGATTTCCGCGCGCAACAAAGAGGGAATCGACGTGTTAGTCAAAACAATCGAGGCGATGGTGTGTGGAAACATCCAAACAAAACCTATTGCCGTCCGGTACAGTCCAGAAATTGAACAATGCATTGAAAAGCTGATTCCACGCGTGAAAGAAGTGATTGGCGACGCGTACCCTGCCCGCTGGGTCGCGCTCCGCTTGCTCGATGGGGATATATCTTTGTTTCGCTCGTTCCTGCAACCACTTCCATCCACAAAGGAGGTAAGGATAAATGCATGTCACGGTTCCGCAAAATCAATTTGAACATCTGATGAACGAAGCGCAAGCGCTAGCGCCTGCGGATACGCGCGAACAGATCGTATCTGCCATTTTCCGCACTTCGCAAGCAATTTGCAATGAAACGGTTACCTATTCAAATCAAGCAAAACGCGAAGCGGAGAAGTTAGACCGCATTTTTACTTCAAAATTATGGGGATTTCCGATCATGCTTGCGATGCTTGCGGTCGTTATTTACATCACGATTGCTGGTGCGAATGTTCCATCCAGCATGTTAGCAAGCTTTTTCGGATGGCTTGAAGGGTATCTCACGCTTTTCTTTCAAGCGTTGCATGCTCCTGAGTGGCTGCATGGATTGATCGTGCTAGGATTGTATCGGGGCACGACCTGGGTCGTCAGCGTGATGCTTCCGCCGATGGCGATTTTCTTTCCTATTTTTGCATTGCTAGAAAACTATGGATATCTCCCGCGCGTCGCATTCAACATGGACCGCTTGTTTAAAAAAGCAGGAGCGCACGGAAAACAATCGCTCACAATGGCGATGGGATTCGGATGTAACGCTGCCGCGATTATGTCCACACGCATCATTGAATCGCCTCGCGAACGAATGCTGGCGATTTTGACGAACAACTTTGTCCCTTGCAACGGACGGTGGCCGACGCTGATCTTGCTGTCTTCCTTATTTATGGCGGCAAGTTATACAGGTGGATGGAAAACATTTGTCACCGCTAGTGTTGTCGTCGCGATGGTGCTGTTTGGCATTGTCGTCACACTGGCGGTTTCATGGGTGCTGTCGAAAACGGCGCTGCGCGGCATCCCGACCCATTACACATTAGAACTGCCGCCGTATCGGCGCCCGAAAATATGGAATACGATTGTTCGCGCCACATTAGACAAATCCATTTACGTGCTTAAGCGGGCCATTGTGGTTGCCGCTCCGGCCGGTGTGTTGACATGGCTGCTCGGAAACATTCATATCGGGGGTACGACTGTTCTCGCCTATATCGCTGATTGGCTTGATCCGTTTGCACAGGCGCTTGGGCTCGACGGCTATATTTTAATGGCGTTTATTTTAGGGCTTCCGGCCAATGAAATCGTCTTGCCGATTTTACTGATGGGCTATTTATCAACCGGTTCCTTGACAGAGGTCGACGGCCTTCACTCGCTCAAACAAATTTTCGCCGACCATGGCTGGACATGGCTGACAGCGCTCAATATGATGTTGTTTTCCTTGCTTCATTATCCGTGCGGAACGACATTGATGAATATTTATAAAGAAACAAAAAGCAAAAAATGGACGTTTGTTGCATTTGCCCTGCCAACCGCCATAGCGATTACCGTTACATTTTTAACGGCACATATCGCGCGATGGTTTTCCCTTGTTTAACTGCAAGCGGAAGAGCACTGCTGCAATGTGTTAGCCGCAGGCAATGAAATAACGGCATCCAATAGCTTGTTAAACTTGTTGCCCCCGCCCTTTAGCACAAACAAAAGGCGGGGGATTAAAATGAATAAAATCGGTAGCAGTTTTTTTTCATTTTCGCTTGATAAAGCGCCTGATCTGCATGGTGGATAAGCGCTTTGGAAGTGGTGCCGTCAATGGGAGAAACCGCGATTCCCATGCTTGCCGTCGTCCGAATGGTAAGATGTTTAATTCGGTAAGGTTTTCGAATATTTGTAGACAGTCTTTTCGCAATTTGATGGACATCGGTTCGTTCTTTTACCCCTTTTAACAGCACTAAAAACTCATCTCCGCCAATTCGGCAAACAACGTTATGCTCGCCAACGTTTTTCTTTATTCTCTTGGCAAATTGTTTTAACAATTCATCGCCAATATCATGGCCAAACGTGTCGTTAACATCTTTAAAATTATCCATGTCCAAATACAGCACGGCTAAACCGCTTTTCGTCCGCTCCGCTTCTATTATCGATTTATCAACGATATCGAAAAACAGTCTTCTATTCGGCAACTTTGTCAATGGGTCGTGAAATGCCAAAAATTCCAACTGTTTTTCATAATTAATCTTTTCCGTGACATCGCGAAAAATCCCTTGCATCGCTGATTCTCCCGCATATTCAACAGACGATAGCGATACTTCCAAATAAATCGGTTTCCCATCCAGCCGAACAAATTCCTCAACGAAAATTTCTTGGACATCGGAACTGTTTTGCCATTGCTTTCGTCTTTTTGGCGCGATTTGGGCAGCGTTGCGGAAAAATTTCCATATTGCATTTCCGATTATATCTTTTTTCTGCTTGCCGCCAAGCAATTTTACCCCTGCCAAATTTATGTACTTAATTTTTCCTTCCGTATTAAATACGATAATCGCTTCAGGCAGAAACTCCACTAATTTCCGGTAGCGTTCCCCGCAAGACGAAAGCCATTGTTTCTTCTCCATGATATTTTTGGCAATGCAAAAAACGCCGGCAACTTGATTATGAACGATAACCGGAACGTTTTTTATTTGCAGGTTCACTTTTTTTCCCGCTCGATGATAAACGGAGACTTCATATTCTTCGGAACCGCCTTCTATTGCCTTCTGCAAATGCCGTAATGCTCTTTTTCTGTCTTCGCGTGCAACAAAAATGATAAATAAACGACCGATCATTTCGTCTGCGGAGTACCCTAATACCGTTTCGACTACATGGTTAACGCGCCGAACTGTTCCATGCAAGTCCAATTCGAAAATGATATCCGTATTATGTTCCATTAACGCCCGAAACTTTTGCTCATTTATTTCTAACTCCCAATTCGCTTTTTGCCTTTCCTGTTCCTTCTTTTTTCTTTCTGTTACATCCCTCACAACCGCCACAATGATGCCACAAGTTTCATTTTCAAAACAAATGGGGATAAGAATCGTCTCCCTTACGAACGAACCGCGGGAAGTTACAAAAGTATCTTCATACACGATAGTACTTTTCTCTGCGGCAGCCTGCTGGTATTTCGGTTTCACAACGGCAACTTGTTCTGGAGACAAAACATCCTCGATCTGTCTTCCGTAAATCGTTTCATCAACACCTATCTCATAACATGCCGCTTGATTCATCCATATATAACAAAAAGTGTCTCCATCTGCTTTTATCACAAAAATCATATCTTTAACTGCATTCAACATATCCAATCGATGAAACAAATCGGCTGATAATAACTTATCGTTGTTCACGTTGCCCTCCTTCATGCTATAAAGATTTATTTTAGCATTGCTGAAAGAGCCGTGCCGCTGTCGAATCAAACAACACTACATTAACTATTAAATGTCATGAATATCTAAAATTTTCCTTTGCACCTCATTAATTTTTAATTTTGAAATATAAGCAATTTTATGGCTGTCACGGAAATGGGCCAAATAAGTTTCCCCTGCCGGTTCGATTTTTACTATCTTTTTTAAATTGACGATGTATGAACGGTGAGTTTTGAAAAAACACCCGTCCAATCTATCCCCGATTTCACTCAACGTTTCCGTCGTTTCGTACCGCTCGCTCGCAGTATGAATAACGGTTTTTCGGCTTTCTTTTTCTACAAATAAAATATCATCCAAAGGGAGAAACAGAATAGAACCGTGCGATTTGAGGCCGAGCCGTTTGTCTTTCTTTATAGATAAACAGTTCTGCCTGGATAATTCGATCAGCTTGCGGGCTTTTTCAAGAGCGCGGAAAAGGCGAGCACGTTCGATCGGTTTGACAATATAATCGGTCGCAGAAATCTCAAAAGCTTCAACGGCAAATTCGTCATAGCCTGTGATAAAAATAATCTGCAAAGCAGGAACAGCCTGTTTGCATATTTTGACCGCTTCCATCCCGTTTAAGCCGGGCATGTTGATATCCACTAATACAATATCGGGTTTTTCCTCAAGGACAAGCCGGACAAACTCTTCCCCGTTCACCGCTTCCGCGACAATTTTGTATTGCGGCAAAACATGAATAAAGTGGCGCAAAAGGGTTCTTGATGTTGCATTGTCATCGGCAATAATAATTTTGAAGGATTCCATTATTGTGCCCCCTTTCTATCCGGCGCTCCCTCGCGTCGCTTTCATGAACCGCAGATCGTGCACAAAATGAATCCATCTATGTAAACAAATAATAAAGCGGAATTAGTGAAAGCGGCTGGCTTCCGAAACTTTTCCTTCACGCTCAATCCGACCTCAATGCAAGTAAACGGTTACAATCCATCTATATTTTATTCCTGCGCCCCAGCATTTAATTTATAAAAACGATCTGTTCTTTCTCTTTCCTATTCACAGCCGCTTTAACGCAGCTTCATCTTTTTGGAAAACGGTATTTGACTTTGCCAATTGCATCATCGGTCCTTTCTTGGCGAATCCGGCTTGAATTGCTTGGTCAGACAGAACAACAATACGTGTCAATCCTTTAACGGCCGCTCCGTATTTTCGCTAAGCTGCTCTTCCGCGCATTCCCCGTTTATAAAAGCCGCCAGCATGAATTTTACAATTATACCCCCTTGTCCTAAAACTGCTACGCCACCGCTGCAATCTATCGCACTGTTTCGTGCATACATTACTCTACATAGGCCATCCGCAATGCGATACTTGTCCATCACCCCCTTTTATGTAAGCTATTCAAAAGAATAGCATTAACTGGGAGTATGGGAAAAGAAACAAAGGCGGAATGGTTTTGCGAGATCGGTCCAGCCGCGGTCTAATACACACCCCTTCTTTCGCAAACCTTAATGGTCGCAGCCAACAAACGAAACTTGCCGCTTAACAGCGACAACCAGCGGCTGGATCTGTCTATTTTTTTGATAAAAACGGCAGTTTTCATGCAAACATCTTTTTTTATAAAAATTTCTGTGGTTTTCCTAAAAGATAGCCCTGCGCTGCCGGCACTTGTAATAGCCTTGCCTGCGCCAAATCAACTTCTTTTTCAATCCCTTCTAATATAAGAACCATTTTGTTTCGGCAATAATTTGCCAGCAAAGTGACGATTTGCTGTTTTTCCTCATTGAACGCCAAATCTTTAGCAAAATATCGGTCCAACTTAATGTAATTTGGCTGGAACTCAATGATCTTTTGGAACGTCGAGGCTCCTTTTCCAACATCATCAACGGCGATGTAAAATCCGTAACTTTTTATCATTTGGATTTTCTCATTTAATTCGGCAACTTTCCAAATCTCATCTTCTTCTTTCGCCTCGTTTAACTCAAATACAATTCTCCCGTTTATTTCTGGAAATTGGCTAGTCAGCTCGTCCAAAAAGTATTTAAAGCGATCGTGAAGAATCGTGGAAGGATAAATATTTAAAAATAACAATTCTTTATTTAATCGGGAAAAGAGAAAATGAGATACGGCATTTTTGATGGACGCGGTATCGAATTCGTATAAATGCCCTGCTTTCCTTGCTTCTTGAAACAAACTCTCGACATTTTCTATGTTCCCATTCGCTACACGAATTAATGCTTCGTACCCGAGTATATCCCAAGCTTCCAAATTCCAAAGGGGCTGATAGACGTGATAGAACGGTTGTTCTTCTTTTTCCCATTCCTTCATATAATAAACATTCATCGTTTTCCCTCAATTCATCGCCTAAGCGTCATAAGTTCATAAGTGAAACTAATATAATTTGTTTCGTTTTGTTTGTCTAACAATTTATTTGCATATCAGGCAACATTAACCGCTTGTCATAGATAAAAAAAGGACATTTTAGACAGTTATTTTTACTTTTTGCGACATCAACTTGAAAAGCGGACAAAAAAAGAGAATGACCCCTGCAGGCAAAGAATCCATTCTCTATTTCTGTGTTAATATTTGTTCTAGTTTTCGAAAAAACAGCCCGACTTCTAATGGTTTTGCCATATATTCTTTGCTCCCTTTTTTTGCAATTTTTAGCATTTCCATTTCCGCTGAAACAGTGCCGGCATTGAAAACGATCATAGGAATCTGTTTGGTTCGTCCATCTTCCTGCAAATATTCCAACACCTTATATCCACCGATATCGTGAAGATTTGTATCAACGAGAATAAGATCCCATTGTTCACGAAATATAATTTTTAACCCATCTTTTCCAAAGTTGGCAGAAATCAAGAGAAAATTAGGAAATGGCTCTAATATTTTTTTCATTAGCTTTAAATGAACCACGCTATCTTCAATATATAAAATTTTCTTTTCCCCGATTTGCGACAACCGCTCTTGATACAAATTCATGCGGCCAGAACAGTCTTCTTTTACCGCAGGAAGGCTGAACCAAAAATCACTTCCTTCTCCCATTTCGCTTTCAACTCCGATGGTTCCTCCCATTAATTGAATAAGCTGCTTCACTAATGACAGTCCCATACCAGTACCGTCCACTTTCGTTCCTTTTATTCGATAAAATGGCGCAAAAATGTTTTCATACTCATTTTTTGGAATGCCAATTCCACTGTCTTTTATGTGTATACATATGTTGCCTCCTTCACTTCTGCTCGTGAGCGTCACAGTGCCGTTGTCGCGATTATACTTCACGGCGTTGTCTAATAAATTTAATAAAATTTGCCTTAATCTTGTCGAATCCGTATACACATAGTATTTATCCAGCTGCGTTTGATTGACAATTTTTATGTTTCTTTTGCCTGCTAACGGCTCGATCAACTTGACACTTTCGTCAATAACAGAACCAAGTTTAATAAGATCATAAGCAAGTTGTATCTCCCCTGTTTCGATTCTGGCAATGTCCAGCATTTCATTCACTAAATTCAGTAAATGTCGAGCACCGTTTAATATTGCCTGTACAAATTCCTGCTGTTGGCTGTTTAACGACTCATCCATTTCTAACAGCTGAGCGAAACCTAAAATGCCATTTAACGGCGTTCTAAGTTCATGGCTCATCCGCGAAATAAGTTCTAAATTTTGCCTGATTCGCTTTTTCTGAGCGTTCTTTCGCATGAATCACCGCTTTCTCCATTGTTTTTCGTTTCCGAATATCAGTGATGGAACCAATCATCTTGACCACTCCACCATTTTTTATGGGGCGGAGACCAGTTAACCATTTATCTCCTCCTCGCCATATACTTGTTTCCTTCCAAATTTTACAGTAATATTCCATTTTTATTAGCAACCACTTTATAAGAAAGTCACACACGTTTTAACAAAGCGCAGGGGGCAAAAAAAAACGGAAGGTATAAACGTTTGGGGAAGAAAGTGTATATCCTTTTCTTTAGGGAGGAAATTCATGGAAAGAGGCGGACATATGACGGGAAAAGGACTATTTTCCAAATATCACAAAAAGAAGCATAAAGAAAGCAAGCGAGCCCCTATGCAATAAAGATACCATATCATTGCCCGCTTGCCAACGTGAAAAAAATTAGAAATTTGTCATGTTTCCGCGCGACAATCATTTCACCGCCAAGCTAATATTAATGAAAAGCACTGGCAATCATTAAAAAAAATGCCTCGCGATAAAAGAAAGGGCACAGGACCGCTAATAAAGGTAAAGGAGCGGCTGATGCGCGAAAGCTTTGTTCCTGTTGACAAGTTTGCTCATTCAAGGAAGAGCGATAATCGAAAAAATGGAACCGATAAACTTTCGTCATACTTCTTTTACTTTTTCCAAATGCGACACATCTCCTTCCAGCAGCAGTTCAAATTTTCCTCCGTCCGTTTTCACGATCGTCACACTGGCGCCGTACATATACGGAGGAGCCCAAAGCTCTGTTAACGGCGTGTTTTTGAAACGAGCGAGGACCGTTTTCAACACCACTCCATGGGTTACAATTAAAATGTTTCCTTCAGAATGCCGTTCAATGATTTGCTCTATGGCGGCAAACGCCCGGTTTTGCACATCGATAAACCGCTCGCCGCGCCGTGGTGTGTATAAATGCGGATGATTCCAAAAATGGTCGAACGCGATAGGATCCATTTCTTTAATTTCCTCATGGGTCTTTCCCTCCCAGTTGCCGAGGTGAATCTCGCGCAACTGTTCCTCTGCATAAACCGGAATCAACCGCTCGCCGCGAATCAACTGAGCGGTTTCGAGCGCGCGCCCGCTTGTGCTGGTATAAATCGCCGCCAAATCGACCGTTTCTAGCCGTTTTCCAAGCCGCACCGCGTCTTGCCTGCCCTTTTCCGTGAGCGGCGAGTCTTGCCACCCTTGCATTCGTTTTTCGACATTCCACTCGGTTTCTCCGTGTCTAGTTAAATATAATGTTACCATTCTCGTTCCCCCGTTCATGTTATTTCTTATTATTCCACCGCTGTCTCAAACAAGCGGAAAGTCACATTTTCTTCATCGGTCGCTTTCATTCAGCATGGATGCCGTTTGGCAAAATCGCATCGGATCCGTATGTCCAAAATCGGCATATACACAATCGGAAAATCATATCCGCGCGTCGAACACAAACAATATGTCACGTAAAAGTTCCGGCTGATGCTGAAGCCCTACAGACGGAGGAAACCTTCCGACAACAAGGCCATGAATTTTAGCGCAGCTGTGTCAAATAGCGGTCCATGGACGCCGGCGTGCTCTTCGGAAAACCCGCCGCCCCCAAGCGCAATCATTTGCCTCATTTTATTTCCCGCTCATGCCAGCTGTCCTTGTTTCATATATCCAAAAAACCGTTCCCCGCACTGCTGCACCATTGCGACTGTATCTTGCAATGGCGGAAGGTTTGCCCATCCGATCAGCTCCGCTTCGACAGCGCAAGAACGCAATTGAAGGCGCAGCACCGCTTCCGCCCATTCGCTTGCCGCTATGTTTATCTCCTGAATCATGCGTTTCTTTCCTTTCCGTTTCATCATGTGCCGCCCATTTTTACTTCTCGATGATCGTTTCGTTTTCCTGTTTTCTTCATAAAAAAAGACGACGATCTTTGCCCAGCGGCATAAACCGTCTTCTTTATCGTCTGTTAGTAATTTCGTCCATCGCTTCTTGCAGTAAGTAATATCCTTTTTGTTCCCGTCCATCTTTCCGTATCGTCCACTCTTGTTTTTCCAATGCCAGCTCACCGCGTTCATTTTTGACAAATGGCATATGAAGGACAATCATGTCATCATCTTTGTTGATCGTATAGCCGATGTAATACTTGTTCCCTTCGCCTTCTTCTTCAAAAATTCCGACTTGATCCAACTGATAAACATCCATCAACGGCTGCAGCGTGTCAATAAACTCATTGATAATCACGCTTCTTGGCGCAAATTCCATCTTTCTCCCTCCTCTCATGGACGCAGTACGTATAATTGTCCGGCAATGGCAAACGAGATAGTGCCGGTTTCTTCGGAGACGACGATCACCAGCGCATCACTCCGCTCCGTTAACCCGATGGCGGCGCGATGGCGGGTGCCTAATTTCTGCTTTGATGTCACATTCTCGGAAAGCGGCAAAATATTGCCCGCAGAAACAATTTCATCATAACGGATTAACGCTCCCCCGTCATGAAGCGGATTGCCTGGATAAAAAATCGTTTCTAACAGCGTAGGAGAAACCTTTGCCCCAACAGGAGTGCCGTGATGCAATAAATGATCGAGCGGATCGTTGCGCTCAATAACGATGAGCGCACCGTGACGACGTTCCGCCAACTGTTTTGCCGCAAGGGACAAGTCGGCATAATGCGGCGTATATTCCGCTAAATAAGAATGCAAGTAAAAAGAAGCGGCCGCTGTTTGTACATCCAAAATATGCTTTTGCAATGTTTCTAAACGCGACAATATACAGCACTCATCCGTCATTAACGATTGGCGGATGGCTTCCGCCTCTTGTGTTATATCACGTAATGAACGAATAATTTGTTCTTTCACCGGTTGATCGAGCGGTAAAAACTCTTGAATCATGTAACTCCCCCATCGCTGTTTGTTACTATTAGTGTGCAACATTTGTCCCGAAAAACGAATGGAAATAATAAGAAATCCCTTCTAATGCGTTCATTAGAAGGGATGATGAGCAGAGGCCGACTGGTTATGATTTTTATTCCATTTTTAGAATTTTGTGTATTCTTGTGGCTTGCTATTTTATGAAATTTCCTGCGGCGCTGTTTCATTAGGTTATCAACTGATTGCCTGACAACGCTGATGAGCTATGCGAGGGCATGTCCGGCAATGTGATCCTTTGCCTGTTTGATAATGAAGGCAACAGGTCGACCGCTGTCTCGGACCATCGTTGCCTTTCCAAAACCGTTTTAACGGATTTTGTTGCGGAGTGCCAAATAACGATCCATCTGCGCCATGAACGAGATAGTGAAAATCATCGCAAAGCTGTTCATGAACATGGGCAAGGATTTCATCATTGCGAAGCTTTTCATACACCCAATAAATGTAAATCGAGATATTCTCCCATAATATATGGCCAGATATTTTTACGGTTTTCCGCAATTTTTCTATCAGCGGAAAAAGGTGCTCCGCAAACAGCTGCCTTACCGTCTCTTCTCTCCATTGCTCACGGCTGCCTGTGCATATTTCTGCATGGAGTTCCTCAAAACGAAAAGTCGGCAACCACTTATCATCATGATCGTCCGTTTCCAGCCAAATCCGCTCCGGTGACAGCACAAGCCGTTTATTCCAAACCGACATCGCATAAAGCGACATCACTATAAGAAAGCTATACCGTTTGATAAGCATCGACGCGGCAACAACGTTATTGGCAGCTCCTAACTTTTTCCGGACTTTTTCTAAATAATGAATGAGGGCACCTTCCTCAAGCAGATGATCCACGCGAATCGATAACGGTGAATTGGTTGGAACAGTGGAAAGCCGGTATGCTTCTAACACCTTTATTTCCTCTGCGGTAAGAATCATGACGGGACTCCTTCTTTCTGCAAAAGACATCTTCCTTTTCCGTACGGAATACAGAGCGGAGTTCCAAATAATGGATCATATGTCACTTGACAGTCCATTTGAAATACGTCTTTCACAAGTTGACAGGAAATGATTTCTTCCGGCTTTCCTTGCGCATATATTTTTTTATCGCGAATTGCAACGATATGATGGGCATAGCGGCACGCCAAGTTAAGATCATGGAGCACCATGACAATCGTGCGTTTTTCTTTCTCGTTTAGCTCAAACAATAAATCAAGAATTTCAATCTGGTGCGTCATATCCAAATAGGTGGTTGGTTCGTCCAATAAGATAATGTCCGTATCTTGCGCTAATGTCATCGCGATCCAAGCGCGCTGCCGCTGCCCCCCCGAAAGCGAATCGACCGGGCGTTCCGCTAATTCTGTCATTCTCGTCGCTTCGAGCGCGCGCCGCACCGCTTGTTCGTCTTCTTCACTCCATTGTTTTAACCACGTCTGATACGGATACCGCCCCTGTTTAACCAGCTGCAGTACCGTCAATCCTTCCGGAGCTGTCGGTGATTGCGGCAAAATCGCCAGTTTTTTCGCCACTTCTTTTGTCGGCAATGTCGCGATTTCTTTTCCTTCTAGTAAAACGGAACCGCCTGCCGGCTTCAAAAGCCGTGCCAAAGCGCGAAGCAGCGTCGATTTGCCGCAGCCGTTTCCCCCGATAAATACGGTAATTTCTCCTTTTGGAATCATTAAATCCAGCTCATCGATAATGATCGTGTTTCCATATGATAATGTTAACCCTTTTGCTTGTAAGGCGTTCATGTTCTTCCACCCCTTTTATGCATACCGGCTTTTATATAATAGGTAAATAAAATACGGTGCCCCGATTGCCGCTGTAAACACCCCGGCTGGAATTTCCATAGGGGCAAACAGCATGCGCCCGGCAAGGTCAGCCGCCATGACTAAAATGGCCCCTAATAAAGCGGAGGCAGGAAGGAGTGCGCCAAACGAAGAACCGACAAGCCTTCTTGCCATATGCGGCGCCATCAACCCGACAAAGCCAATGCCTCCCGCAAAAGCGACCGCTCCCCCGGTTAAGGCAGTGCTTAATAAAAGAAGGAAAAAACGTTGCTTTTGCAAGGAAACCCCCGCACCGATGGCCAAGTCATCGCCTAATTCTTGAATGTTCATCTTCCGCGCTGATAGCCAGCTAGCCGCAAGTAAAACCAAAGCCCATGGCGCAAGCAGTGTAACATGTTTCCACGAAGCGCCGTAGACGCTTCCGGTAATCCAGACGTTCGCCTGGCTCGCCCGGTAAATCGGGCCGGTAATCATTAATAATGTCGTTAGCGCCTGCATCAGCGCAGATATCGCAATCCCTATTAATACGAGCCGCAGCGGCGCGATGCCGTTTTTCCAAGCCAGCATATACACGAGCAAAGCGGCCACCGTCGCGCCGGCAAACGCGCCAAGTGGAAGCCAATGGATGCTGATGGTTAAGGAATTATTTTTATCGTCGCTAAAGAACGATAAAAACGCGACGACCGCCGCCGCGGCCCCTCCCGTTATGCCAAGCACATCTGGCGAGGCGAGCGGATTGCGGATCATCCCTTGTAAAATCGCACCTGCCGCAGCAAGCGACATTCCCGCTAACAATGCGACAAAAATGCGCGGCAAGCGGAACGTATAAATCACGACTTCATTCATCTCAGAACCATTTCCAACCAGCGTTTTCGCCACTTCCAGAGGGGATATATACATTTCGCCGCTTCCTGCGCTGACAAGAAACACGACGACGCCAACAGTGAATAATATCCAACTAACAGTTAACGCTTTTTTATCGACTAAAAATGAGATCGACTTCCCGACTCGCAACGATGTATACTTCTTCATTTCACCATAATCCCCCTACGGGCAATATAAACAAAAAACGGAACACCAAGAAACGCCGTCACAATTCCGACCGGAACTTCGCGCGGCATTAAAATATAGCGCGCCCCAATGTCAGCCGCAATTAATAAAATCGCTCCGATCAAAGCGCAATACGGCAATACCCAGCGATGGTCCACACCAACGAGCGCACGGGCAATATGAGGAACAATGATGCCGATAAACCCAATCGGGCCGGCAACGGCGACCGAGCTGCCAGCAAGCAACACGACAAGAAGCGCCACTCCTATTTTCGCGGCATTCGTGCGCTGCCCTAACCCTTTCGCCACATCATCTCCCATCATTAAAACGTTTACTTTTTGCGCGAGCAAAAGCGAGCCAAGCCAGCCAACGATAAAGTATGGAAGAACGGCTGTCAACATTTCCAGCTTCCGTCCGGCGACCGAACCGGCCAGCCAAAACAACACTTCTTCCAGCGCTTTTTCATTCGCGGCCAACATTCCTTGTGTTAACGAAGCGAACAAGGCGGCGACTGCTGTGCCGGCAAGCGTTAATTTCAAAGGAGTTGCTCCGTCTTTTCCAACCGCGCTAATGATAAACACGATTGCCGCTGCCAGCGCAGCACCAATAAAAGCGAGCCATGTAAATAGCTGCAACGAATGGGCTTGGAAAAAGGTCACAAACAGAACGATAAAAAAGCCAGCGCCCGCATTGATTCCAAAAATCCCCGGCGAGGCAAGCGGGTTTTTCGTCAGCGCCTGCATCAGCGCCCCCGCCATTGCTAAACTCGAGCCTACCGCGGCGGCAATCAGCGCCCGCGGCAGGCGGACCGTTTCAATAACGATATGGGCGTTTGAACCGTTATTGTTCGTGAACGCTTCTATCGCATTTTTCCAGCTTGTATCGGTATAGCCGTAAATGATGCTCATCCAAATGCTTGTAAGCAGCAACAAGCATAGCAGGAATAGGCCAATGGATTTCTTCCCATTTGTCGCTAACATTGTGAATCTCCCTTAATTAATTATCTATCTCTATTGAGAAGTCTATTTGATAATGACTCTCAATGTCAATATTTTTTTCATTTTTTATTGACAATGATTTTCGTATTCATTTATTATTTCTTTATGTAAATGAAAATCATTATCAAAAAATGAAGGGGGATACATAATGTTCAAATCAAAACTTTCTTTTCTCATCACTGCCATTCTCACCCTTGTTATCATTCTCGCTGGTTGCGGCAAAAATGAGAAAGCAGAGCCAAAAACCGGCGGAAATGAAAAACAAAACGAAACGAGCTATACCGTTGAACATGCCATGGGCACAACAGAAATTAAAGGAACTCCGAAACGTGTCGTCATTTTAACAAATGAAGGAACGGAAGCACTGCTTGCTCTAGGAATAAAACCGGTTGGCGCGGTCAAATCATGGACAGGCGACCCTTGGTATGATCACATTAAAGATCAAATGGAAGGCGTCAAAGAGCTTGGAACAGAATCAGAACCAAACTTGGAAGCGATTGCCGCATTAAAACCAGATTTAATCATCGGCAATAAACTGCGCCATGAAAAAATTTACGAGCAGCTGAAAGCGATCGCCCCGACTGTTTTTGCCGAAACGCTTCGCGGCAATTGGAAAGACAACTTTATGCTCTATGCCAAAGCGGTAAATAAAGAAGAAAAAGGAAAAGAAGTCATCGCCGAATATGATAAGCGCATCGAAGACTTAAAAGCAAAATTAGGCGACAAATTGAAAATGAAAGTATCTATCGTTCGCTTTATGGCCGGAGATGTCCGCATTTATCATAAAGATTCATTCTCTGGTGTCATTTTAGACCAGCTTGGATTTGCCCGTCCAGAATCACAAAATGTCAATGACTTCGCCGAAACGGGCGTAACAAAAGAACGCATCCCAGCGATGGATGGCGATATCCTTTTCTACTTCACCTATGAAACAGGAGACGGAGAAGCAAGCAAACTTGAAAAAGAATGGATTAACGATCCGCTCTTTAAGCGCTTAAACGTTGCCAAACAAGGAAAAGTATACAAAGTGAGCGACACGATTTGGAACACGGCAGGCGGTGTGCTTGCGGCCCATTTAATGCTTGATGATATCGAAAAATATTTCTTGCAACAGCAATAAACGAAAAAAAGCTGCCCTGCTTCGGCAAGGCAGCTTTTTTATGCAGGCAGTCTCTATTGACAGCGCTGCTGGTGGAAAAACGTTGCCGCTTCTCCTGCACTATGTTAAATTGAAAGTACAATCCTAAAGAAAGGATGAGGAATAGCATGAAGCGAACCGCCGTTATGGCAGCGTGCCTGCTTTCATTTGGCATCATCATGGGCGCTTGTTCCGATGATAAAGCGAACAATGCGAAGGATGACCATTCCGCGGCATATACCACCAATTCCGGAGACATCCGTGAAACGACAAAATCGCTCGACCATCTTCCTAAATTTTTAAACAACTTTGAAGAAGATATGGCTGTTTTATACCAACAAGCCGCCAAACATAAAGATTTGCTCAAGCACATTCCTTGCTACTGCGGCTGCGGCGAGTCGGCCGGCCATCAAAATAATTACGATTGTTTCGTTTACGAAACGAAAAAAGACGGATCGGTCGTTTGGGACGACCACGCTACCAAATGCGGCGTCTGCCTTGAAATTGCGAAGGAATCGATCGCTTCATATGAACAAGGAAAATCGGTAAAAGAAATTCGCCAAATGATTGACGAAAAATATAAAGAAGGCTATGCAGAGCCGACACCAACAAAATCGCTGTAATGATAAAAGGCGGTCACCTGTTTTGGCGACCGCCTTTTTATCGTTTGCCTAGCGCACTATACAAATCATACAGCGTTTCAATGTTATTCCTTTTTAATTCTGCCAACAGCTGCGCCCATAGCTCGGCCATCGCCCAAACATCCCCATCTGCCGTATGCCGTCTTTCGCAAGAAATCCCATAATGCCCCAGCGCATCATCCAATGTTGGAAACCACCGGCGCTGCACCATTTCAGCGATAGGCTGCATATCGAAAAAACGCGCTGCCCATTTTGTCCGATAATGCGTCCAAAGGAAATGATTCAAAAACGATAAATCATGGCCGATATGGTATCCGATCATTACCCCTCCGCTGATGAAAGATAAAAACGAACGCATCGCCTCATGCAGCCGCGGAGCATACTGCACATCTTTTGCTGTAATTCCGGTCAATGCGGAAATGTGCAGCGGAATCGCTTTTTCCGGGCAAACAAGCGTGTAGTATGTCTCTTTTACCGCTCCGCGCACCGTTTTTGCCGCAGCCATCGCCAAAATTTCATCGCCGTGCTGCGGTGAAAACCCGGTCGTTTCCATGTCAATGATCATGAACGTGACTTCATCAAGAGACATGCTCATATCGATTTGCTTTTTTTGCTGCTCTTTCCGCAACGTGCGCAGCCACATTTCCTGCTGGAATGAATGTTCCCCGTCAGCAAGCGCAGATGGGACATTTCCAGATGGTATTCCAAGCGATAAAAAGCGAAGCGCCCGCTGCCAAAAGCGATGCTGTCCGTCCATTTACTTACCACCTGCCTGCCGCGCAACAAACCGTTGCATCTTTTTTGCTGTCCTCATCGCTTTTTTCAGCCATTTTCGTTCATTTGCTTCAAGCGTGCGCCATAATACATAGTCACGGTCACTTCCCGCTTCTGTCGCGTACTTTAACCGAACGTAGTAGTAAATCGACAGCGCTTCCTTTGCTTCCTTCACCAGCTCTAAAGGCAGCAGCGCCTGTTTCGTGATCTCATTCCATCGTTCCAGCGTCGTTGCCGCAGAAATATTGGCAAAACATGATAGCCACTTTAACGCGTTGACGATTTGCACGTAACCGCCATGTTTCATATGAATCGCCCCGCTATATGCCCCCCACCGTTCGATTTGAACGTTATGGAACCAGCCAAGCGGCACGGTAGGAAACATCACATGCTCCCCCATTTGTTGAAGCAGCTGCGGCTCACGGTGGATCCAGTCAAACAGCGCCTGTCTTCTGTCAATAACAAGCTGGCTGTCTCCATAAATAGGCCGCATATCGATCGCAATAAACAAAAAACGAATATCATTGGGGAGACGGTCGCGAATATACGTCTTTATTTGATTCTCCCAGTCAGCAAGCGACTGCCCCCACCGTTTGTTCGTCGCCATCACGTAGCCAGGACAATACGGATAGCCGATTTCATATAAATAATTCGTTCCGACTGCCGCCATATGACGGACAAATTCATAACATTCTTTTTCTTCATGCCCGCCGCATTCAAACAAAATGCCGTTATCTTGATCTGTCCATATGGTCGGCTCCCGTCTCCCCAAGCTCCCCATCACATACCAACACCATTTTCTCGGGCGAATGCCTACCGCTGCGCGCAGCGTTTCCTCTTCCGCAAGCTGAAACGCCCGTTGCATGAGAACTTCGTGCGCCTCGCTGACAATATGGGAAAGCAATTCAATCCGTTCCCATTGCAAAACAAGGCGCAGCCGCCTGGCAAGCTCATAATGGCAAACGCGCAGTTCTCCGATCGTCTCTGTCTGTTCCATTTGCTTCATTAATTCGTATAATAATTCCATGATTTCTCTTCCTTCGAAAACGCGCAGCGACATAAACGTTATTGAGTAAGTGGCTTGGACTGATAAGCCGGATCAAGCTGCTCCGGATAACCGTACGAACCATGCTCGCTAATGTCCAAACCGGAAATTTCTTGTTCCGCTGTCACACGCAATCCGATCGTTTTCTTTAAAACAAACAACACGATAAACGATACCGCTGCCACATATATCGCTGCTCCCAGCACTCCGACCGTCTGCACGATTAATTGATGGAATCCGCCGCCATACAACAATCCCTCTTTGCCAACCCCCGTTATTTCGACTAAACGAGGCGCTGCGAAAAACCCGGTTGAAATTGTACCGATAATGCCGGCGATGCCATGCACCGAAAACGCATAAATCGGATCATCAATGCCCTTTCGTTCCAAATAAATCGATGTCCAAAATGTGAATGAGCCAGCCACCGCTCCGATCACTACCGCTGCCCATGGTTCCACAAAGGCGCACGCCGCGGTAATCGCCACTAACGCTGCAAGCACACCGTTGACCATTGCCGGAATGTCCGCTTTTCCTATCATGATTTTCGCCGTTAAAATAGCCGCAACCGCTCCCGCCGCAGCCGCCAGATTAGTTGTCAGCGCGACATGGCCGAAAAACCCGTCGCCTACCGCCATCGTGCTTCCGGCATTAAATCCGAACCAGCCGATCCATAAAATCAAACCGCCGATCACAGTATATACTTGGTTATGCCCCGGAATGACGTTCGGCGTTTTATCTTTATTAAATTTGCCGATCCGAGGGCCAAGCAACATTGTCGCAATCAGCGCGGCAATCGCTCCTTGCAGATGGACGACGGTAGATCCGGCAAAATCTTGCATCCCGATTTCGCCAAGCCATCCGCCACCCCATACCCAGTGGCCAATCACTGGATAAATCGCAATCATAAAAATCGTTCCAAACAGAAAATAGACGGATAATTTTGCGCGTTCCGCAAAACCTCCCCACGCGATTGCCAGCGACACCCCGGCAAAGCCGAGCTGAAACAAAAACTTCAACGATAATGGAACGTTCGCCCATGAAAGAGAAGCAAATGTCTTTTCATCTCCTTGCAAAAACCATCCTTCCATTCCGATCAAGCGGTTTCCTGCGCCGAACGCAATCGCAAAACCAACCGCCCAAAACACAAGCGAAGCAATCGCAAAGCTTAATATTTGTTTTCCTGCCACATGCCCGGAATTTTTCATTCTTGTCGATCCCGCTTCCAGCAAAGCGAATCCTGCCTGCATGCTGATCACTAGTATCGCGCTCACCATCACCCAAAGCGCATCAAGTCCTGCTGCCAACATTTTTTCATCCATATTTTCTCTCCCCCTCTGTTATATTTTATAACTTTATATGTAAAAATATATTACATTTAAAATGTATTTGCAACACCAATTTTATTTTGGTACCGATTACAAAATATTTTTGTTATATTTAATGACATAATTATAATACCCTTCTTATTGGATGAAACCGCAAAAATGATGGAAAAGCAGCTGGACTTTCCCGTAACCTACAACAATCATGCAATAAAAAACAGAACGCCTTAAACCGCTCTGGTTCAAAGCGTTCTGTCCGTCTAGGCCACGCGGATCGGCTTGCCAAACGGCACGCGCGGCATATAATCATCCGGAACAAGCCAAAATACTTCATAATCTACTTCCAATTCTTCATAAAAATAGCCCGTGACATCGGTAATGTAAAAAAGCGTATCAATTTTTTCTTCTTTCGCCCATTCCAACACTTCCGTATACGATGATTTTCCATGTTTGAAATATTTAATCGCCGCCATGCCAATAGGAGACACGTCGCGAATTTTAAAATCGGCTTGCACCAACACCGTATCCGGTCTTACTTTTTCAAACAGCTTAACAATGTTTTGGATTAAAATCGGACGTGACGGCCGATTGGACGTATCGATCGCCAAGGCGATGGAATGGTCTTTTCGTTCCTTCAGCAACGCAAGCAGCGCCCTCTGCCACTTCACAATGATCAGCCTCCCCTATATGATGTGATATAATCAGTATTTAGTATGGTCAGGAAAGAAGCTAAATACGAACAGCTTTTCTTTCCTTTTTCTCCTGCAATTCCGTCAAAATCGATGCGAATAGCGCGGCCGCAATCCCAATAAACTGGCACGATTTTCCCCTGTTGCTGCAATGTACATCCTTTATTATAAATCGGAAAAACGAAATAACGTCAAGGCTTTTTTTCTGCCTTGACGCCTTGGCTTACTCGTTGTGCTGCCGGGAAAGGGGAGCGCCTTCCCCGCCGCTTCCATCATCGATGATCCCGTCGACCGTCCCTTCCACATACGCATCCCTTACTTGTTCGTGCGTTGTCGCCAACGCAGAAGGCAAAAAAACGGAACGGTCATGGCCAGATGGATCATATTTCCTTCCCGCAATATTTAAGTTTTCTTGTTTTTCCATCTTTATGCCTCCTTGTTCTTTTCCACTCATCATTAATATGAAACAATCTTGGAAAATAAAAAGAGGAAATTGCTGGGCATGTATGACATCTGCATAAAAGCGACAAACTAATGATGAAACATTACTGCAAGAGGAGATGAAAGCAACATGACGCAAAACAAACAAAACAATAGTATTGAACAACAACAGAAAGAACGCCAGCAGGAAAAAGATATAGAGAAACAGCCGGGATACGGGGATAAAAAACTGGAAGGGCCGAATATTTCCGCCGAATAATCGCTGCGAAGGATGGCCGTGAAGCATGCATGCCATCGCCCTCTCCATTCAAATACGTGCTGCTTGCCACGGCACCTCATCCGCAGGCTATTCAGCTTATGGATGACGCTTGCTGCTTATGCGCCCGCAGATTTATACATTCTTCCGCGCTTTGGCAATATCCGCAATGATGGCCGGTGTTTAGCTTGGAACCGGCGGCACGCTGCTTGCCACGGCGCATTTTCCGCGCTGCTGATCGCACAAGGTGAAATATTAAAGAGGAAAATGGGGCAAAAAACGTGTGAGGAGGCAAGAGCTGCAAACAGAGGCGGCGGAAGAAATGCCGTCCGAAGCGCATCCATCTTGAAGAAGTCCAGCGAAAAAGCTGACCCCGCACGATAAGAGGTCAGCTTTTTCCTTCATCCATCGTTTCGTCTTAATGATAACAGCGTTTGTTTCAGCTGTTCTTCCATCGTAACGAGCTCCCGTTCCACTTGTTGCCGTTTGAGACGGCCTTCTTGCTGGATTTTCAGCGTTTCTTCTAATGTAGTGACTAAATTTTCCTGCGTTTTTTTCAATGTTTCAATATCGATCAGCCCGCGTTCGTTTTCTTTCGCGACTTCAATGCTGTTTGTTTTCAGCATTTCCGAATTGCGAAGCAACAGGTTGTTGGTCGTCTCCGCCACTTGTTTTTGCGCCTCGACCGCTTTTTGCTGGCGGAATAAAGTCAGGGCGATCACCACTTGGTTTTTCCATAGCGGAATCGCCGTTAAAATCGATGATTGAATGCGCTCGACAAGCGTCTGGTTCATATGCTGGATCATGCGGATTTGCGGTGCCGTCTGGATCGTTACTTGCCGGCTTAATTTTAAATCATGAATCCGTTTTTCAAGCCGGTCGGCAAACTGCAACAAGTCGTTGACTTCTTGCATTTCCATTTGGTTTCCTGACCGTTCTGCTTGGGCCTGTTTTTCCGGAATCACTTTCGTCCGCAATTCTTCCAATTTATGTTCAGCCGCGGCGATATAAATGTTAAGCGCATCAAAGTATTCCTTATTTTTTTCGTACAGCGTTTCTAACATCATAATGTCGCGAAACAGCGACTGGCGGTGCTTCTCAAGCTGATCGGCAATTTTATCAATTTCCACGCCGATTTTTTGATACTTCGCGACCATGCCGTGCAGCGATTTGGACACAGAGCCAAACAACCGCGCCAACCATCCTTTTTTCGCCGGAAGCAAATCATCGGGATTCACTTCTTTAATTTTTGCCATTAAGTCGCTGATCACTTCCCCGACGGGACCCGCATCCTTTGTCTGCACGTGGTGCAAAATCGCATGGGAAAACTTCGACAGCTCGGCTTGCGCGGCAACTCCGTATTGAATGATCGCTTGCTGATTGCGCGGGTCGATTTGTTTTGCGAGCTGCAGCGCTTTGCTGCGATGTTCTGGCTTTAACGTGTCAATCAGCTTCGTTGGCTGCCGCTGTTCATCCACGCCAGTTTCGCTCTGTTCATTCGGCAATGAAAACGGGTTTTCCAGCAACGAATCAAGCGAGCTTGTCCATTGTTGATCGCGAAAATCGTTTGCCGTCATGTTATCGGACGGTTTCATAATCGTTCTCCTTTCTCCATTCCATCGTTTCCGGCAGCTTTTGCTGCTCTAGCGACTGCTCAAGCAATTTCGCTTCTACTTTTAAATCAAAAACATCGTTCGAAAGTATCTCCAAAAGACGCTGCTCCGCAGAAGCAGCCAGTTCATCAAGAAGCCGTTCCGTTTTCCAGAGCGTCTCTTTCATCTCTTGATTGCGCACAGGCTGATTCGTTAAATACACGTATTTTTCGATCATCGTCACCGCCGTCGGCAATTCATTTAGAAAAAACGATTGGGCAAGACGAAACTGATGCGGATGTTGCTCCACCGCGCGAATCATTTTGTCGACAACCGCGCATATGCGCGAAATTTTTTGCCACATGGCAAGTGAGCGAATGCGAAAACGGGCGGCGCGCATTTGTTTCCACTTTTTCCGCGCCTCATCAAGCTGTGAGCGAATATACGCTTTTTCTTCCTTTAAAAGATTTCCCGCGATCCGGCCATCTCTTTTTTTCATGATTATCGATGTGACAACCATCGCGCCCATTCCTGAAAAGAAGGAAGGAAAGAAGTGAAAATCAGCGAGAAAAAACGTCACCACCGCCACGATTACCCCCACATTCCAAGAAACAAACCAGCGCCATAACGTTCTAAGCAACCGTTTCATCGTCCATCCCTTTCTCCTGATCTATTTACTTTCATTATAGCATGTCTCCTTTCTTTCATACGTGTCAATTGCTGATTTTGTTTCATTTATCGCATTCACCCTTTTGATTCGCAATAGTTTATCTTGGCGCTGTTGCCTCCTTTCGCGCATAGGACAACATAACGGAAGAATACGATGGAAAAGAAAACATATGCAAAGGAGATGGAAGGCATGAAACATATCGATTGGCAAATGGCATATTTTGTCGGAGTGACGTTATTGCAAGAATATTGGTGCTATATCAGGCTGCCGCGCGTATATTATTGGAATGCCGGCGAGGATGAAGATAAAAATAAAGCGGCGTAAAGCCAAAGTCGCCAATTCCCTTCCCGGGCAGCGTGGATCGCTTTCTTTATTAAACAAAAAGATCCTTCTTTTCACGAAGGATCTTATTCTTTCGTCAAATCGACTTCATACACTCTCGCACCGCCAAATAGAGTAACTTGTTTTGTCCGTTCTTTGCGTTTTTCGCCATCTTTCACGCTCGTGATCGTATACGTCCCTGGCAAATACGGACCAACCTTTTTAACAAACGGATCTTTTGTCGCTTCTCCCTGCACTTTTTTTCCATTGATCATTACTTGACTGTCCGCCTCATCAAGGCGAATTTTAAGAAAGTACAAAGTTGGTTCAAAGACGTACCGGTTTTCGTATACTTTGATCGTAAAAATCGGCGGTTTCGACGTCAACCCTTTTATATATACGTGCTTCATTTTCTGCTGTTTTTCAAAATCCCGCTCAAGCGTTTCATATGCCTGCGGATGCTTCTCTAAATACAGAAATAATGGCTGAAGCGTCGTTTCATTGACGGGAAACGCTTCGCCAGGTATGCGGATATATGTTTGCAAAGCGGCGACATCTTTCCTTTTTAACGCTTGTTCCAAGCGCATAATCGCGATTTCTCTCCCCGCTGTGTTTTTAAGAAGGCTATACCCGTTTAAAATCAGCTCTCCGATGATCCATATTGCAATGATGGCAAAACCGATTCTGCGAATGATGCGATAATATTTTTGCCGCCGCTTTTGCGCAACAAGACGCGCTTGTTTTTTCTGTTCATAGCGTGCCAGCATCGCTGCGCCGTTTCCCGTCTTTTTTATTTCTGTACTGTTTGCCCCCTCTGCATTTTCGTTTGTAGATACATGCTGTTTCACCTAACTTCCCCTCTCCTGTCTTTAGTCTAGTTCATCTGTATGCCAGAATCAGGGAATTTATGTGGAGGGAACAACAAATGCGCCGTTAGTGCTTTTTATTATAAAACGTATATAAAACCGCGTGCCAATGTTTTGCACTCGGCGATGCCGTCCGTTTCCAGCCTTTTTTCTTTAACGCAGCACCGACGAGACGATGGAACCATCCATGTCCAACTGCTACAATATGCCCGTATCGTTCCGCATATTCACACAGCATATCTGCCGCAAACTCCGCCCGCCTTTTCGCTTCCCGATATGATTCCACATCTAATGAATATCCACATAACCAGCATATGCGTGAAAAAACCAGCCAGACAGAAACCGGCAAACAGAACCACCGAACATTTGCAAACGGAATCGGCGTGTCGACTTCCCGCATCCATTCCGCGATTGCGACATGGCAAAAAGGTTGCAAGCGTTCTACAGACTGCACCGCGCGCGGAAGCGGACTGGAAATGACCAGTGCTGCCTTTTTCACTGTTTCAAGGGTGGCCGCAGGAATTTTATCTTCTTCCAAAATACCATGCGCATCATATGCTTTCACCCATTCGGCGAACTCACAACCAGTCATCCACCCCCTCATTTGCCATTTCGATCTTCCATGACGAATGAGAGTTATGTACATGCTCTCTCCCCCTTTTTCTATTGACCGCTTATCCTGGTGCTGCGGCCCGCTTGGCAAACTGCTGGAACATCACCGCATATAAAACGGTGCTGCTAAACGAAAACACGCTTAACAAGAAAAACGTCCATTCATATCCGAACCATGTCGTTGCTGTAATCGAAAGCGGAGCGATCGCCCTCCCGATCGTCCAGCGCAAACTTGCGGCCGTAAAATATTGCCCGCGCATTTCCTTCGGGGCCAGCTTCGCAATAAACGTTTGCTGCAGCCCCGCTGTCATCAGCTCTCCCAACGTAAACAACGCCATTGTAAAAATAAGCCCCCAAATCGATGTCATTTGCCCGAACAAAAAAATCGCCATGCCATAAACAATCGACGAGCCAACGAACGCCGTCCGTTCATGATAACGTTCCATCCATTTTGTCACCCACACGGTACACAACGCAACAAGCAATCCGTTTTCGGAAATCAGCAAGCCAAACGCCTTCTCTCCGCTAAGCGTCAGCGACCAATCGCCAAAGGAAAATAGCGTTTGTCTGTCCACCGTATCTTTCGTATACACAGGAATAAGCAAATCCAGCTGCATAAACGTCTGTCCGGCCAAAATGCCCGCGATAATAAACAAGAGAAATATCCGGTCCCGCACGATCACGCTGTACTGGCGAATTTGCTGCCAAACAAACTCCTGCCATTTTCCGCGCGCCGCCCCTCCGTTTTCATACGTTGGCGCAGTCTCGCGAAGTCTCCTTGCCAAGAGCATGGCGAGAAACGAGCACGAAAACGCCGCGGCAAGCAACAGCTCAAAGCGATACCGTTCATAAAAAATCCCGCCAGTAATTGGCCCGATGACCACGGCAATACTAACAAATGTATAAAGTATAAAACACGGCAAAAACGCTGCTGCGGTGTTCTTCCGGCACGACATCGGCAACCATCGCCTGGCTTGCCGGCCAATAAAGCGACCCGCAAATTCCCGCGATCGTAAAACAAGGAAAGCCAACATAAGGTGAAGTAAACCATGGGGAATTAGCAAGGGCAAAAAAGAAAAATGCCGCCCCTTGGCCATAAGCTGACAGCACCATCATCTGTTTGCGCCCAAACGTATCCGCGCAATATCCGCCCATTAACTAGCAATGACTGAAAAAATTTGCGAAACAATCAATAGCACTCCTGCTTTATCCTTTCTTTATCCTTTCCGAACGCTTCCGTAAAATAGAACGCCATAAACGAAAAAAACATCCAAAAGGTGATATTGATTAATGACTCCCCGAATAAACGAATCTTTAAATTTTGATCCCAGTCACGTATCTTCATATGTATTCACTCTTTTCCTCCGCATCCCAATATGCATCCGGTACCGTCACTGCATCGCTTTCCAATTATATCATTATTTTTATGTTTATGCCTTTTAGGAAAATATTTTTTTATGAAACTGTTATTTTAACCCAATCGGCAATAAAACATTCATTCTCGGAAATTTGTATAAAAGAAGCCGGGAAAAAGCAGTTTATTTTCTGGCGGTCTGAGTTTACTGGACAAACCGGGAATTTTAACACAATGAATGTGTTGCAAAACGTATAACGAATGCATAAATGCATATAAAAAACCACGCCTTGGAAATCATATACAGTGACCAAAAAACAACTCTCCAAAGAGTGGACACGATCATAATTTCCAATTTAAACAACGAACATGCATGGTCTTATGAAATGAATCCACTTTTAGCATCGTTATTTCGATATATTGACTCTCTGTCGTTGCCAGAAACACCGTATGTGATAGGAAGGCTGCCAGTATCGAAAAAATAAAATCGTTGTTGAATTGTTCCTTTTTGAAAACCTATTTTGCGATTGATTCCTTGCGCAAATTGGTACGCGTCCTGCAGTTTCGCTGTTTTCAGCGGGCCTGCGGGCTTGGTGAAGTCCCTCATCTGTCTACGTTTTCCCGTGCGGCGAAGTGGTTTCCGGAAACAGGGATTTCCTGTTTTTCACGCACAGCTGCTCCAAGATCTAGAAGTACGGTATCCCCAAATCGTGCTGATCGACAGCACGCTCCTTGGAAGCAGTCTTTATAAAGCAATGGGAGATGGAGTTCGTGTTAGGGGATACCGCGTATGACACAAAAAGGTTCAGCAAACAGCCGAACAAGCAGAAATCCTATTCCTTCCTCCCATCAACCGCCGCAATAGCAGGGAACAAAAAGACGCCTACGGCCGTGTTCTTCCTGTTTTTTGCAAACGCCGTTTGGCCAATGGCTGTTTGGACTTCGCTGCGGAATGGAACGGGTATTTAAACGAGTTAAAGAGTGATGGGGTGGAACCGCCGCGATGGTATGGATTTCATCGAATATGTACTGCATGTGTTGTGTTGCATCTTTATGCATAACTTTGAGTTTTTACTCCAGTTTTGCAACACCGTCCACAATAACAAGGGGCTGCCTGATGAAAAAATGCGCCATCCCCTTAAAAATCAAGCTTCTCATCAGGCTGTTTTTGCCTATCGGCAAAGGGAGAATGGAAACAACAAAATCAACTTTTGCTGCTCAAGAAACGGGCGAAAAAAACACCACTAATGCTGCTTAGTGGTGTTTTAGTAGTGTGGCGCAGAAACGCCGGCGCTTATTTTCTGATAAATTGTTGCGTCCAGATGTACCCGTTTTCTTCAAAACCTACGCCAATATGAGTATAGTTTTTGTTCAAAATATTTGCCCGATGGCCTTCGCTGTTCATCCAAGCGGCCACTACTTCTTGCGGCGTCCGTTGGCCTTTTGCAATATTTTCTCCAGCGGCTGTATAAGAAATGCCGAATTTTTTCATCATTTCAAATGGCGATCCATACGTCGGACTGTTGTGGGAGAAATAATGGTTGACCGCCATATCTCTTGATTTTTCCCGAGCGACTTTGCTTAATGCTGCATCGACCTTCAAAGGCGGCAAGCCATATTTCGCCCGCTCTTTGTTCGTTAAATCTACGACTTGTTGTTCATAAGCTTTAAGTCCTGCTTCATTTTCATTTGCTTTTTTGCTTTCATTTGGCGCAGGAGCTTGTGTCGCTGGCTTATTAGCAGGAGCTTGTCCATTCGCCGCCGGTTTTTGCACAGTTGTCGTGCCCGGTTTTGCTACTACTTTGAAATTTCCTGTTTTATCTAAAATAAATGGAAGTTTTGATTGAATCCATTTTTCGATATCTTGTACGTTAGATGGATAGACCGTATAAGTTTTAGTTTCATAGCCTTGTGCATTTGGGCATGGAGCAGCCTCAGCCGCTTTCGCTGTAAAAGATGCACCGACAATCGCTAAAGACGCAGCAAGTGAAAATACGATTTTTTTGTTCATGTTTCTCCTCCTCCAATCACATTTCTTGCTTGCACGTACATCATAACACGGATTTTTTGTAATATTTGTGGATAAATATGGATATTAGATTTATTTGCTATTTTTTTCTGCAAGATAAGATTTTTTCATATAAAAAATCGAAGCCAATCCCCGTGAAAACAAGAATTGTAAAAAAATTTCTTTCATGGCTATTTCATCATGCATTGGCTCCCCTATTATTCTTTCCCATCTATTACTTGCGAAACAAGGGTTGACAAAATGCAAGAAGAAGAGAAAAATTAACATTTTTTACGGTAATGTTACAATGTCTCATCTTGTTTGCGAATTTTGACAAGAATGTTTTATTACGTTCTTGCAACCTTCGCGCAAATTTTGAATAATTGTATTCGTTTACTGAAGGAAAATAAAGATCGTTCCTAAGCTGATAGGCGCGGAGCATTTTATCGAGCCTGTGAAAAATACGCTTGACATTTACCAGCATAGTGCAGACGCGCTACGTTTAGATTCCATTTCATAGTTCGGCTAGGAAGGGTTCATATTCTTAGAGAGAGTGTAGCGATGTTCGCTTATGGTTCATGAGTTAATTAGGTATCGAAAATTTGTTTGCCAAAGAATATGCGACCATTTGCAAAAATATATTAAACGATACGGCGCAGACATGTTTGATTGTGGAATGGAAAAAGTGGTGATCTTGGCAATGAATATTCCCCGTATATACATTTGAAAACAAATCAACCGCCTTTCCTCCCCGGTTAACACAAACGTTTCAAACAAAGCATAAAGATAGCAGTCTCAGCGAGAGACTGCTTTTTTCTCGTTCCCTTTTTGTTTTGCTGGCGGGAGATGAACTGCTTCCGCCTGCAATGCTTCTACTGCTTCTAACAAACTTTCATTGTTACTCGGGTGCGGATAAAAAGGAAATTTTATATCTTCTTCGTGTGCGGCCATTTCCAATCCAATAATTCCACTTGAAATGAGATCAATAGCCCCAACACCAATCATATGAACACCTAATATTAAATCATGTTTTGTATCACTGATGATTTTTACTACTCCATCTTTTTGACCAATAATGCCGGCATATCCGTTTCCAGCTACCGGAAAACTTCCGACACGAATGTCCTCATACTGCGCTTTTGCTTCTTCTTCCGTCAATCCAACACTTGCTATCGGGGGAATGGAATGCACAATCGTCGGGAGAAAGGTGAGATCGATTTCGGACTGTTTTCCAGCAATTGTTTCAGCGGCGACCTTTCCTTGTTTGATCGCTTTCACTGCAAGCATCGGCCCGCCTGTTACATCTCCCACAGCGAAAATATGAGAAAGCGATGTTTGCGCTTGATGGTTGATCTCAATAAATCCTTGTTCCGTGCGCTGGATGCCAAGACGGTCGAGGCCTAACTCATCAATGTTCGCTTTCGCTTCACATGCCACAAATATATGCGACCCCTCCGCCGTCACCGTTTCTCCTGACGCTGTTTTTAACGTGGCGGCAACGGCGTCTGGGGATGATGTGACACTTTCTACTTTGCAATGCCGATAAAGTTTGATTTTTCTTTTTTTCCATATTCTCTGCAATTCTTTAGCGACCGTTTCATCCAGCCCAAATGTGCCATCATTCGTAATGACGGACACTTGCGAACCAAACGCGTGAAAGCTCATTGCCACTTCAAGTGCAATATAATCATCTCCATATACGAGCAAATGACTCGGCAATGCTTCCACTCCATATATGGAATAAGCGTTTAAAATGCGGTCATGGTCAATGGTGATAGATGGCGGTGAAACGTATGATGCCCCAGTGGCAATGATGGCATGCCGAAAGCGGTACACAGCAAACGCTTCTCCCGACTCAACACCAATGCGGTCTTCCGATAAAAAGGACGCTTTGCCGCAAATGACTTCGATGCGGTTTGCTTTGCAAAGCGCTTCGACACCTTGGCGAAGCTGAGTAACGACCTTTGTCTTATAGTTTTGCAGTTTGCCTAATTGAAACGAAACATGCCCCAATTTAATCCCGATTTCTTCTATATGAGAAATCTCTGCCATTTTCTGTGCAGCATGAGTGAACACTTTTGACGGAATACATCCTTTGTTCAAGCAAACACCGCCGAGTTCCGCTTTTTCGATGAGTGTGACAGACAGCCCAAGCTGGGCGGCGCGAATTGCGGCGTTATATCCGCCTGGTCCTCCGCCGATGATAACGACATCCCGTTCATGAGCAAGTTCTCCGACTACCATTTATACCAACTCCATTAACATTAGTTTTGGATTTTCAATCAGTCTTACGAAATAGTTGGTAAACGCCACCGCTGTCGCGCCATCGGCAATGCGATGGTCAAATGACATCGAGATGTTCATCATTGAGCGCACTGCGATTTCATCGTTTTCCATGACAACAGGACGTTTTTTTGTTTTGTGGAACGCCATAAGTGCCACTTCTGGATAATTAATAATTGGGGTTGCACCAATGCTGCCGCCGAGCGGGCCAACATTGCTGATGGTAAATGTGCTTCCTGTCATTTCTTGGAGCTCCAGTTTGTTTTCTTGCGCTTTTTTCGTGAGACGTTTCGCTTCTTCATGAATCTCCCGCAGTGACTTGCTTTCGACATGTTTGATGACTGGCACGATTAATCCTTCTTCTGTGTCGACTGCAATGCCGATATGATGCTCTTGTTTAAGATGGATCTCTTCGCACTCTTCATCAAGCCTGGCATTAAATATCGGAAACTTCTTTAACGCAAGCGACAATGCTTTAATGAAAAACGCCGTTGCGGAAATATGGAAATTGTGCTGTTTCAGTTCTTCACGGAACCAGATGAGCTCAGTGACATCGACTTCTTCAAAATGTGTGCAATGCGGAATCGTATATAACGATTGCGCCATTTTTTTCGCGATTTGCTTGCGGCGGCCGCGGAACGGGATGACAGAAAACGCTGGTGCATGGTCATCCGCTTTTGCGAATGATGGAACTTCCGTATCGCCGCCTGCAACTGATAAATGATTCGCTTGCTTCGCATTGTTAGTTTCGATAAAGCGGTACACGTCTTCGTCGGTAATTCGGCCGCCTCGTCCTGTGCCAACAACTTGTTCTAAATCCACCCCGTGTTCGCGGGCAATTTTCCGAGTATGCGGTGAGGCAAGCACGCGCCGTTCTACCGCACGCTTAGCGAAAGCTGCCTTTTCTTCTTTCATGACAAACGGTGGAATGGATTCTGTCGGCACTTCCGGCGGATTGGACCGCATTTCCGCAAGTGGCGGTGATGTTGCTTTTAACGTAAGAATCGTCGTGCCAACTGAAATTGTTTTTCCTTCGGGAACGAGAATATCTTGGATGATGCCTGCGGCTGGCGCAGGTATTTCCGCCACCATTTTATCTGTCTGCACTTCGACTAGCGGCTGGTCTGCCTTTACATAGTCCCCTTTTTTAACGAAATAACTTAATACGACTGCTTCGGTCATTCCTTCGCCGATATCATGAAGCTTCACTTCCATTGCTTCTCCCCCTTCCGCTAGAAGTTCATTACTTTTTCGATCGCGTGTAAAACGCGCTGTGGCGTTGGTAAATAATCATCTTCATAGGCGAAAAACGGCACGGGAACGTCAAATCCAGTCACTCGTTCTACTGGCGATTTTTGATATAAAAACGATGTATCATTAATAACAGCGAGAATATCATTTGCCAATCCACCGGTGGCGTGTGCTTCCTGCACAATGACCGTTCGACCTGTCTTTTGAACCGAATCGGCGATGATATCTTTGTCAAGCGGGTAGAGTGTTCGCAAGTCGATGACATCGGCATGAATTCCTTCTTTTTCGGCAGATTCGGCTGCTTTCAGCGCTACTGGAACCATTGCCCCCCAAGCGATGACGGTCACATCGCCTCCTTCGCGCAATTTTTTTCCTTTGCCGATTTCAACAGTATATTTTCCTTCTGGCACATCCTCGCGAACTGCACGATAACTGCGCATTGGCTCTAAAAACAGCACCGGGTCAGGATCTTCAATGGCGGCAATGAGCAGCCCTTTTGCATCATATGGCGTGGACGGGCAGACGACTTTGATGCCCGGCATATGGGTAAACAGTGCTTCGGTGCTGTCAGAATGAATCTCTGGTGCGCGCACACCCGCGCCATATGGGGCGCGAATAACCATCGGCACGGTAAAATGCCCCATCGTCCGTGCGCGCATCCGTGCGGCATGCGTCATAATTTGCTCGTATGCTGGATAAATAAAGCCTAAAAACTGAATTTCCACGACAGGACGAAGTCCGCTGATCGCCATTCCGATCGCTGCACCAGTAAATCCTGCTTCGCTTAACGGTGTATCGATCACCCTTTCCTCGCCGAATTCTTCCTGTAATCCTTCCGTAGCGCGGAATACACCGCCGTTTTTTCCGATGTCTTCTCCAAGCAAAATGACATCTTCTCTCTCCTTTAACATCGTGCGAAGCGCATCATTCACTGCTTGCACAAGTGTTAGCGTCTTGGTGTTCATCGCCGTTATCATCCTTCGATCCCCCGCTTCCATTGAAAATACGCGTTTCTCTGTTCCGTAATCGTCCACGTCGGTTGAGCAAAAACATAATCAAACATGTCAGCCGGGTTCGCTTTTGGATATCGTTCCATTTCGGCTACTGCTTGCTCGATTTCCATGCTCACTTCCTCCTGTACTTGATTCGCCCATTTTTCATCCCACCAACCTTCCCGCTGCATAAATCGTTCCATCCGCTTGATAGGATCGGTCGTCTCGCGTCTTCGCTTGCTTTCTTCTTGATCGCGGTATTTCGATGGATCATCGGAAGTAGTATGGGCGCCATAACGCCATGTGACCGCTTCGATTAACGTCGGCCCTCTCCCGTTTCTTGCCCGCTCGAGCGCTTGCTGTGTTTCAAAATACACGGCAAAAATGTCGTTCCCATCGATGCGAATGCCAGGAATGTCGTATGCCAGCGCTTTTTGCGCGATCGTCTTTGATTTCATTTGGCGAGTAATCGGCACAGAAATCGCATATTGATTGTTTTGGTTGAAAAAGACTACAGGTACATTGAAAACGCTTGCAAAATTAAGCCCCTCGTGAAAATCTCCTTCAGATGTTGCTCCATCTCCAAAATAGACAATAACTGCATTTTTCGTTCCTTTCCTCTTTTCAGCGTAAGCTGCTCCTGCTGCATGCGGCAGCTGAGTGGCAATCGGAACACTCGGCGGAACGATTTTTTTTCCTTCCGGCGGAACACACCCTTCCGTTCGGCCTTTCCAATATAGAAGTATCTGCATTAAAGAGCAGCCAAATGTCATCATTGCGCCGTGATCGCGGTATGTCGGAAACATCCAGTCGCCATCGCGCAGCGCAAGAGCGCTTCCAACTTGGCACGCTTCCTGCCCCTCGTACGGAACATACGTACCAATGCGACCTTGCCGCTGCAGACTGACACATTTTCTATCAAACGTCCTGGTACGGATAAGATGGCGGTACATCGTCATTACCAGTTCTTTTGTCATTTGTTCACGATATTCGGATCGTACGATACACCCTTGTTCATTCATAATTTGCATTATCGGAAACTGAAATTCCATCGAATCCCTCCTTTACTGTTACCGGCGGATATCCCACTTCGGCTGTTTGCGGTGCGTAAAAAAATCATTGCGGCGGCTACGCTGCTGCAACCGCTCTTCACAAAAACGGTTTGCTGCTTCGATTGTTGTGATATGGTCTGCTTCTGCACGGGAATAAATATGAAGGAGCGTCGAATAAATCGCTTTTGTTTTTTGTAGTACACGTTCTTTATTCAATCCGTACAGCTCATCAGCTACTTGAATAAGTCCTCCAGCGTTAACGATGTAATCTGGCGCGTATAAAATTCCTTTCTCTTTCAGCAGCTGTCCGTGGCGCACATCAAGTAATTGATTGTTGGCGGAACCGACAATCGCTTTTACTTTCAACACATGTATCGTATTATCATTTACAACATTGCCGAACGCACATGGAACAAATATATCCGCGTCTGTTCTGTAAATTTCCGTCCCTTGTACAACTTTTACGTTCGCTCCCAATTTTTTTGCATATGATACAATCGCTTCAATTGCCGTTGGATGAATATCGCACACATACAAGTCCGCTCCTTCTTTCAATAAACGCTCCGCTACTTTTCTTCCTACTTTTCCTAACCCTTGGATGGCGTACGTTTTTCCATGAAGCTCGTCGCTTCCCCAAATCACTTTATTGGTAGCTTGAATACCGTAAATGACACCTAACGCGGTCGGTACCGAAGAATCGCCGCTGCCGCCATACTCTTCAGGAACACCTACGATGCAGTTTGTTTCTTTCATCGCGTGAACGAAATCATCCGGCGTCGTTCCCATATCAGTACCTGTGTAAAACCGGCCATTCAACGATTCAACAAACTGGCCAAATGCACGGAACAATTCCGGTGTCTTGTCTTTGTGTGGGTCTCCGATAATAACCGCTTTGCCGCCGCCAAAATCTACATCTGCCGCAAGGCATTTATACGTCATCCCTTTCGAAAGACGGAGCACATCAAATAGTGCGTCTTCAACGGTCGCATATGGGTACATCCGACATCCGCCAAGCGCTGGGCCTAACGTTGTGTCATGAATGGCGATAATTGCTTTTAATCCCGTGTTTTTATCATTACAAAATACGACTTGCTCATGGTCACGAATTTGCGTAAATATATCCACCGCTTTCCACTGATTGGTAACGGTATTCATATTCTTACAACCTCCTATGAATGCAACTGTTGTTTCTGTAACATTTGATCGATTTTTTGCTTTGGTAAAATCACTTGTTTCACTTCACCGATTCCGATTACTTGTACCTCATTTTTCGCTTCCACTTTCGTTACGACAACATTGTCACGAAGTTCTGTCACTGTCGCTGTCACCGTCACTGTCGATCCTTCCGCCGTCGGAGCTATATGTTTCACGAATACAGCCGCTCCCATTCCTTCTTCATGCTCTTCTAAATAAGGTAAAATAATTTTACGGGAAGCCCATTCCATGTGATATACCATGGATACGGTAGAATAAGCCCGATGGACAATATTCCCTTCAAATTGGGCAAACATATCAGGAGTCACGACCGTTTCCACCACAGCGGTGTCTCCCACTTTCATTCCTGGTTTCATCTTGTTCCACTCCTTCTATTATTACTAATAAATATATATACGTTTTAAAAACGTTATATTATTTTATGTTTTAATCCGAAAAAAGGGGATAAGCCCGAAAATGCTTATCCGATCTTCACTTATTGTTCAACTTAACACTGCACGGTCGCTCACTAGTTGAGTACCACGAATCCGCTGGAATTCCGCCAATAATTTTTCTACCGTTAACCCCTTCTTTTCATTTTCATTCACTTCCAAAATGATTTTTCCTTTATCCATCATGATAAGGCGGTTTCCTAAATCGATGGCTTGTTGCATGTTATGGGTGACCATTAATGTTGTTAATCTGTATTGATTAACAATATCTTTCGTTAAATTGGTAACCAATTCTGCTCTCGCCGGATCTAAAGCAGCCGTATGTTCATCTAGCAACAAGATGGACGGTTCTGTAAATGTTGCCATCAGCAAAGACAACGCTTGCCGCTCTCCGCCTGAAAGCAAGCCAACTTTCGCCTGTAAGCGGTTTTCTAAGCCAAGATGAAGCGTCGCGAGTACCTCACGAAAGTAATCGCGCCGTTTTTTTGTTACCCCGCGATGAAGCGTGCGTTTTTGATTCCGCGCGTACGCCATCGCAAGATTTTCCTCAATGGTCATGCTTGGCGCCGTTCCCGCCATCGGGTCTTGAAACACTCTTCCGATGTAGCGAGAGCGAACGTATTCTGGCATCATTGTCACATCTTGGCCGTCAATATAAATTGTTCCTTCATCGGGAAATAGCACGCCTGAAATCAAATTCATTAAAGTGGACTTTCCTGCGCCGTTGCTGCCGATAATCGTGACAAAATCTCCTTTTTGAAGCGTCAAATTGATATCTTGAAGGGCGATTTTTTCATCGGCCGTTCCTTCGTTAAACACTTTATAAATCCGATTTAATTGCAACATCGCTTTCACCCTTTCCGTTTGCAGAGATTGCGATGACCTGCGCGCGCTCCCGCCTTTTCTGCTCTTTGCGCTTTTTCTTTTGTTGTTGGCGAACGATTTGCGGCATGACAAGCGCTAAAATGACAATGCACGCCGTGATAAGCTTCACGTCTCCTGTTTCTAAAAACTGCGCACGCAAAGCAAGGCTAACAACAATGCGGTAAATGATCGATCCGCCGACGACTGCGAGTGTCGTTCTCGCAATCGTTTTTGTTCCAAATATTGCCTCCCCAATGATAACGGAAGCGAGACCGATAATAATCATGCCGATTCCCATGCCGACATCGGCAAACGCGCCATATTGCGCAATAAGCGCTCCTGAGAACGCAACCATTGCATTTGAAAGCCCCAGACCTAAAACGATGAGCAAATTCGTATTCGCCGACAAGCTGCGAATCATACGCGGGTTATCGCCCGTGGCCCGGATCGCGAGCCCGATTTCTGTCTGCAAAAACCAGTCCGTGAAAAATTTAAACAGAAGAGTAAGAACCGCCATCGATACGAAGATTCCCCACGTTTTCGCCGCTGCTGAATCAAGGCCGAACTTCGCCCCCCATTCTTGAATCATTGTAAATATTGTTTTTTGATTTAAAAGCGGCACATTAGAACGCCCCATAATGCGAAGGTTGATGGAGTACAGCGCAATCATCATTAAAATCCCTGACAAAAGAGCGTTAATTTTTCCAACTGTGTGAAGAATCCCGGTCATGCACCCAGCAGCGAACCCGATAAAAAGCGCAAGACATGTCGCAACAAGCGGATTGACTCCGCTGACAATAAGCGTCGCTGCAACGGCGGCTCCAGTAACGAAGCTGCCGTCCACCGTTAAATCAGGAAAATCTAAAATACGAAACGACAAATATACTCCTAACGCCATAATGGCATAAATAATTCCTGATTCGATCGCACCTACCATCGCCGTCAACAAAGGCATTCATCCTTTCGAATTTATTCGATGTATTCCGCCATTTGATCCCACTCAGGCTTCAGCTTGATTCCTTGCTTTTGTGCTGCTTGTTTATTGATCACAAGCTTTAATTTGTCCGGATATTCCGGTTTAATTTCCGATGGCTTTTTCTGTCCTTTTAAAATGGCAACTGCCATTTCTCCCGCTTGATAACCGATGTCATAGTAATCAAACCCATACGCCGCAAAACAGCCGCGTTTTAATGAATCAAGCTCTCCAGTAAAAACAGGGATTTTTCTTTCATTGGCAACGCTCACGACCGACTCGATTGCCGATACAACCGTATTATCGGTGACAATATACAGCACATCTGCTTTGCCAACTAAAGACTCTGCTGCCTGTTTCACTTCTGCTGTTGTTGAAACAGATGTTTCCACAAACTTCAAATCGGTGTTCTTCGCGGCAACTTTTACTTTTTCAATTTGTGCCACTGAGTTTTGTTCTCCTGCGTTATAAATGAGCCCAACCGTTTTGGCGCCGGTTTGTTCATCAATAAATTGAATGGTCTTTCGAATCGCATCAGGATGGCTATCTGTTGTTCCAGTAATATTTTCACCAGCTTGATCCATCGATGGAACTAAACCGGCACCGACTGGATCAGTCACAGACGTAAACACGATTGGAATTTCTTTCGTAGCGTTTAATGCGCTTTGTGCGCTTGGGGTGGAATTGGCAAAAATAAGATCAACTCCATCAGACACAAAATTGTTCGCAATCGTTTGGCTGTTGTTCATGTCTCCTTGCGCGTTTTGTACATCGTACTTGACGTTTTCCCCTTCTTTAAATCCGCCGTCTTCCAGCGCTTTTTTAAACCCGTTGAACGCAGCATCCAACGACGGATGCTGGCTAATTTGCGTGACGCCAATCGTGACTGTTTTTCCCTCCTTTTCATTCCCTTCAGCACCTTTTGTCGCTGTCTTCTCTTTCGTGCAACCTGAAAGCGCTAACATACCAACAAGCATAGGTACTGCCAGTCGTTTGATTGCTTTTTTCATTCCTTATCCCTCCTTGATTTTTATCCAAATTGGCATAACGCCAATTTTCTCCTTATGATATGCTCTTATTTGCAAACGCTTACAAAAAACATCATAAAAATATTTAATAACGTTAAAATAACGTTATACTAAATAAATATTATCAATCAAATAGACAGAAAGTCAATAATTTTCTTAAAAATAATAATTATAAAAAAGAACATCTTGGCGGGAAGATGTTCTTTCTTCACCCAAAATATTATGAATGGAGAAGTGTGTTTAGTTTATTCAGCTGCTGTTTCGCTTCTTCCATCATTTGCTGAAATAGTTCTGCCACCGTCGGCATGTCTTCGATGAGTCCAGCAATTTGCCCTGCATTGACAAATCCTTCATAAAAATCCCCTTGAAGCGCTCCGCGACGATGGCGGTCTTCTGATGTATATTCATTGAACTTTTCCAGCGACACTCCTTCCTTCTCATACTGCAGCAATTTCTCTGCATACGGAGTGCGCATAATTCTTCGCACCCTTCCAACTGATCGACCAACAATCACTGTTTCGTTCTCACTGGCATTGGTGATTAACTGTTTGTACGTCTCATGAAACGGCGCATCTTTTGTTGCAATGAGGCGCGTACCTAATTGAACTCCTTGAGCGCCAAGAGCGAATGCAGCGAGTAATCCCCTGCCGTCTCCAATTCCGCCGGCAGCTACGACAGGAATGCGGACAGCGCTTGTGATTTGTGGGATCAACGCCATTGTCGTCAATTCTAACGTCGAATTAATTCCCGCTGCTTCATATCCTTCAGCAACAATAATATTTGCCCCCGCTGCTTCCGCTTTTTTCGCCTGTTTCACCGAAGCGGTCACGACAATTATTTTCACGCCTTGTTCTGCAAGACGTGGAATAAGCGGTGCCGGATTCCCCGCTGACAATGAAACGACAGGAACGCGATGTTTGAAGACTAACGATATCATTTCGTCTACATACGGCGTTACTTGAATCGGAATATTAACGGCAAACGGTTGGCTTGTTCTTCGCTTTGTTTCGATGATGATTGCTTCCACGTCATCGGGCGGCATTGTGCCAACACCAATCGTTCCAAGCCCTCCCGCTTCGGACACGGCACTAGCCAGCTGCGCGTTGCTAATATTGCCCATTCCCCCTTGAATGATCGGATAACGAATATGTAGCAAACGGCAAATATCATTCATAAAATTCCCACCCCGTAAAAATTGTGTTATACTTATCATAACCTTACCATACTTTAAGGAGGATGGGAATGATTTATTGTTACAATGGAAAAACGCCGAAAGTGGACGATACAGTATTTATCGCTCCTGGCGCTCATATTATCGGCGATGTTACGATTGGAAAAGAATCGACCATTTGGTTTAATGCCGTGTTGCGAGGCGATGAAGCACCGATTATTATTGGGGAGCGCTGCAGCATTCAAGATAACTCGACATGCCATTTATATGAGGGATCGCCGCTTGTGGTGGAAGACGAAGTGACGGTCGGCCACAATGTCATTCTTCACGGCTGCACCATTCGAAAACGCTCTATTATCGGCATGGGTTCCACGATTTTAGACGGTGCCGAAATCGGCGAAGAATGCATTATCGGGGCGAACACGTTAATTCCTTCCGGCAAAAAAATTCCGCCGCGTTCTCTTGTCATGGGTTCTCCGGGAAAAGTTGTCCGTGAAATTACTGAAAAAGATTTAGCACTTATTCAATTGTCGATTGATACGTACGTTCAAAAAGGGAAAGAATATCGTCAACTGTTAGCAGATCGAAGCAAAAAAGCATAAAAGCACTGCTTTCCATCAGCAGTGCTTTTATGCTTTTCAGTGGAAAAGTGTCATTCCACAATAAAAGGATGATCATAGACATCATATTCCTCGTCTTTTTTCTCTAGTTCATTTCCATCCATAAACACAGATTCAAAAAAACGGCTAGCCGGAACAGCTAACTCCTTGTAATATTCACTAAATAATGCGGCAGCATGGCTCCCCATCCACTGTTTTGGAAGCAGCTCTTCTGGCAATCCCGGATCGATAAACAGAAACTTGCGATATTCATGCACGAGCTTCGTTCTCTCGACAAAACATTCTGCATCTGACATTTCCCCGCGCTGAATTTTATGTTTATCAATAATGTATTTTTGGCTATAAATAGAAATAAACTCCTCGTACTTTTGGTTAATTTCATCCAAGTCCCAACATTTCTCAACTAATCGCTTGTTCGTGTGTGGTCCGTCATATTGCGCGATAAAGAAATCGACATATGGTTCAATCTCATATTTATCGATTAAATCATACACTTGCTTTTCTAAATTATTCGGAGAAATCCAGCAGCTGTTGGAAATCGTGCCAAAACCGCTCCAAACGAGCTCTTTGCGCAATTCGTCCCGCACATTCCGTATTTCTTCAGGAATCGTATACACTAAAATACGCCACTTGCCGTCCCATTTTTCCGGGCGGATTTTATAAATACGTTTTGCAGCTTCTTCCATGCGTTTAATTCCCCGTTCCGTCAACGAATAGTAGCTTTTATTCCCCTTTTTTTCCGCTTTTACCCATCCTTGCTTGCTCATTCGCGAAACCGCAGCACGAACAGCTTGGTCATTATGCCCAAACTCTTTTAATAAGCGAATTAGGCTGCCAATCCAAATTTTGTTTCCATAATGACGGATATAATCACCGTAAATAGTAAAAATCATCGACCGCGTATTCATGCTCATTGTGGACACCCTTTATCTTGTTTTCAAGATATAATCGTAACAAATTTTTATTACGACGACAAGACGAACGAAAAAAAAAACGTTAAATAAAAAGGGGAGGCTCATGCGATGAGTCACTCCCCTGTAAATTGTGGTTTTCGCTTTTCGCTAAATGCAGCTAATGCTTCTAAGCGATCTTTCGTCGGAATCGTTAATTCGTATGCTTTCGCTTCAATGGCGATCCCTGTTTGCAAATCAACGTTCATGCCTTGTTGAATCGCGTATTTCGCTTGCTGCAAAGCAATTGGGCCATTTTGCATCATTTCGTGTGCCAGCGCTTCACAGCTAGGCATTAAATTTTCTTTTTCTACTACGTTTGTTAACAGGCCGTATTCATACGCTTGTTCAGCAGTTATTTTACGGGCCGTCAAAATTAACTCTTTCGCTTTCGCTTCGCCAATTAACCTAGGAAGCCGCTGCGTTCCGCCAGCGCCTGGGATAATCGCCCAGCTCACTTCGGTTAACCCCATGATTGCTCCTTTCACTGCGATTCTGAAATCACAAGCAAGCATTAGTTCAAATCCGCCGCCAAACGCATACCCATTTACAGCAGCAATCGTCGGCTGCGGCAAATTGGCCACAGCATTGAAAACGTCGCGGATTTTTTTCACGTTGCGCCGCACTTCCATTTCATTCAACGTCTTCCGTTCTTTTAAATCCGCGCCTGCGCTGAACGCTTTGTCTCCCGCGCCAGTAAAAATCACAACACGAATGTCGCGATTAAGGTGGATGCGCTCCACTGCTTCTCCAAGCTGGCACAACGTGGCGTAATCAAAACAGTTCATCGCTTCTGGACGGTGCAATGTCACGTAACCTATATGATCTCTCTTTTCCACCAATACGTTTGCCATTATCATTTCCATTGTTCTTCCCCTCATCATTCATCAGTATTTTCAACAATCGTAGCAATTCCTTGGCCAACGCCGATACACATCGTTGCAAGTCCATATTTAACGCCCCGTTTTTTCATTTCGTAAATGAGTGTTGTTAAAATGCGGGCGCCACTTGCCCCAAGCGGATGGCCAAGAGCGATCGCTCCACCGTTGACATTTACCTTTTCGCGGTCAAGACCAAGCTGTCTAATGCATTCTATCGATTGAGATGCAAACGCTTCATTCAACTCTGTTAAACCAATATCACCAATCTTCAAGCCAGCGCGAGCCAACGCTTTTCTTGTCGCATAAATCGGGCCAATTCCCATCACCGCTGGCTCTACTCCCGCCACAGCCGATGTTACATACTTCACAAGTGGTTTCATACCAAGTTCTTTCGCTTTTTCCACGCTCATCAATAAAAGCGCGGACGCTCCGTCATTTACTCCTGAAGCATTTCCGGCTGTGACAGTGCCGTTTTCAAAGAGCGGACGCAGTTTTGCGAGTTTTTCCAGCGTCGTGTCTGGACGGGGGTGTTCATCTTTGTCCACGATGACTTGATTGCCTTTGCGGTCGTAGTAGATAACCGGAACTAATTCGTCGGCAAATCGGTTCGATTCAATCGCCTTTTTCGCTTTCATTTGGCTCTCATAGGCAAATTCATCTTGTTCTTCTCGGGAAATGCCGAACCGCTTTGCGACATTTTCCGCTGTTTGCGGCATGCTGTCCGTTCCATACATTTCCTCCATCTTCGGATTGATAAATCGCCAGCCAATCGTTGTATCAAACATTTCCATATTGCCGCGTGGAAAGTCGGCACTTGGTTTTGCCATGACAAATGGCGCGCGCGTCATGCTTTCCGTTCCGCCGGCAATGACCACTTCCGCTTCTCCTGTCATGATGGCGCGCGCCGCGTAGTTCACCGCATCAAGCCCTGATCCGCACAAGCGGTTAACCGTCGTCCCCGCTACTTCGACCGGCAATCCGGCCAATAAAGCAGACATACGAGCGACATTCCGGTTATCCTCTCCTGCCTGATTGGCGTTACCGAGAACAACTTCTTCAATTTGCTGGACAGGAAGATGTGGATTACGTTCAACCAGTGCGCGAATCACAATAGCGCCAAGATCATCCGGACGGACGTCTTTTAGCGCTCCTTTATATTTTCCTATCGGTGTCCGTACTGCGTCGACAATGACTACTTCTTTCATATTTATCGCCCCTTTTATTCTTTATTGGTGTAATCATATACCCCTTTTCCTGTTTTTCTGCCGAGCCGCCCTGCTTTGACGTATTGTTCAAGCAATGGTGCCGGGCGATATTTTTCCCCTAATTTTTCATGCAAATATTTTAAGTTATTGAGCCTTGTATCCAATCCGACTAAATCTGCTAGCTCAAATGGCCCCATCGGATAATGGAGGCCGAGTTTAATCGCTTTATCAATCTCTTCTGGTGTGCCAACACCTTCTTGAAGCATATAAAATGCTTCGTTTCCAACTAAGGCGCTAATCCGGCTTGTCACAAATCCAGGAAATTCATTCACAACAACAGTTTCTTTTCCCATTTGCTGTGCAACCTTTTGAATAACATCGGCTGTTTCATCGCTCGTTTCTAAACCGCGGATGATTTCAACAAGCTTCATTTTATGAACAGGGTTGAAAAAATGCATTGCAATCACTTTTTCTGGCCGCTGCGTAAAGGACGCGATTTCCGTTGGGCTCATCGTTGACGTATTCGTTGCAAAATAGCAAGATGCCGGCGCATGTTGATCAATCGTCTCAAACACTTGTTTTTTAATTTCCAATTTTTCTGGCACGGCTTCAATGACTAAATCCGCTTCCTTGACTGCTCCGATTAAATTCGTCGAGTAATGCAATCGCGCTTCGGCTTCCTGCTTCTCTGAATTTGTTATTTTACCGCGCGTAATTCCTTGTTCAAAAATAGACGAAATTTCGTTTTTCGCGCTTTTTAACTGTTCTTCTTTCACATCGATGAGCGTCGTTTCAAATCCGCCGACTGCGCTGACATAAGCGATTCCTCTTCCCATAACCCCTGAACCAACAACCACAATATGGCGAATCACCAAAATCCCTCCTTGCTATGTTCTTATATGATAGGACAAAATAAGCACTCCATCCGCAAGATAGAGTGCTTCACCAACCCCTTTCACTTTACACGCCGAAAGGATTGAGCGGACGGCTTCCATAATAAGACAGGATGCTTTTCGTTTCCGTATATAAGTCGAGTGTTTCGATGCAAAGCTCACGTCCGAATCCGGACTGTTTATATCCGCCAAACGGCGTTCCTGGGAACGCGGAGAACGGGCTATTAACCATGACAATACCAGCTTGAATTTGTTTCGCCACACGAATCGCACGTGCATGATCTTTTGTCCAGATGGCCGATCCCAAGCCATATTCACTGTCATTAGCCAATTTAATGACCTCATTTTCATCATTAAATTTCATTACAACGACGACCGGGCCGAAAATTTCTTCTTTAACGACTTTCATTTGATGATTGACATCCGTAATAATGGTTGGTTCGTACCAAAAGCCGTTTTCAAACCCTTCCACTTTCGCTTTTCTCCCGCCAGTGACAATCGTAGCTCCCTCTTCGATGGCAGATTTCACATAGCCGTCAATAACTTCTAGTTGTTCGCGGCTAATGATGGCACCAACATGGGTATCTTGCTCAAACGGATTGCCAAGCTTCAATTTTTTCGTTTTTTCAACAAATTTTTCGATGAATTGATCGTAAATGCTTTCATGTACGTATAAACGGGAACGCGCTTCACAAGATTGTCCGGTATTATAGAAAATTCCGAATAATGAACCGTTAACAGCGGCATCAATGTCTGCATCCTCGAAGATGATGTTCGGCGATTTGCCGCCGAGTTCTAATGTTACCCGTTTTAACGTTTTCGACGCTTTTTCCATAATATTTTTTCCAACTGGAGTCGAACCAGTAAAGGCAACTTTATCAACAAGCGGATGCTCAACTAAATAATTCCCGACTTCAGAGCCAGACCCGGTCACTACGTTGACGACACCTTCCGGGACGCCAGCTTCATGACAAATTTCTGCAAGTACGATACATGTCAGCGGTGTTAATGAAGCCGGCTTGACAACAACGGAACACCCTGCTGCAATGGCTGGGGCAATTTTCCACGCTGCCATCATCAATGGATAATTCCATGGGATAATTTGCGCACATACCCCGACAGGCTCTTTTTCGGTAAAATTATGAAACGCACCTGGCATATTGTTGACCGTGCCGCGATGGCTGATAATGGCACTGGCGTAAAATTCAAAATCTTCAATCGCCTGCATCACTTGCCCTTGTGCGGCGGAAAGTGCTTTCCCTGTATCTAAAATCTCTAATTCTACTAACTCATGAAAACGGGAACGCATAATAGAAGCAATTTTGTTTAAAATACGCGCCCGTTTGTTGACAGGAAAATGGCGCCATTTGCCATGATCAAAAGCTTGACGCGCCGCTTGAATAGCACGTTCCGCATCTTCTTTCGTTCCTTTCGCTACTTTCGCAACCGGCTCCCCTGTTGCCGGGTTGTATGTCGTAAACGTTTCCCCGGAAGCGCTTTCGACACGCTCCCCGTTAATAATCAGATGATACATTTCACGTTTTGTTTCAAGCTTCTCCATTTTTTGTTCTTTCACAGTCGCCATCTATCTTCCACTCCTTTTCCTTAACTTACTTTCCTTGAAATGATGGTGGGCGTTTTTCAAAGAAAGCGCGAATGCCTTCTCGGTGGTCTTCCGTCAGTCCGGCAATGCGCTGGCCGTAAGCTTCTTTTTCCAAATAGTCTTCGAAGGTACAATGCCAGCTTTCGCGCAAATAGCGTTTGATCAAACCAACCGCTTTCGTCGGCATGTTGGCAAGCCGGCCAGCAAAACGCTGCACTTCTTCTTCCCAAGATTGCTCAGGGACAACAGCGGTGGCAAGCCCGAGCTCGGCTGCTTTTGGCGCGGAAATTTTTTCGCCGAAAACCGCCAATTCAAGTGCTTTCGCATGCCCGATTAATCGCGGCAAATAATACAAATTTCCCGCATCCGGAATGAGGCCAACGTGAATAAACGCTTCGACAAAGCTCGCTTTCTCTGAGACAAGCCGAAAATCGCACGCGAGCGCCAAGCTCATTCCCGCGCCGGCCGCAACCCCATTCACCGCGGCGACCACTGGCTTTTCAACATGATAGAGCGTTTGCATCATCGGTGCATAGCGCGTCCTTAGCACCTCCCCGTGATCCATTTCCTCCGTCACGCCGCCGAGATCTTCACCGGAACAAAACGCCCGTCCTGCCCCAGTAATCACAAGGCAGCGAACGTTTTCATCATTAGCAGCCTGCTTCAGTGCTTTCGTGATTTCCTTGTTCATCTGCTCTGTAAGCGCATTCAGTTTGTCAGGACGGTTAAGCGTAAGCCATGCTACGCGGTCGCGCACTTCATAATGAATCGTTTCATACAATCGACAGCACCACCTTTATCTTCCTTGAAAACGCGGCTTTCGTTTTTCGATAAATGCCGCCATTCCCTCTTTTTGATCCTCAGACGAAAAAAGGAGATAAAAATTTTTTCTCTCAAACTGCATGCCTTCATATAGCGAATAGTCTACTGCCTTATTCACGGCTTCTTTAATTAGGCGGACGGATAAAGGAGGCTGTTTTGCCAGCTTTTTCGCAAACCGCATTGTTTCCTCATCCAATAACTCTGGCGCGATGACACGGTTGACAATCCCTAATTCATGCGCTTCTTTTGCCGACATACGCTCGCCTGTCCAAAGCCACTCGAGCGCTTTTGTTTTGCCGATTAATTTAGTAAGGCGCTGCGTTCCGCCCGCACCTGGCATCACACCGATATTCACTTCCGGAAATCCGAATTCCGCTGTATCGGCCGCAAACAACAGGTCACAGCTAAGCGCGAGTTCGAATCCTCCGCCTAATGCAAAACCGTGTACGGCGGCAATCGTAGGCTTTTTAATAAGTGCAAGGCGATCCCATTCGGCAAATTGATTAAGCAATTCCAGCGTAATGGAATCATCGTTTGCCATTTCGTCGATATCCGCTCCTGCTGCAAAGGCACGGCCGCTTCCTGTCAAGACGATGACGCGCACATGTTCATCGCGGTCGTAAAATTCCATCGCGCTGACGATTTCCGTTACCATTTTCCTATTCAAGGCGTTTAACACGTCTGGGCGATGCAGTTCAATCACAGCAACATTCTCATCAACATGTGTGCGAATGTGCGCAAACTCAGTCATTTTTCACTTCCTCGCCCACCATCAATGTGACGATATCGCCTGCAAACGACATTAAATCTTTTCCCGACGCTTTCGCTTCACTCGTTTTCATTGCTGCTTTGAACGCTTCATAACTGTCATAGTACATTTCACATAATAAATAGTATTCACTCTCTCCTCCCATTGGCGTACCGGTAATTTTCGTTACTTCCATTTTGCGCAGCCCCGGAATTTTCGCGGTAATTGGGGCGTGCGTGCCAAAATAATGTTCATCAAATTTTTCTTTATCTTTTGGTTGTTTATAAAGGGCAATCATTTTAATCATCGTTCTCTTCTCCTTGTTTATAAATTTTTTACATCCATGTGGAGATTGGTTTCATCGCTTCAAACGGATTTTTGCACTGCTTACAGTAGAAAATGCTTCTGCAAGCGGTAGGCCCGAACAAGTTTTCTATTACCGTAAAAGAAGAGTGGCAATAAGGACACTCAACGTGCCATTCGCCGTTTGAACCGACTTGCCGCGGCGGCGGCGCAATACCGAATTCTTTTAACTTTTCCCGTCCCTTCTCTGTGATTCGGTCAGACGTCCATGGCGGATGGCGAATAAATTCTACAGTAACGCGATCGATTCCTTTTAACTGCAAAAGAGTCTGTTCGACACGTTGTTGAATAATATCGAGCGCCGGGCAACCGATAAATGTTGGAAGTAGTTTGACTGTGACTTCGCCGTGTTGAACCTGAACGTCTTCGACCATTCCTAAATCGATGACACTGACGGAATCTATTTCAGGATCTTTTACAGAATCTAACATTTCCATAATTCTTTCTACCGCAAGATTGGAGGCCATCGTTACCCCTTCTTTCCGAGAAACTCACAAATTACCATGTCGCTAGAGGGTCGAGGCGATATACTTCTGACAATGTCATAATCGCTTCGTCTAAATCTGCCGTATGTTCTCCGTTTCGTCCGTTGCCACGTTTCATACCGAACTCGCTTGGCAAATCGAGGTTTACTTCTGCAAAAACCGGCTGCATCGCTTGAATCCAACGATGTTTTAATATCTCTTCGTTTTCAATAAGTCCAAATTCTACCATTCTATCTCCTTTCATTCCAAGCGTCAGCACGCCGCCAAAATCTTCAAATACTTTCACAACCGCCTTTTTCATACGTTCACGAGCTTCACCTTGAGCATTCGTAAGCTGAATGAACCATGTTCTCCAATGCATGAGATGGTAATAAAGCTCCATGTTGATTTTGACAGCAACTTGAGCGAGCGGTTCATACGAACTATGTTTCAACGAATCAACGCGCACTTTTTTCGCCTGTGTGTAAAAATAGTGGCGAACAACGGCAAATGCCCAATCATATCGAGGTTCGCGCAAATAATGGCCAGGGCCGTTGACTTCCTCGAGTAAAATTGCGTTTCGGCGTTCGGATGATGGGCGCTGATGTGCCAAAACATCTGCCTTTCCGATACCAATGTCTTCTAGCAACTGATAATACATTGCCGCATGCCCCATCGTATCTTGATTAATGGAAGAAAACGCGATATCCTCTTCAATGTGCGGCGCAAGCCCAAGCCATTCCGAACCGCGATAAGAGAGAATAAAATCGTCATCCGCTAGTTGAAACAATAGCTCCACGAGCGCTTCTTTATATTCGGGATGCTGCTGTAATTCCTCAGGTTTCGTGATTTTCATCGCTGGATCTCGCCCTTCCATGAAAGAATCTCTTTTTCATCAAGCATTTGCTGTTCGTATTGACGCCATTTCTTTTTCAAATATCCATACCCTTTTGTAGTGCGATAATCTTTGTTATCGAGCCGCTTTAACGATTCTTTTTCTTCTTCCGTCATCATGCGGATATCTGATCGTTTCACGACCCAGATGTCAGAAACCGTTTCGCGCCGCATAAAATTTTCTTGCGCCATCACTAAAGCGATTTCATGGTTTGGGGCAAGCAGGCTAAATTGATGCTGAAGCGGTGCTGTATCATTTTTCCTGCTAAATACCTCAAACACTTGATAAAAGCCTTTTCCGCTGTCACTCATTGCCATTCCCCCACTTCTCACACTGCTGCTGATTGACCGCTTAACGCTTCACGAACCCAAGCGTTATTGTGGTACGATAGCTCGCGAAGACGAAGCCGCTCTTTTGATTTTGGCCCGTTGTTGCGAATAATTTCTTTAAATTTGTTCCAATCTGGCTGCTTGTAAACCCATTTTCCTTTCGCTTCATCAAAATGCATCGTTTCATCTGGGAGCTTTAATCCTATCGACAAAATGCGCGGCACATATTTCGTAAAGAAATCTTGACGCAATTGCTCATTTGTTTTCGTCCGTATGCGGTATTTAATCGTAATATCTTGTTTCGATGTCCCAGTTGTTGCTGCACTATCAGGACCAAAGAACATTAACAACGCTTCCCACCAACGATTCAACGCATCTTGCAACATCTCTTTTTGCTCTTTCGTTCCTTCTGCAAGCGCTAAAATAATCGATTCGCCGTGCTGGGCGTGGAACACTTCTTCCGCACAAATCCGCTTTAACGCCCGCGCATACGGCCCGTAAGAAGCATCTAGCATGTTTGTCTGCGTAATAATCGCAGCTCCGTCAACAAGCCAGCCGATCAATCCCGCATCCGCCCAAGTCGGCGCAGGCATATGAAACACGTTATGAAACTTTAAATCTCCTTTGAACAAATCTTGCATAATCTCCTCGCGCGTTTTTCCAAGCGGCGCCATTAAATCTTCCGCAACGCGGAGAAGAAGTTGACCATGTCCCATTTCATCCTGCACTTTCGCCATAATGCCAAGCTTTCTTCTTAGCGAAGGAGCTTTCGGAACCCATTCTTTCTCTGGAAGCGCTCCCATAATTTCACTAATGCCATGCATCGCAATAAGTTTAATCAACGTCATTCGATAATCTTCTGGCATCCAATCATCTGCCTCAATTTTCTCCCCCGCTTCAATTCTCTTCATAAACCGCTCGTATTTTTCCTCTTCAGATATCCGTCTTAACGATGTTACTACGGGCATTTCCTTACACCTCCCAATTAAAATATATAACGTTTATTTAACGTAATTATAAAATAACGTTATAAATAATGCAATAATAAAATTGCTAATTTTCTTACAATAATGCTTTCTCCTTGCGGTAATCTACTATACGAATCGCTTTCCCCTCTGAACGCGGAATGGATTTTGGCGGATGAATATTAACATTGATAGACACAAGACAGTGGTTTTTCAACAAATGCTGTATTCGCTTCACTAAATCGCGAACGCGTTCATCGTGAAGATTGCTTCGGATTTCTTGATAGAAGCGCTCGCTTATCTCGACTTGCAATTCCACGACATCGAGCATTCCTTTTCGCAAAATGTGGACTTGATAATGTGGCGCAAGCTCTGGGACCGTCAATAAATAATGTTCTATTTCAGATGGAAAAACGTTAACACCGCGTATAATGAGCATATCATCAACACGCCCTTTAATTCTCGACATCCTTGTGGTTGTTCGTCCACATGCACACGGTTCCTTCGTAATGGAAGCGATATCGCCTGTGCGATAGCGAATGACTGGAAACGCTTCTTTTGTCAAGCTGGTAAAGACAAGCTCTCCTTCCTCGCCTTCTCCCACTGGCTCGAGTGTATCCGGATGAATGACTTCAACAAAGAAATGATCCTCGGCAACATGCAATCCGTTCTGCGCCTCATGGCATTCCATTGCAACCCCAGGGCCGATGACTTCACTCAATCCATAAATATCACACGCTTTAATTCCGAATTCCCGTTCTAATGTTCTCCGCATTTCCTCCGACCATGGTTCCGCTCCGAAAATCCCATATTTTAACGATGTTTTCCGCGGATCTTTGCCAAGCTCTTTCATCCGTTCAGCGATGTTCAATACGTAGGAAGGGGTGCCACAAATAACATCTGGCTTAAAATCTTCAATAATCATGATTTGCCGATCCGTATTCCCGCCTGATACTGGAACAGTCACCGCACCTAACCGCTCGCTTCCGTAATGAAGTCCAAGCCCGCCAGTAAACAGTCCGTATCCATAAGCGTTGTGCACAATATTCCCCGGCTTTCCGCCAGCAATGGCAATCGCGCGCGCCACCACATCTGCCCAATGGTTAATGTCGTTTTTCGTATACGCTACCACCGTCGGCTTTCCGCTCGTTCCGCTAGAAGCGTGAATGCGGACACAATCTTGGATGCTAACGGCAAGCAGCCCAAACGGATAATGTTCCCGCAAGTCTTTCTTCGTTGTAAACGGCAGCTTTTTCACATCATTCAGCGTACGAATATGCTCTGGCTTTACTCCATGTTCATCCAGCTTTTGACGATAAAACGGCACATGCTCGTATACCCTCTTGACCGTTTGTTGCAGCCTCTCGAGCTGCAATGTTTCCATTTCTGCTCTGGAAGCCGTTTCAATGCGATGCAAAATCATACTCCCATCCTCCTTTTAAGCGCTTTCATCAATATTTCGAAAATAAATATATATCACGTTTATATAACGTAATACATATTTAACATCATATTTAAGTTTAAAATATATCTAATATTCAAAATTGTCAACTACTATTTTTGTCGCTTTTTTGCTTTTAAGCAAAAAAGATGGGATGTTCCTTTTGACTAGAAAAAACGGCAAGCTTTTAACGCAAAAAGTTATTTATTTGAAATGAAGCACTTCCAAACACGATCAAACAAAACAGTAAATGGGACTCAAGCGGGAGCATAATCCATTTTTATAATCAGTCGCTTCCACGAAAAACGAAACGGCCTTCCCCCGATTGAATATCGAGAAAAAGACCGCATAGAACATTTGCTCCTGCGTGCTCTCCAATGAAGTGACATTCCGCGGCGCATCAGGCTGATGGGGCATCTGCTTATCGTACCGAAGAAGACAAATAAAAAACGATCGCTGTTCGTTTCCTTAGTATTTCTTGCAGCCATTTGGACATCTTTTCTGTTCTAGACAAAACCTTAGCTGCTTTTGGGCACTTCCGCAGAGCCGGACTCGATTTTTGCTGCCTAGAAGATTACGGAACAAGTTTGTCTCTCTTCCGATATGCCATTCCTTCGGCCAAAGCAATTAATTCTCCTTTGTCATTCAACACTTCGATTCGATATACCCCGAGACGGTGTGGTTTCGTTTCTTCGCGCGCAATTGCTACCAATCTATCTCCCATTCCGCTGGCTTGCATATAATATATGGTCATCGCGATACCAACTGCCGCTTGATGATGTGAATTGCTAGCACAAGCAAAAGCAACATCAGCCAAAGAAAAAATCGCTCCTCCATTGGCACTGCCGTGAAAGTTCAGCAGATTTCCCTTTATTTCCATTGATACTTTGGCATATCCTTCCTCGACATCTTCGATAGTGATGCCTAAATAATTCGCAAAAGGATCTTCCTTCATTTTTTTCATAAAATCCCCCATCTTCCCCTCCTCTTATTGCTTTTTGGATCCATTAATTGTCCTTATGGATGATATATTATGCCGCTTATCCTGTTTCTGCACACACTCCAAAGGATATCTACCTTTCTTCTGGCCAGCACGAAAACGATGTCATTACAAAAAGTTATGATATAACGTGAAAATATTATTTATTATATAGAAAAAATGTCAGCTGTTATTTTATTTTGAAAGAAGAGTTTCAAAAATAATGGCCTTTCCTAAATCGAAGAACAGGGAAAGACCTTTATGAGGGTAATGGCCTATCTTATAAGCCGTACCAATTGAATTTCTCTTGACTTAAATCCACCCATACATGTTTCGTTTGTGTATACATGTTCATTGCTTCTATACCAAGCTCACGTCCAAATCCGCTTTGTTTCATTCCGCCAAACGGGGCAGCGCTGTCTAACATACTGAACGTGTTAACATACACTGTTCCCGCTTTCAATCCGCGTGCCATTCGATGGGCGCGGGCCAAATTGGTTGTCCATACACCTGATGCTAATCCGTAAATACTTTCGTTTGCCTTTTTTAATACATCTTCTTCGTCTTTAAACCGAATAATGGATACGACAGGCCCAAAAATTTCTTCCTTTGCTATCGTCATATTGTTGTCAACATCTGCAAATACGGTCGGAGTATAATAAAACCCATTTCCGCACTCTTCCTTTCGCTTTCCCCCTGTTACAAGCGTGGCCCCTTCTTGCTTGCCAATTTCAACATACCTCTCAATGATATTTAACTGTTCTTCGGATACTTGCGGGCCCATTTGTGTCGCCGGGTCAAGCGGATGGCCAACGCGAATGGACTCCGCTTTGCGGGCAAACTCCTCTACGAAACGGTCGTAAATAGTTTCTTGAACAAACAGCCTTGAACCTGCCGCGCAAACTTGCCCTTGCGCAAAGTAAATGCCAAATAATGAGCCGCTAATTGCCGCATCCATATCAGCATCATCAAATACAATATTCGGAGATTTCCCTCCTAATTCTAGGGAAATCGGCTTTAAATGTTTACTTGCCGCCTGCATGATCAGCCTTCCTGTTGCTGTTGAACCGGTAAATGCTATTTTGTCCACATCTGGATGAGAAGCAAGTGCAGCCCCTGCTGTAGGACCGTAACCGTTCACCACATTAATGACCCCGTCTGGAATACCGGCTTCTTGCAACAATCTTGCTAATTCGAGCACACTGATTGGTGTTTGTTCCGCCGGCTTGATCACAATCGTATTTCCCGCTGCCAGTGCCGGCGCCAATTTCCACATTGTCAGCATGATTGGAAAATTCCACGGAACAATGGCACCGACTACACCAACTGGCTCACGAAGCGTATAATTAAAACGATTTGCTGGAGATGCAAGCGTATCCCCTTGAATTTTGTTTGCTATCCCCGCGTAAAATTCAAGTACATCAATGGCAGCTGGAATGGCGATCAGCTTTGTTTCATTAATCGTGAGCCCGTTATCATTTGATTCAACTTCTGCTAGATAATCAACATTCTCCCATAGTTTTTGGGCAGCTCGATACAATAATCGGCCACGCTCACTTGGAGACATCGAAGCCCATGGCCCCGATTCAAATGCTTTGCGGGCCGCTTTTACCGCTAAATCAATATCGGCCGCATCCCCTTCCGCGATGATTCCGTTGACTTCTTTCGTTGCTGGATTAATCGATGTAAACGTTTTTCCTGAAACAGAATCTACCCATTTTCCATCAATAAACAGCTGATACTTTTTCATCCTCTTCCTCCTTTACCCACAGATCAGTAAGCGGTTTCAAGAATGCGCAAAACATCTTCCTTTGTTGCCTCTCTCGGATTAAATAAAATCGCAATCTCTTTTAAAGTATCTTCTGCGAGCCTGTCAAATTGTTCTTTTCTAACACCTAACTCCCGTAAAGCGGGGATATCGATGCTTTCCGATAATTCTTTAACCGCATCAATGGCACATTGGGCAGATTCTTTAATGGATAAACCTTGTACATCAAGCCCCATAGCAATGGCAATGTTTTTGTATTTTTCCGCCACATTTTCGCATTCCGCATTAAATTCCATTACATAAGGCAAACAACAAGCGTTCGCCACACCGTGAGCTAGCCCGCAATGAACGCTAAGCGGGTGGGCGATTGCATGAACTAATCCAAGCACCGCAGAATTAAAAGCATATCCAGCCAGCATGCTTCCGAGAAGCATATTTGTTCGAGCCGTTTTATTTGTTCCATTTTGATAAGCTTCTTCAAGGTTATTGAAAATGAGTTCAACTGCTTTTAGCGCATTAATATCACTTGGAATGGAGGCAGCTTTCGAAACATACGCTTCAATAGCGTGAGTCAAAGCATCCATCCCCGTGGCAGCTGTAACCGATGGCGGAAGCCCAATAGTTAGTTCAGGATCTAGCAAAGCGATCGTTGCCCCACAATGTTGCCCGCCAATAACCATCTTTTTTAGGCCTGTCGTATCGGTAATCACCGTAAATGCCGTCACTTCACTGCCCGTGCCTGCTGTTGTTGGAACAGCAATGAGAGGTTTTGTTGGATTTTTAACAAGATTTAATCCATCATATTGATGAATAGGTCCTGGGTTTGTTAGCAAAATATTGATAGCTTTCGCACAATCAATGGTGCTCCCGCCGCCAACCGCTATGATCATATCCACCTGCTCCTTTTTTGCCAATTCTGCTCCTTCTTCCACGATTGTATCTGGTGGATTTGGAAGTACTTTATCAAAAGCAACGACGTCCGCTTCCACATTACTTAATAGATTATGAACATGATCTATAATACCTGCTGCTTTCACACCGCTATCATACACTAATAGGATCTTTTTCGCGTCAAATTGCGTTAAAACTTCTGGAAGTTTTTGAATACTTCCCTCCCCAAATATTGCTTGGCTTGGGATGCCAAATTGAAATTGCATGCAACCCCCTCCTTCAATATTTCTTGTCCTGTCATTGCAAATACCATTTTTAAATGCATTCACCTCCTATTATTTTAAAATTCAAAAAATTATATATATTTGTATTATATATGATATTATATATTATATCAATATTGGCTAGAACATATTGCCATGATAAACTTAACAAATAGCGTTTTATCCCGATACCTTCATTATCTTGAAGATGCATCCATGTAATATAAAACCCTGTTTCTATATAAATTTTCAAAATACATAAATACATCCCCGCTTTGCCAGTCGTAATGCTCCTGTAAAAGGCGGGCCACTGTGGCAGAAAAATGCGCAGCGGCAAAACTGTGCCCGTGAATGTTATATAATTGCAGGTTACTAGGTAGTTCACGGGGATAGCCACAAGCACGGAAAAACTTTTTCGTTACAAACCGCCATTCATGGCGAGGAACTTCCCCAGCACATACCCCTAAAACCGTTTCATACTTCGCAGGCCAGTAAAGCTGATTCCCTTCATCATAAGCCGATACCATCACAATTCCTGCCTCATACGCTGCTTGGCAAGCTTCCCTCACTTTCTTGTCATCCCTCGCAATTCCAAGACTCAAATTAACAATATTCATCTTTTCATTAATGCACCAATAGATGGCTTCTGCTAAAACGGAAGGATAGGTCGCCAATTTTTCATCGAAAATTTTCACGGCAAAAACACGGACGTCCGAGAGTAGATATTTGAGTACCGCTGTAACGGCAGTTCCATGTCCCAATCGGTCTCGAAGGTCGTCGTGGTATTCGATCCCCCCCTCCCTGTTCACACGCAAAGCGATGCCGCCGTCAATCCCGTTTATATGGGAATGATAAGGATTCACCCCGCTATCTATGACAGCAATTTTCACTTCATTTCGCTGGGAATTACAAGCTTGGCTGATAGATGCTTCCACTTCGCTCCTCTCCTTTCTCCCCTGCCCGTTCAGCCTTCTCGATTTTATTTATCATCTCCTCATAGCTAGTTGTCTCGACAATTTTTCCATGTTCTATCACTAGGTAGCGCTCTAACCAATCAAGTGATGCAATTCGGTGCGAAATAACGATTAAAGTACGGTTAGGGCGAGCTTTGCGCCATTCATCGATTCTGGTGAAAATTTCTTTTTCTGCTAGAAAATCCAGTCCGCTTGTCGCCTCATCCAAAACAAGAACTTCGGGATTTCGCAGCAACCCACGGGCAATGGCGAGGCGCTGTTTTTGCCCCCCAGAAAATAATTTGCCTTTTTCGCCAATGACCGTTTCATACTGATGAGGAAGACTCTGAATTTCATCATGTAGGCCTACTTGCCTGCAAACATGGAAAAGCTCGTTTTCTGTTATTTGTTTTCGCTTTTCCTCAGAAAAGCCAAGCAATAAGTTCTCTTTCACCGTATCGTGAATCATCTCCGCTTCTTGAGGAATTACAATCACTTTTTGGCGAAGTTCATAAATCGGTAAATTTTCTAGATCGGTGCCTTGGAATAAAATTGTTCCACGCGATGGTTTCGCCAAACGGACAAGTAAATCGACAAACATGCTTTTCCCAATTCCACTTGCCCCTACTAACGCATACGAGCAGCCGGAACAAATCGTAACGTTTACATCGCTAAACAAATATTTTCGATTCCCCATTTGTTTACATACGTTGATAAACTGGAATGTTGACGTTTCATCTATCTTCTTCGGATACGCCGGAAAATGAGTATCCTCGCTTGGCAGATGCAAATATTCTATAATCCTTTCTAATGAAACAAACATATTTTGAAAACGAATGTATAACCCAGCGATTGTTTGAACCGGCGCAAAAAAGCGGCTCAAATACGTGGTAAAGGCAAGCAAGCTGCCAACGGTTAACGTTCCGTTTAGCACCTTCATTCCACCAATGAATAGAACAAGAGCTGTCGCCGCCGTTGTTGCCACTCTCGGAATACCCGCGGCAATACTTTCTAAGAGAGCATACCCAAGGGAAGTAGTATTTAATACATTGATTTTTCTTCCTAAACGCTCTGTCCGGTCCGCCTCAGCCTGCAATAGTTTGATAGAACGTATATGACTGAATGTGTCAATGATATGTGATTGAATATCACCTTGAAGAATGCGAATTTCTTTCGTTTTTTGCATAAGCTTAGGCCGGAAATAAAACATAGACCATAGTAATATCGGAAATATAATCAGCGTTACCAAAAAGAGCTGCCAATTTAAATAAACTAACATGGCAGTGATAAACAAGAAGTTAAAAACAGACATAATGAATTGGAAAACGCCATCTGTCAACGTTCCGTGTACGATATTCAAATCGCTGTTTAATCGGTTGGTTAAGTCCCCGATCTTTGTTCGTACAAAAAATTCATACGGCAAGCGTTCTAGTCTATCGAAAAAATACATCCGCAATTTTTTCGTGATGTTTAACGTAATATACAGATAAATATAGCTGTTCACATTTTGCAAAATCACGCTAAGCACAACGATTACAAGTGTTACCGAAATGACCGATTCTAAAGAATACTTTTGCTTTATTAATACATGATCGATAAACACCTTCGATAAGTATGGATAAGACAAATCTGCTATCGTCGTAATCAAAGCTAAACAGAGAACCACAAGCAAGACCCAGCGATAGGGCGCAAAAAAAGGCTGCAACCATTGAAGAAGACGGATATTGTCTTTCATCGGTAGTAACACATATATCCTGAATCACAAAATTCTGGAGTTTTTCTTAGCTGTTTTGCCTTTTTTTGCAACCCTACTTCATCTATTCCTTCCCTTACCGCTTTGACAACGGCAGAAACAAGCTGAACACTGGCTAGCTTTCTTAAGGAATTTGCCTCGCGTCCAACAATTTTCAATGAATCGATGCCTAATTCGGCAATCTTCTTTAAGGAACATAGCCCGCAAGGACCTAGAGAAATCCCACTGTTTGATATCGAGCATCCGCAGCTATGTGTAAACCAAACAAATTCATGATAATCTTTTAAGTGATTTTGCAGCTTCTCTCTTTCCTTCACCGATAATTCTTTTTCCTCTCTCGCTGACATAAATTGAAAATCCCAGTTTTGCGATGCGCAAAACGCACCAACTTGGTTATGGGTGGTAAAACAAAAGCTTTCCTCATAAATGCATCCGTCATTTAAAATAAATAACTCGTACTCTAAATCACGTCCTCCTGCTTCCATCACTTCATTCATTTCTGCTAAAGATAAACTCCGTGGAAATACGATTCGTGAAGCCCCTAACTCTCGATACAGCTTTACGCTTTGGCTATTTATCGGTGCTGCTAAGCTGCTTACATGAATTACCGCATCAGGGATTGCCTCTTTAATCGATATCATTAATCCAATTTCGCTAACAATGAATGCATCGGTTCCGCAGTCGTAAACTTCCTTAGCTATCTCCAACAAAAGCGGAAGCTGAGTATTTGTATAATACGGCGCATTCAATGTCATAAAAACCGGAACACCGTATGAATGCGATTTCTCAATTAACTCTGCGTACTCTTCAATCGAAGGAATACTTGCCTGGGGGGCGCGGCGGTTCATCCATACTCCCGCGGTGAAATGCTTTAGCCATTTAAACGGGATATATCCTACATAAAATTCCTCCGCTCCGCTTTTTACAAGCATCTCCACCTCTTCTGCCTTGCTGATCGGCGCCAATACTTTCAAACAACCTCCCCCTTTGCTAAACAGGTATTTTCGGATTTACAACAAGGCGGCAAACCCCATTTTCAAAAGCCCAATCGAGCCCTTTTTCAACTAGTTCAAACGTTTGCTTATAAAATGCTGTATTGCCTTTTTGAAATATACGAACAGGCAGTTCTCCTAATTGCGGCTTTTTATTGATTAACTCGGCTGCATAATGACGACATTGTTGTTTACAAGAAACATCTCCCTTAAATTTCTTTTCCTTCGGCTGATGAAGGGTGCCGACAAGGCATGATCTCCCCGTCGCAATGACAGCGAATCCGAGATGCAGCGATATAGAAAGCGGAGTTTTCAATGCATGTACTGGCTGAATAAACGAATCATATTCAACCGATTTGACATGAAACCGGCGAAAAAATGTTTGAAAAGAGGCAGTTTCAAAGGACGAATGGAAAAATACTTCTTTCGCTTGCTTTGGTGCCTCTGTTTGATCATAGCGATGGGCGACACGTGGATCGCGAATCATCTTGTTTAATAACCGTCCCACCACAGGTTGCAGCGACGGGAATGTTGTCACAATCAAATACAACACTCCCCAATCACTTACGACTACCTCTACACCACTTCCTTCCGTTTCAAGCCATTCTAAAAGAGGAAGCAGTTTTCTCATCCCCGCCTCTGGAACATACGGGGTAACGAATGTAAAGTCATATCCGTTTTCCTTTGCAAAAGCATATGCTGTTTTTAAATCCGTTTCTTTCGGAATTCGATATTGACAAAACTCAGATCCGAAATAAAGGCGGGTTGGGGAAAAATGCCCTAAACGGGAGCGCACGCATTTTTGGATATATAAATACGTTTCTCTTTCAACCGAATTGAGTGCTGTCAACCCCTTATCCCCTTTAATTAACGAAAGCTGTTGAATATCTTGACAGGCAACTGCTAACTCCATACATACCACTTCCTTATGGCTGTTGAACTTGAACGACCCGTACATCCATCGTATCTGTCCGAAGCGGAATCGTCTCCAATAGCTCTAATGTCTCTGCATCATAAAAACTGACATCCGGGCCTGCTCCCGATACGTAAACCGTCTTGTCATCCCCACTAATATTAAATCCGTATGACGTCCCTGGAACATTTGGAACGACTTTCTCATATTTTCCCGTTTCTAAATTTACTTTTGCTAACATATTCATCCCGACATATGCATATTTTCGATCTTTTGTAACTGCTCCGGAAAAAAGTCCGAGCATTTCTCCCTGAAACTCATACTCCTTTACTTCCCCTGTAACAAGATCAAGCGTTAAAATTCCTTCCGTTACTTTTCCTGTTTCTGGATAAAATTTATAGTTTGTAGATACGGAAAGGTAATGACCGTCTGCTACACGGTCCCAAAAATAGAGCACGTTCCCAATTCCTTTTTTCCCATCATCGGGATACATGATAGAGTGGTGTAACTTCAATTCATCTTTTTCAATATCGTATATATATAAATCTCTCGCCCATACGGCAATGCGCTTCCCGTCTTTAAAAAATTGCAGCGTATGCGTTCCCCACGGAACATCTATTTCTTTCACGACTTTTTTTGTTTTTACATCTATCACTTGAATAACAGGGGGTAGTGACTTTAATTCCGTTCCCGTCTTTTTCGCACGCATCACTGTTGCGTACAAATAATCTCCTTTTAGATCAACCGCTAAGCCGTAAATGCGGTTAATCGAATTGCCAGAAGAAAAGGAGAGAGTATCAACGACTTTATTTTTTAACGTATCAATCACTTCAACCGTTTGCCTTGCCCCTGTTACAACAAATAATTTTTGTCCATTTTCTGTCCAAGACATGTTTCTTGCAGCACCTTTTACAGGGATCTCCGTAACCTCTTTCGTCTTTGGGTCTACGGCAAATACATAATCCAATCCCCCAATGTAAAGCATTTCTTTCGTTTTCGCCGTTTCTTCTGCGTGAAACGGCAGCGTGAAAAGGAAGACAAACATAGCACAAAGATATAAACTACGGTAAATGGCTCTTTTCAACATCCTCTCCCCCTTCTGCTAGGAAGTGTGGCAATTAGCCTGAAAACCCGCGACCCGATCTAAAAAGGTTGAATTATATTTCATAATTTGCACGTATGCTTTTAGTCCAATCGTATACCACCGCTTCATCCATTGACAGTAGTGCAAGTTAGGAGACGTAATTTCCCCCATTCTCTCTTTCGCTTCGTAATAACATCCACCCGCGCACGTGTGCTTCAACGGACAGCGGGAACAAGTAGTTTTATTATCAACATGCAACGATCCTAGCAGAGCTTTTTGTGCGTCGCGGTTTACCCCTGTATAAATATTTCCTAACTGATAATTTTGCTGTTCATTAAATCGATGACAAAGGAATAGTTCCCCGTTCGGACTCACAGCAAAAAAACCCATGCCTGCGCCACATCCATATCCTTTATTGACTCCTTTATGCAGTTCTACCAGAATATTTACTAGATTAGAAAAGCCAAGATAGCGATCTTCTTTTGCCTCTTCAATAAATAACTGTGTCAATTCTTCAAACTCATTAAGCAAACGGTAAAGTTCTTGATTGTTTAAAATAAATGCTTCTTCTGTTTCTGTTACAGGGGCAAATCCAACTTCGTGAAATCCCATGTTTTTTAGGTGAAAAAACGTCTCACGAATCGGCGGGAAATGTTTAGTTAATGTTACCCGCGCAGCAATGGGCCGGGTACGGTGGCGCTCAATTAATTTTTTTACATTTTTGCTTACAATCTCGTATGAGCCAAACCCAGTTTTAAAAGGACGCCATTGATTTTGTACCGATTCATCTCCATCGATGCTTACTGATACACCAACACGATGTTGTGCTAAAAAATCAATTCTCCGTTCTGTTAAAAGAGTGCCATTTGTCGTTAAGGAAAAATCAATTGTTTTCCCATACTTCTTTGCAAGCTCTGTGCCATATTCAACCGTATGTTTTAACAGTTCCCAATTTAATGTAGGTTCCCCGCCGAATAAAATAACGGAAACGGAAGGGCTATTTTTCGATGATTCCATTAGAAAATAAAGCGCCTGTTCTGCAGTTTGCCGATCCATGGTTTTCATCGGCTTTCCATAATGTCCGCCTCCTGCATAGCAATACGTACAGCCTAAATTACATTCATTAATCAAGTGAAAGACCAAAGTTTGGACTGGGAGATCGCCAATTGGAACGCCTGGCGTTTGGCTCATCTTCCCTATTAAACCATTCCTAATAACAATTTCCTGTTGGATCAATTCTTCGACAACCTCTGTGAGTAGTTCCACCGAATACTGATCTTTTAATGAATCGCACAACATTCGAAAGGAAATACCACGTTTTGGAATGTTCTTTAACACTGTCTCGCTGACGGAAGATAGCTCGCTAATCACTCCGCTTAACCCTTGAAAAATATAAGGCTGGTTGTTAACCTCAAACATCAACTCATTTGTTAAAGAGAGCATATCATTTTCCTGTAAAATAAAAATCTCCTCCTTTCTCCCTTCTTAACGAATGTAAATGTAATCAGGTACCGTTACTAATAAAAATGTTTCTCCTTGAACTTGTTTCTTTGTCAACGGATCTGTATATGTCGCAATAATCGTTACGTTTCCAGCGTTATTTGTTGACCATTCTCTTTTTGGATTCGGTCCACCATTAGCTGGTGTGAATAAACCTGTATCGGTATTGATCGTTCCTACAAAATGAATGTCATGATCATCATTTGGACCTAATAAAAACTCCTTCATGCTCCATTTGGCAGGAACAGGACCAATTTCTACATCATCATTCGTTCCTTTCTTTCCATCAGCACCGACGTGATAGCCAACAGCTTCAAATTGTACGCTTTGTTGATGTCCGTAGTAGTTAAGACGCGCTACTCCATATTCCGGAGTCACTTTGATATAATCGATTTTTTCGTACACTTGAATCGTAATTTGTTCATTTCCTAATTGAATTGTTTGCGGACCTGGCTTAACATCTTTTGAAACTTCAAGTTGAACCCAAACATCATCTTTTTTTTGTTTTTCAATTTTGCGAATGGCTATGCCAGCAGATGTTTTAAAATCTTCTTTTTTCACATGTTCCGGTAATTTCATTCCAATTATATGAACTACAGATGTCTCTCCTTTTTTCATGGCTTTCGGCCATACAGCCAAAAGTGTAGTACGGTCTGCTTTGTAATATGTCTCATCAGCGTACTGACCAATATCACGCACTTGGTTCCAGTGCCCTTTAATGGTTATTCCATCTTTTTGAATGTTAAATACACCGCGCAATTTCTTATTCTTCCCCTCTAGACTGCTTCGAAGAGAATAACCAGTGAATATCCGAACATTCCCTTTATATGTTTCTGTTTTTCCGTCAGGCATCAGCATCGTACGATTCTCGTAAAAATCCTCTCCCTTTCTTTGAAACTCGGCATAACCGCTATACATTCCAATGCCTGGACGATAGCCAACAATACGCCATCTTCCCTCTAACTTATACTCTTTCTTTCTCTTTTTCCACTCTGTCCATTCTTTCGTACTTAACGCATGTGTTTTCGCTAAATATTCAATTACTTTTTCTGATTCTTCTTCCCACTTTTGGGTTCGCATTTGATAAATCATCGAAGGGTTAAACGCAATATGGAAATCTTTCAACTTCTTCCACTCTTCCTCTGTGCGGTACTGCGCCAAAGGTCTTGCTCCTGCATGACATGAAATACAAGATTTTTCAATCGCTTCATTTCCCAACTTTGGTTCTATAGTTGAACCATTGCTTGTCAACCAATACATCACTTTTTCTGTTTCTTCGGGAGCTAAACCGTTTTTCTCACTCAATTCCTTTACGACCGCCGCTCTATCTTCCGGTGTAATTTGAAGCCCCCATACTTGTTGCATGCGAGAAATCGTATCTTCCCATCCTTCAGGAGTTTTGCGAACATCGCTAATTCTCTCAATGCTCCCGTCGCTTCTTATCGCATGGCATGTCAGGCAATTTTTTTGAATGGCCTCTCCCCATTGCTCCGTGCCATTTTGACGAACAGCTGTAGCCGGCAAGGCACTTTCTTTTTCTTTCTTTGTTACATAAACAGCCGCTACAACAGCTACGATAATAATGATTACCATAATTACCCCAAACCAAATTTTCCTCACTGACTATCCCTCCTCTCTAGAGGCAAAATTATTCATCAAAAAACTTTAATTTTTGCCAGTCTCTTACTACAGCAGGGCATTCCTGATGCCAATCCGGATATTTCGTTAAACCGTCTGGTACTTGAGCAGCCCACCAGCAATCCCCGTAACAGCCGTATAAATCCCTTTCCATCGGCTGACAGGCCATTGTCAATCCCATCCCTGATCCATCTGCTTCCCAGCCAGGATCAAATACGGTTGTGCAGCCAATTGGCAACTGCAATCCCTGAACTTCCATCTTTTCTCCCTTCTCAATTTTACGAATTATCTGTTTTCCTTTATAATTAAGAGGTCTACTATGCTTCACTATTTTCCCTCCTGCCGCTTCAGCTAATTTTTACGAACATTATAAAGAAAATTGTTAAACAAAAATCAAAAATAATGTAAAATTAACTTAAAATTCTAAAAATAAAGAAATATAAGGAGGATGCAATGAAAGAAAATGCAACGATTTTAATGATTGACGATGAACAGGAAATTCGCGAACTGGTAGGACTTTATTTAACAAAAGAGGGCTATCGTTTTTACGAGGCGGATAATGCCGAAAAAGGACTAAGCCAACTAAAAAACTCTCAGCCTGATTTAATCATTTTAGATGTGCGTCTTCCCGACCTCGATGGCATTGAATTGTGTCGCAGAATTCGCCATCTTACTACCGCACCTATTTTATTTTTAAGCTGCAAAGATTCAGAGATTGATAAAGTCGTCGGACTGAATGTCGGCGGGGATGACTACATTGGAAAGCCATTTAGCATTCATGAGCTATTAGCGCGTATTCAAGCACATTTGCGCCGTTACAAATCCCATATGAATCAGTTTGGGGATACAGATCATACAATTTGCTCGCAGTCTATCCAATTAAATCCCAAAAAGCATGAATGTTATGTCCGTGGCAACCCTATTTTCCTAACATCGAAAGAATTTCAGCTTCTTCATTTTCTAATGAGGCATCCTCAACAAGTTTTTAGCGCTGAACATTTATTGGAAAAAGTATGGGGGTATGATAGTGAAGTGGATATACAAACGGTCATGGTCCATATCGGTAAATTACGGAAAAAGATAGAAGAGGATCCAAAAAATCCTTCTATCATTATTACCATTAGAGGGGCGGGATATAAATTTAATGAGGAAATTCAATAGTTTGTGCCGAATTTATCAGAAAATATTCTCCACATTCCGCGGCCGAATGCTTATTACACTCTTTTTTTTATCCATTAGTCCCCTTCTTCTTATTCTTTATTTTGCCATTACAGGTTCTAAACATATGCTATACACGACAAGGCAACAAATTGAAAAAGCGATGCTTCATTACATTACATATTTACACCAGGAAAATTTAGATAAACAGGCTGCCCGTATTAACGAACAATTAAATTCCTTGGAAAAACAAATACGGATGATTAGCACGACAGCCTCCTTTCTTCTCACTGAACCTAGCGGTTACTCCCATTACGAATTAAAATTAACAAAAGAAAAGGAAGGATATTATTGGGAAGAGATAGAAGGAGATGTATCAAATGTGGGTGTAAGCGCTATCAATAAATTAACACCTGAAATTAGGCAAAGATTAATATTATCGAAAGCTTTAGAGCCTGTATTTAAAAAAGTTGTTCAACAAAATGCGCATGTAGCGGCTATTTATTATATCAGTCCACAGTCTTATTGGCGTATTTATCCAAAAATGAATGTGAGACAGGAAATCAATAACGGTTATTTATCCCCCAATATTGATTTGACAAAGAAAGATTTTTTCTCGTTAGCAGCCCATTCTCCAAATAATGAACCTGTGTGGACTGATACATACGTTGATTTGACGCATCGCAAAGAAATGTTTTCCCTTTCTACGCCGATACGTGACCGCAATGGAAATTTTATCGGCATCATTGGCATCGACATTACGATTTCTCAAGCAGTAGAACACTTGCTGAAATTTAAATTCCAGGAACCCTCTGCATACGCTGTTTTAATTAGCAAAAATCACCGTTTTATCGCCTACCAGCCTAAGGCAAAAGATGATTTATCATTTTTATCCTCTCATCTTCAAACAATTATCGGCGCGCAGAAGCCTATTTCTTGGAATATTAATGATAAAGATAAAATCATATTATGTTCTATCATTCCAAATACAAATTGGAGTCTCATATCAGTCATTCCTAAAGAAGAAATTATTGATTCGATCAAACAAATTACTTTACAAAAATTAACAGATTATAAAAAATCGTTTTCCTTTCAGTTTATCAGTTTACTATGTTTCGTTGCTATTATTTTAATTATCAGCTCCATCGCGATTTGGAAACATTTTACTAATCCAATCAAGGAACTTCTCGAGGGAATTAGCTCAGTAAGTGCAGGAAATTTTCGTACCAAGATGGCAAAGCCGTCGTTACACGAATTTAAGGTACTTCACTCTTCATTTAACAACATGGCAAAAAAGTTGGATGATCTAATCAGCAATTACGAAGCACTGCATTTACAACTAGAAGAAAAAGTAGCAGAGCGGACCGCTCAACTGACAAAGGTTAATGAATCTTTAAAACAAACTAATGAAAGACTAAAACAGCTCGAACAAACTCGCCGTGAAATATTCGAAAATATCGCACATGACTTAAAGACCCCAATTACTTTAGTGCTGGGCTACATCGAAGCTATTCAAGATGGAATAGCAGGAAAGGAGAAAAATGAGGAATATTTAAAAAGGATTGAAAAACATTTGCACTCGATCAATCACCTGGTAAAAGGAATTTATGAACTAAACCATATCGAAGCCCAGACAAACGTGTTTCAATTCGAACAGATAGATGCTAACAGCTTTTTTGCCTATATTCAAGATGTCTATAAGAATTATCCAAACATTCATATTTCCATTCAAAATGATTTGCCGTTTGTAAAAATGGATACAAAATATATGGAACGCGCTATGTTCAATTTAATTGATAACGCGCTAAAATACTCAGATGCCCATTCGCCTGTAGAAATTCTCGTAAAAAACACAGAGCAGTCTATTGTCATTGTAATACGTGATTTTGGCTGGGGAATACCAGAGAAAGACTTACCGTATATATTCGACCGCTTTTATCGTGTAGATAAAGCGAGAAACTCACATAAACCTGGAAATGGCTTAGGACTAACAATCGTTAAAGAAATTGTTCATGCTCATGGTGGAAAAATCGACGTTGTAAGCAAACTTGGTGAGGGAACAACATTCACCATTTATCTCCCAATTTGTTAAGAATATATTTCCGAGATATAAACATGTTGACAGTTCTATGCCTCCACTTTTTCTCTTACTACATTAAATAAATGCAACTTGCTGTTTCATCTTTATGAACTTTTTACTCTAAACTTATATACATGTATAGCCCGTGTCCTGGCAAGTTAGGCAACACGGGCAATCCAATCACCTTAGTCCAATTACACTTCTCCAAACATTCGCCTTTTTATCTCGCTAATAAACAAAACGCCTGCTCCAAATCATCCCAAATATCTTCCCACGCCTCCAAACCGACGGATAAACGGATCAATTGGTCGCTGATCCCCATCTTTATTCTTGCTTCTTCCGGCACAACAGAATGGGTCATCGTTGCCGGATGTTGAATTAATGTTTCCGTATCGCCAAGGCTGACAGCGATTTGAATGAGCTGGAGGTGATTAAGAAAACGCTGGGCGTCTCGTTTTGTTCCTTTCACTTCAAACGAAATCAAGCCGCCGCCGCGTTTCATTTGTTTTCGGTAAATCGGATAATCGCGGCTGTCTGAATCAGCAGGGTAGTTAACGCGTTCAACGAGCGGATGGGCTTTTAACCGTTTGGCAATTTTCTCCGCATTATCGCAATGCCGATCCATCCGCACCGGAAGCGTCTTTAATCCTCGCAACAACAGCCAAGCAGCAAACGGAGAAAGGACGCCGCCGATATCTTTTTGCGTTGTTTTCGCGATTTCCTCCATCCATTCTTTTTTCCCAACCGCGATGCCGGCAATGACATCGCCATGGCCGCCGATATATTTCGTCGCACTATGCACGACGATATCACAGCCAAGCTCAAGCGGCCGCTGCAAATACGGCGAACAAAACGTATTGTCCACCACAACCGTAATGCCATGCTCTTTTGCCACTTTCACGACCATTTGCAAATCAATGAGTTTCATCGTTGGGTTAATCGGTGTTTCCACATAAATACAAACCGTTTCCGGGCGGATAAGGCGGCGGATTTCCTCTTCCGTTTCCATTGCGCAAAAATCGTGAGAAACGTGATATTTCTTTTTTAACAATTGCAACAGCCCAAACGTACAGCCGTATACTCCCTGAGAACATATAATATGGTCATTGGCTTTCGTTAACGCAAACAATACCGCGGACACGGCCGCCATCCCAGAACTAAACGCGAGCGCCGCTTCCCCTCCTTCCAAACGCGCCATTTTTTCCTCCAGCACCCGCACTGTCGGATTAGCCAGGCGCGAATAAATATATCCGTCTTCTCGTCCTGCGAACCGCGCTTCTCCTTGTTCCGCCGTGGCAAACGTAAATGTCGATGTTTGAAAAATCGGCACGGACAAACTGCCAAAATGCCATCCCACATCATATCCATGATGAATAACAATCGTTTCCATTCGTTTATTCGTATTGTTCATCCAATCCCCCCTATTTTATCATATACACTTTCTCCTTTTTGTAAGCGTTTTCTTTTTTGTTTTCATAAAAAAGACCTGTCCGCTTCGGCCGCAAAACCGTTGGAACAGGTCTTCGGACAAGGCGGTTAAATTTTCATAATCCCGCCCGTGCTTGCGGAAGTAACGAGCTTCGAATAGCGCGCAAGGTATCCGGTTTTCACTTTCGGTTCAAATCCTTTCCAGTTCGCTTTTCGTTTTTCCCATTCTTCATCAGAAAGCTTTGCGTTAATCGTTCTGTTTTTAATATCGATCTCAATGATGTCTCCGTCTTCAATAAAAGCAATCGGGCCGCCTTCCGCCGCTTCTGGGGAAACGTGTCCTATCGATATGCCGCGCGACGCCCCGGAGAACCGCCCATCCGTCACGAGCGCAACTTTCGTGCCAAGCCCCATGCCGACAATTTGCGAAGTTGGCGCGAGCATTTCCGGCATTCCCGGTCCTCCTTTTGGCCCTTCATAACGGATGACGACGACATGGCCTGGCTTGATTTTGCCGTTTGCGATTCCTTCCAGCGCCTCTTCCTGCGAATCAAAAACGATCGCTGGCCCTTCATGGCGCGTAATGCCGGCTTGCACGCCGCCTGTTTTTATGATCGCTCCGTCCGGGGCGAGGTTTCCAAACAGTACGGCAAGACCGCCCGTTTCAGAATACGGGTTATCAATTGGGCGGATGACGTTATAGTCTTTGACTTCACAGCCATCGATGTTTTCTCCAAGTGTTTTTCCGGTTACCGTCAATGTATCGAGATGCAGCGTTCCTTCTTTTTTCGCTAACTCATGCAACACTGCCGATACGCCGCCCGCTTCATGCAAGTCTTCAATATGCACATCGGAAGCTGGCGCCAGTTTGGCAAGATGCGGCACCTTTGCCGCGATTTCGTTAATCCGTTCCAGCGAATAATCGATGCCCGCTTCGTTCGCAATCGCCAGCGTATGTAATACGGTGTTCGTCGAGCCGCCAAGCGCCATGTCGAGCGCAAACGCGTTGTCGATCGCCTTTTCGGTGACAATATCGCGCGGCTTAATGTCATGCTCGATCAAATACATTAATTGTTTTGCCGATTGGCGGACGAGCTCTTTCCGGGCCGGGTCTACCGCTAAAATCGTGCCGTTTCCTGGCAATGCGAGCCCTAACGCTTCCGCCAAACAGTTCATCGAGTTCGCCGTAAACATTCCCGAACAGGAACCGCATGTCGGGCAGCCATATCGTTCTAATTCCATTAAGCCTTTTTCATCGATTTTTCCGGCTTGATAAGCGCCAACCCCTTCAAATACGGAAGAAAGCGAAATTTTTCTTCCATCGCTCGTCACGCCAGCTTTCATCGGCCCGCCGCTGACGAAAATCGTCGGGATATTCAGACGCATCGCCGCCATCATCATGCCCGGCGTTATTTTGTCACAATTTGGAATGCATACCATTCCGTCAAACCAATGCGCGGAAACCACCGTTTCGATCGAATCTGCGATAATTTCGCGGCTTGGCAGCGAATAGCGCATGCCGATATGCCCCATCGCGATTCCGTCGTCAACGCCGATCGTATTCATTTCAAACGGGACTCCGCCCGCTTCGCGGATCGCTTCTTTGACAATTTTGCCGAACTCCTGCAAATGGACATGCCCCGGAATAATATCAATATATGAGTTCACCACGGCAATAAACGGCTTGTCAAAATCTTCTTCCTTAACGCCTGCCGCGCGCAGCAAACTGCGGTGCGGCGCCCGGTCAAATCCTTTTTTGATCATATCGCTGCGAAGTTTTCCCAATCTCAATCCCTCCATGAGCAGTTTTATTATCTCGATGTTTTAAGTATTGTACCATTTTTTTTAATAAAATGACAATTACATTTATTTCGATAAAAATAATCATCCCTTTTATCTGTCATTTTGGCAAAATTGGAAACTGCTTGAACTCGCGCGTAATCATATATTATAATCCAATATAATGGAAAAATAAGGGGAGTTTATGATGCTGGATCTTCACGTGCCATTGATTGGCTTCGTGGTCGTTTGGATATTATTTCGCGGCATTGTGTACATACGGAAACGAACCTTTTCAAGCAAACATGAAATCATCCACGGATTATTCGCTTTTTCCCTTGCATTTATATATAGTTTGACGATTTTCCCATTTCCGTTTTATATATATCCGCACGTACAGAGGGAAATAGATGCCGGCATCAATCTTATTCCATTTGCGAGCATCCGGCAGTCGCTTCACCATTTTTACTGGCTCGTTCCCGTGCGAAACATTGGCGGCAATATTGCGTTGTTTATACCGTTTGGCTTTTTTGCTTCTCGTTCTACTCCCCTTCGGCCGAAAACAGTCGTTATCGTTGGCTTTCTTCTTTCCTTCTGCATCGAAAGCATCCAACTGTTTTTCGTTCCGTTTCGGGCATTTGATGTCGATGACATTCTCTTAAATACGTTGGGAACAACGATCGGAGCCGCATTGTTCCACCTATTAGGCCAGCTGGCAGTAAAGCCATCACCCACTAAGCAAAGCAATTACTCTAGCAAATAACAAACATTGCTGTCGAAGAAAAAACTCTTGACAATTTTCCAATTTGTATGGATAATTTCTAACAAATCATTGATACGGAAAACGGCACGGGACTAGTAAACCGATGGAACGTGCAAGAGAGTGGAACCCGCAGGCTGGAAGGTTCCTCACGGGAAGTCGGTTGAACCTGCCCTACCAAGGCCGCTTATGCAAACATAAGCCGTCCGCCCTCGTTACGGGCAAGAGGTGGGCGCGCAATGCGCCAAAAAAGGTGGTACCGCGGAACGCTTTTTCCGTCCTTTTGCAGGAGGGGAAAAAGCGTTTTTTGTTGTTAAACAGAAAGAAAGGAGGCAGCGCGTGAAAAAGCAGCGAATCGTCGTAAAAATCGGCAGCAGTTCATTGACGGATGCAAAAGGTGCGCTTTGCCACGAAAAACTGCTCGACCATGTCGAAGCGATCGCTTATATGAAACAATTAGGCCATGAAGTCATTTTAATTACATCGGGCGCGGTTGCCGCCGGATTTGGACCGCTCGGCTATCCATCGCGGCCTACCACCACCGCAGGAAAACAAGCGGCGGCGGCAGTCGGGCAAGGGCTGCTAATGCAAGGCTATATTTCCGCGTTCGAACGGTTCGGCATTACGATAGGGCAAATTTTATTGACAAGAGAAGATTTTTACAGCCGCGAACGGTTTCATAATTTATTTTCCACGATCACCACATTGCTGGAATGCGGGGTTTTGCCGATCATCAACGAAAACGACTCCGTGTCCGTCGAGGAATTGACGTTTGGCGACAATGATATGCTTTCCGCGCTCGTAAGCGGCTTTTTGCATGCGGATGCGCTCATTATCTTAACCGATATTAACGGGTTGTACGATGATAACCCGAAAACAAATCCAAATGCGAAAAAATATGTGTTTTTGCCGGAAATCACAAAAGAAATGATCGAAGCGGCGGGAGGCAGCGGCTCCGCAGTCGGAACGGGCGGCATGAAATCAAAACTTCTCGCCGCGCAAAAAGCGCTATCTTTCGGCGTGAGCGTCTTTGTCGGAACGGGCAAAGGAAAAGAAAAACTATATGATATTTTGGAAGGAAAAGGAGACGGGACGTATATTGGCGCGCCGTTTCACGGACATATGCAAATGCGCAAACAATGGATTGCGTACCACGCGCCCGTGGCGGGGCAAATTGAAATTGACGAAGGCGCGGAAACCGCCTTGCTGCAGCGCGGCAAAAGCTTGCTTCCCGCCGGCGTCACCGCGGTGTATGGGAACTTTGCCGCCATGGATGTCGTCGAGGTCGTCAACCGCAAAGGAACCGTCATCGGCCGCGGGCAAGTGTACTACTCCTCCGGCGATTTAGAAAAAGTAAAAGGGCTTCCTAGCAATGAAGCGAAACAATATTCGATTAACCATCGTCCGGAAGTGATCCACCGCGATAATTGGGTATCATTGCGAAAGGAGAGTGTTATATAAAATGAGCGAACTGCTGACAAAAGCTAAGCAGCTGCAACAAGCAGCGAAAACGCTGGCCCTCTTGTCGACAGAAGAAAAAAATGAAGCGTTAATGCGCATAGCCGATGCCATAACGAAACAAAAAGACTGGGTTTTGCAAGAAAACGAAAAAGACGTTGCGCTTGGAAAAGAACAAGGTCTTTCTCCGGCCTTAATCGACCGGTTGCAGCTTACCGGCGAACGAATCGAGCAAATGGTCGGCGGCGTCCGGCAAGTCGCAGGGCTTCCTGACCCAATCGGGGAAATCGTCGAAGAATGGACGCGGCCGAACGGGCTGCGCATTCAAACGGTGCGCGTGCCGCTCGGCGTCATCGGCATGGTGTACGAAGCGCGCCCGAACGTCACCGTTGATGCCACAAGCCTTTGCTTAAAAACGGGAAATGCCGTCTTATTGCGGGGAAGTTCATCCGCGCTTCATTCAAACAAAGCGCTCGTCCATATTATGCAAGAGGCGCTGCGCGATTCCGCCGTTCCTGCCGATGCCATCCAGCTTCTTGAAGACACGAGCCGTGAGACAGCCCAGCAAATGTTCCGTTTAAACGGCTACTTAGACGTATTAATTCCGCGTGGCGGCGCCGGGCTGATCCGTTCCGTCATCGAAAACGCCACCGTTCCAGTGCTGGAAACCGGCGTCGGCAACTGCCATATTTTCATCGATGAATCGGCGCAAAAGCAAATGGCAATCGATATCGTCTTAAATGCAAAATTGCAGCGCCCATCCGTCTGCAATGCGGTGGAAACCGTCCTTATCCACCAAAACTGGCCGTATATCGGCGAACTCCTTGAAACATTGCACGCCCGCGGCGTCGAGCTGCGCGGCGATTCGCGGCTTGCCTCTACCTATTCTTTTATCGGGCAAGCCTCCGAAGCGGACTGGAGCACCGAATATTTGGCGCCGATTTTAGCCGTTAAACTCGTGCAAGATGTCAACGAAGCAGTTGACCATATTAACCGCTATGGCACGAAACATTCCGAAGCAATTATTTCCGAGCAAAACGACAATGTCCGCTTCTTTTTCCAAGCGATTGACGCCGCCGTCCTTTACCATAACGCCTCGACCCGCTTCACCGATGGCGAGCAGTTTGGCTATGGAGCAGAAATCGGCATTAGCACACAAAAGCTCCACGCCCGCGGTCCGATGGGACTGCGTGCAATCACAACGACGAAATCGCTCGTCTACGGCACGGGACAAATTCGTTCTTAAAAAAAAACAGCCGAATCCGCCAAGACGGATTCGGCTTTTGCTGTCTGCGTTAGCGGCAAGCGCCATATGCCCGGTACGAAGGCAAACCAATCTAACATGGGTGCACAGTACAGCGTTGGCCATCTATGTTAAGAATGGGACGGTTTCGAGGCAAACACCCAAAAGCGGCTGCCGGCAAAATTGACGGCAATCCCTCCTAACGTCGCTGCCAGTTTTCCGGCAAACAACGGCCACTGCCCAACATCCCGGCAGAGAAAAAGCAAAAGGAGCGTCACAGCCAGCGACAGCACATTGACAATGAGAAAGCGCAAAAACTCTCCGACATTCGCCTTTTGTTTTACCTGAAACGTCCACATCCGGTTCCATACATAGCTGTTGACCACGCCGGCTGTATAAGAGCATACTTGCGCCAGCAGTGCGGAAACGCCAAACGAGGCAAGAAGAAAAAAGACAACAAAGTCCACAAACGTATTTCCAGCTCCAACAAGGCAAAAGCGCCACAACATTCGTATGTTTTTCCGTTCATTCCACATAAAACGGTACTTTTTCATATTTGGTTCCGACTCCCCATGTCTCTTTGACGATATATAGCGGACGCTGCTTTACCTCATCATAAATGCGGCCAATATATTCCCCGATCACGCCAATCATTATAAACATAACGCCGTTGCATAACAGCATCACCATTAAAAGCGACGCCCATCCCGCCACCGTCGAATGCGTAAACAGCTTTAAATATAAAGTGATGATCATGCCAAGCACGCTGGAGGCGGACAGGAAAAAGCCTAACAAACTAGCGAGCTTCAATGGTTTGTACGAAAACGAAGTGATTCCGTCAAGCGAAAAGCGGATCATTTTTTTGAGCGGATACTTTGTTTTCCCGGCAAACCGCTCCTCCCGTTCATATTCCACAGCCGTCTGCTTGAATCCGACCCAGCTTATGAGCCCGCGGACAAAGCGGCTCCGTTCTCTCATAAAGACTAACTGATCGCGCACTTTCCGGTCAATAAGGCGAAAATCGCCGGTATCGACAGGAATGTCGATTTCAGTCGCCGCCCGCAGCACCCGGTAAAACAGATAAGCGGTAACCTTTTTAAATATCGTTTCCCCTTTTCGTTTCACTCGTTTGGCGTACACGACGTCATAGCCTTCTTTCCATTTTTCGATCATTTCTAAAATTAACTCCGGAGGATCTTGCAAATCGGCGTCAATAATCACAATCGCTTTTCCGGCCGCATAATCCATTCCAGCGGTAATCGCGATTTGGTGGCCAAAATTGCGGGAAAAATCCACATATTTGACCGTTTCATCTTTCACGGCAAGTTCTTTTAATATATCGATGGTTTCATCTTCGCTGCCATCATTGACAAACAACAGTTCATACGGCCCATCGGTTTGCTCCATCACGCGCTTTAACCGGCGGTATGTTTCGCGGATGACAAGCGCCTCATTATATACCGGAATCACCACAGAATATTTTACCACACCACATCCCTCCTATCCTTTATATTCGTAAAGCTTTATACCGCGCTCCACCGGCGGCATTTCATCCTCCTGTTCATCCCAGCTTTTCACTGTTTCCGCATTCGTTTGCCATTCCGCTTGCGGCACTTCTTGACAATGTGTTTCGATCCATTGAATCAGTTCACTGTTGCCTTCGCCGCCTCTGCCAAATCCAGAAATCAGAAAATATTTCACTTCGCCATTTCTCGCCATTTTCGCTAATTGCTCCGTTGTCAGCACCGGGTCTGTCCCTAAAAATCCGCCCATCGCCATGACTGCTTTATCCGTTTTTAACATCAGCTCAGCCGCCGTATTGGCGCGCATCGTTGCCGCTAAATATTTCTCGCCATTATAATGCTTTTCCAAATACGCAAGCAAATCGGAAGTCACTTCCCTTTCTTCCCTGCCTCCGAAAACGCGCTGTCCGTATGCGTCCGGACGCTTTAAATCCGGTCCGGCATACGGAATCGAGCTATTGCCGCCATACAAAAGCGGGGTGAGTGACCAATAAAACGGCATGACAAGAAGGCCCAACAAGCTGGCTATTTTCAAATAGTGCACCACCTTCTTTTGCTGGCGCAATGCAAGGAGAAAACAAAACACGGCCAGTCCATAGAGCACAAGCAACAGCGGCCAAATAGTAGATAAGGAAGAACGCTGTTGAAACACAACGTATGATTCAAACAAAAACGTCATCAGCAGCGCGCCAGGAAAGAGCCAGCGCCAAAAACCGTTCTGCTCTTTGTAAAACTGCCACAACAACTCACTTCCGACCGCGACCAGCACCGCGATCGCCGGCGCCATCATGCTCAAATAATAGCGGTGGTAAAATCCGGCGACGCTAAAAAACACGGCCATCGGAACAAGCCAGGCGAACCAAAACAGCAGAAATCGGTGAAGCGGCGTGATCGCCCGCTGCCGGCGGATCGATGCGAACAATCCAACAGCGGTAAACAGCACAAATGGCAGAAGCCAGCTGATTTGCCCAGCTAATTGCTGTTGAAACAAGCGGAACACACCAGGTTGTCCCGTTTCTCCTCTTCCTATGCCTCCCATTCCGCCCGGAGGCTGCCCGCCGCCTGTGCGGAATTCCCCCACCGGCCATTCCCCGTTTAAGTTTGGCCGACTATATAATCCACTTTCTGACGGATTTGAAAGCGATGAATGAGAAGATGGATCTGCGGAATGATTCATTTGTCCATTCCGATCTTGAAATTCATTGTCACCGCGCATGCCCCGCTTTCCGCCTGGCCCCGCTGCTCCGGTTAAACGGTCGATCCCGTTGTAGCCAAGCGCCAGTTCAAGCACCGAATTCGTTTGGCTGCTGCCGATATACGGGCGCTTATCTTTTGGCATCATATCGGCGATGACCGCGTAGGAAAGAGAAACAGCCAAGACGACGGCAGTAGCAGCCGTTAAATGCCAAAGCCGCTGCTTCCAAGCCCCTTTTCCTGCCAGCCAATAGAACAAATAAAACGCTGGCAGCACCATATATGCCTGCAGCATTTTCATATTAAAACCCAAGCCCACGAGCGCAAAGCTTGCAAGCAGCCATGAAAGCCGCTGCTTCCATATCGCTTTCATCAGCGCCCATGCCGCCACCAGCAGCGTGAAAATTAAAATCGCGTCAATATTGTTTGTGCGCGCCACCGCCACAAAAATAGGAGTACAAACGAAAATCAAGCTCGCCCATCTGGCGGCCGCCTTGCCGGCAAATGGCTTGACAATAAAATAAATCAGCAGCGTCGAACCAACACCGGCGAGCGCTTCCGGAAGCAGGACGCTCCAGTCGCTCACGCCAAAGATGGCCACGCTTAACGCTTGAAACCATAACGCGACAGGCGGCTTGTCAACGGTAATAAACCCTTCCGGATCCAGTGCGGCAAAGAAAAACGCTTTCCAGTTTGCCGTCATGCTTTTCGCTGCCGCGGTATAATACACGTTTGACCCTGCATTGCCGATATTGTAGAAATGGAGAAAAATAGAGATAAGGACAATCACAAGCAGCCAGCCGTCCACCCGTTTGATCGATTTCATCTTCCTATCCACTCCCTGTTTGAATTCGCCATCTCGTTTTGACATGTTTCCAACATACAACAGGACGGTGAAAATTGAGTGAAACCCCCATCTGTTACATACGCTGATTTAAGTTACATACTAACTAACATCAATAAAAACAGATTTTCCTTTTCTGCTTTCTTTACTTTATAATGGGAATGAGGAGGTGAGAGAATGGAACAAGAAACTATGTTAAAAGAAATTTTGAAAGCATTGGAACTACATTCTGACCATACTCATGTAGAAATGCAAAAAATAAGCAGCCAGCTAAGAGCGGAAATGAAAGAGATGGGCAACCAGCTGAGAACAGAAATGCAAGAAATGAGGAACCAATTAAGAACAGAAATACAAGAGATGGGCAATCAACTAAGAACAGAAATGCAAGAAATGGGGAACCAACTGAGAACAGAAATGCAAGAGATGGTCGGAAAACTAGAAGAAAAGATGAATGAGCGATTTAATCGGTTGGAAACAAAAGTGGACAACCTGCGCATCGAACTGTCAGAAACACAGGAAACAGTTGATTTTCTCTCAAGCAAAACGCTCCAGCATGAACGGAAAATCCGCGAGTTGTACCGGCAGCAATGACCGTCTCCTCTCTTCTATTTTCTTCCCGCTGGTTCTTAACGGACCTCTAAAAAGAACATCCCTTAATTCAGTGATAGTGAAACCCAGCAAAAAACACCCTTGAAGTAAAGGGTGTTTTTCCATCATTAATTTGTATTCCGCTCGCGAATCAGTTCTATCGTACGAATTGCCACTGTTTCCGGATCCAGACCGTCTGTCGCCACACGATAATGATGCTGGGAATAGGCCTGTTTCCGCAGTTCAAATAATTGTTTGATTTCCTCCAGCGCCTTATTTTTCAGTAAAGGACGGTCATGGACGATGGATGGAAGACGATCTTTCCAGTTTTCCCATGACAAATCGAGGAAAACGACAATGCCGTGGGACAAACAGGCGTTTCTCACTTCCTCCTGCAAATACGCCCCTCCGCCAAGGGAAATAATCTTTAACCGGGTATTAGTGCAAAGATCAACAATCAATTCTCTCTCTACTTTACGAAAATAATTTTCGCCCATTTGTTCGAAAATAGCCGGGATTGACATATGGTGCCGTTTTTCTATCTCTTGATCTACGTCAATAAAATCACGATATAACTTTTTCGCTACAAGCTGACCGATCGTTGTCTTCCCTACTCCCATAAAACCGATTAGTACGATGTTTCTTTCTCGAAGAGGAATGTTCGAATATGTCCCCATATTAGTGTCCTTCCTTTTAAAGCAATCTAAACATTCAATGAACTTGATTCTCTCACGACAAGTTCTGGCTTTAAAATAAGGCGTTTCAGTTCACTTGTGTCACCGGTTATGCGCCGATGTAAAATATCCGCCGCATGAATACCAATCTGTTCCGGAAACGCCGAGATTGTCGTTAAAGATGGGGAAAACAGGGCAGATTCTTGAACATTATCAAAACCGACAACCGCCATATCGCGCCCCGGAATCATTCCCGCTTCCTTTAAACCGAGCAATGCACCAAACGCAACCACATCGTTATAGCAAAACACTGCCGTTGGTGGGTCGGGATGTTGCAAAACTCGTTTGATTGCCTCCATTCCTCCTTGCCTTGTCGCAAGCGTCTGTATGAACAGTGACTCATCTATTTCGATGCCGGCTTGTTCCAAGGCTTCGCAATATCCTTGTTTTCGATCTCTCCATACGGATGAATTCGAAAAACCGCCTAGAAAAGCGACGCGACGATGTCCTTGCTGAATTAAATGCTCCGTTGCTAATCTGCCGCTTTCTACATTATCAATTCCAATATAATCAATTTGTTCCCCAGATGGCAACTCCCTCGCTATCAATACAACTCTGGAATTTCCCACTGTTTTAGTCGCTCAACCATGTCCATCGAACATCCAGGCACGGGGCTCATAATTACACCGCCCACTCGATATTCCAGCAGCGTCGATAAAAGCGCATCTTGCTTCTCCGGAGAGTCAAACGTCGTCCCCAAAATGACAGTATATCCTTCTTTATCTAACGCCTCATGGACACCGACTAACAATTCAGAAAAAAATGGGTTGCCGATTTCCGTAATGATCAATCCCACTGTAGAAGAACGCTGCGACCGTAAATTTGCAGCCACCCGATCATACACATACCCTAATTCTTTCATTGCCTTTAATACTTTTTCCCGTGTTTCTTTTGAAATGGCTGGACTGCCACGAACAACAAGGGAAGCTGTCGCCCGCGACACACCGGCATGTTTGGCTACTTGCTCTAAAGTAACGCGAGAGCGCTTTTTTTTGTCATCCATCAACACCTGCTTGCCAATTAGATGCGTCATTATCTTTCTTGCTTCACAATCTACTCCTTATGTATAAATTAGTCAAATAAGAGTATAAACTTTATTGACAAACGTTGTCAATTAGTAGTGAATGAAAACGAACTAAGTTCATTTCATTCATAAAACAAGCCCCTTCTATTTGGTCATTCCAATTTCTAAAGACGCATTTGATCGAGTGCCAACTTGCCAGGTGGGCTAATATACAATGTGCTATAAAACAACTATATTACGTTCTTTTCTCAAGTTTTTGTATTTCTTCCTGTGACAATCCCATCATTTCTTGATTGTGCTCTCCTAAATCTGGGCCAATATAACGAATAGTCCATGGTGTTTTTCCAAATTTCGGAACAATCCAGGAACTTTTATTTCCCTAAGTCTCGGGTGTTTTACCTTGATGTTATTCTCACGATCCTGATAAGGGGGATATTCAAAAATACTTTTAATATTCGAATCGGACTGGCAGGATATTCTCTTCCTATTCTCGATATCCTAACTTTTCTGAAATCACTTTAGCGCCTTCTTTGACCAATAGCTTATATTTTTCTACTACTTCAGGAGTGAATCGATTAGCGGGCCCTGAAACAGATAAAAACATGCCCTAACTTCTCCATTGATATTGAAAATAGGCGCTGCAACCGCTGCAGAACCAACTTCTCGTTCATCTATACTTAAAGCACAACGTTGTAACTTAATCTTTTCAATTTCTTCTTTTAAATAAGTTAATCGTTCTTTAAATGGAACTTGCTCAAAAATTTTCTGTTGAAAAGAAAGGGATTGATAAGCCAAAATCACCTTTCCTTCAGCACCTGTCCACAATGGCAATTTTTCTCCAATTTTAACGATATGTCGAATGGAATGAAGTCCTTCACATTGTTCCACACAAACTCGTGAATTTTCCTCCAAAACATACAAATTTACCGTTTCACGAGTCTTATCCCGTATTTCTTCCATGATTGGCCTGGCAATTTCTCTGATTTTAATCGACTTTCCAGCAACATATTCAAGGTAGTATATTCCTTCGCCAAGACGGTATTTTAAGGTAAGCGGATCTTTGACCACTAGATTATTTTGTTCTAAAGTAGATAACAATCTGGTAGTAGTAGATTTCGCAAGCGAAATTTTATTAGCAATTTCTGTTAAGGACAGTTCCTGTTCTTCTAAAGTAAAGCAGTACAAGATATCGATCGCCCTTTGTACGGTACGTAACCCTGTTTCTGTTTTTTTACTATCTTGCTCATGAAATAATGCTGTTATCGTTGTGGAAGATCTCGCAATGCCATGCAAATCCAACAAATATGCATAAGCACGGATTGATTTAGAAAAGTTGAAAAATTCTTGTTTATATCTAGACAGACGGCAAAAAAATCGCTATAATTCAGTCAAAAGTTGTTCCGTATAACGGAATATAGTTACATATAACGGAATATACTGATGATCTTTCTTAGACATTTACGTATAGGAGATGCCATAAAAGTATAGATTCATAAATACATACGCTTACAAATAACCATAAATTATTATGGATAGTGAATACGCAGTGAAAAAACGACGCTGGACCACAGCTTGTTTAATTGCGGTTGGGGTCATTGTCAATTATTTTGACCGCATCAATATGTCTGTTGCGTTAAAGCCATTGTCAGAAGAATTCCATTTAACTCCTGGACAACTTGGGATTCTTTTATCCGCCTTCGCATGGTCTTATGCCATTCTTCAAATTCCTGCGGGCACTTTGCTAGATAAAATTGGTGTCAAATGGGTGGCGCGAATTGGTACCATTATTTGGTCAGCCGCTTGTTTTCTCACCGCGATCGCCAGCAGTCAGGGACTTGTCATTTTATCGCGAATTTTACTAGAAATCGGGGAAGTCCCATATTTTCCAGCTGCTACAAAAGCAATTGGTTACTGGTTTCCCCGTAACGAACGAGGAACAGCCATTGCACTTTTTGATGCCCAATCCAAATTGTCCAACGCAATCGGTACCCCTATTATCGCTTGGGTTGTATCCGAATGGGGGTGGAGGACACATACCAAGAGGGCTTTTTTCAAGTCCCCGAAAAAACTTCTAACAGGAATGCTCCCACAAAGAAATCAAGAATTTCGCGATACCCTTCTTCGTTCACCCCTAACACCACATCAATGACTTCTTTCTCTACCGTATCGCGACGAAGTTTCACGTACAAACCGTCCAAATATAAGACGGAATAACGCTTGTGTAGTGGACGGCTACACCATTTTTCGATATCTTCTTTTACGACATCGGTAATACGGCTGATCGTCGCTGGAGAATAAGTTCCTAGAATTCGTTCAATAAACTTGCCAATTTCCCGGGTACTCATGCCGCTTTGATACATCCGAATGATAGCTTCCTCCAGCCATCCCGTGTGGCGTTGATAAGGAGCAAACAGCTGCGTTTGAAATTCCCCGTTTCGATCTCTTGGGACCAAAAGTCCCTCAATCCGGCCATATTGCGTATCTAGATTTCGTTGATAATATCCGTTTCTCATATTGGATGTGTCCGCTTGTTTGATTTCGAGGAAATTTTTGATCTCTTCCTGCATAATCAGCTCTAATTTTTCTTTGACAAACTGACGAATGACACTTTCCAGTTGATTTGCCCAGTCAATATTCGATATACTTTTAGACATAGGTAGGGTTCTCCTTTCTTTAGAATGTTTTTCGTCCAATCAGAGAATACCCTACCTTTTTTCTTTTGGTCTAGCAAAATGTTTTACACAAAATTTTATACTCATCGGATGAGGTTAAGTCCAAGATTTTGTGTAAAAAGAAACGGCAAAAAAGTAGTTTGATTTTTCCAAAACCTAAATTTGCTAGACCGAAAGCGAATTTTTACACAATAATCAGGACTTGATCTTTGGATGATCATGAAGAAGCGAACAATTATCCCATTATCTTAATTATCATTCGCTATTTCACCGAATAAACCACTTTTTGCTTGCAAAAAACAGGAGCCGAATCGGCCCCTTCCGTGTTTTCCCTTTTCGATCAGTTCATCGGATGCGCTGGAAGTATTCATCCGAAAGAATGTACAAATGTTCGGAAATAATCTGCAAAATCCGAAATAAATCCGCAAAAATTTTGCACATTATTTCCGAATCTGTCTGAAATAATTTGAAAAAATTCTGAATAATGTGCTAGTTTACATTAATAACTCTATTAACTCATCAACTGTTTTACTTTTAATAACCTTTTGGACAATAGATTTATTTTCAATGATAGAAATTATCTTTTGATACATACGATCTAAATCAGTTTGAGAACCTTTTTTAATATTTAACAAACAAATAAATTGAACCATTTGCTGTTCATGCCACTGAATAGGATGTTTTAATGTACATATTGTCCAAAATGTCTCATCTGTTACTGGGGTTATTGGATGAGGAACTGCTACCAGATTTCCAAAACTGGTTGGGGCCATAGACTCCCTTTCTAAAACAAGATTTACATAATCTTTTGGTACAAGCTTTTGTTTATATAATTCATCACATAAAAATCTAATAACACTTTCCTTATCTTGTAAATCCTGCTGAAGGAAAATTCTTGAAGGATGTAAATAAGTCACTTCTTCAATTTGATTCATAGATAAAAAATTTTTAATAGCATTAATGTCCTTGTCTTCCAAAAAAATATTAACAACTTGGACTGGTACCCCTAAGTTTTCTTTTATAGGAATTGTGCTAATGACCAAATCAATGGAAGATAAATCATATGATGATAAATTGTAATAATTAATCGTGTCCATAATTTCAATTTCTTGATCAAACAAATTTTTTAATCGGTAGTAAAGTAATTTAGCACTACCTACTCCAGAAGCACAAACGATAAGTACTTTCTTTTTCTTCTTATTTAACTTCATTCGTTCAAGGGCAACACCAATATGAAGAGCAATATAACCAATTTCATGTTCAACAACTTCAATTTGTAAATATTCTTCTATGCATTTGCTAGCAATAACAGCTCCTTCAAACGCGGCTGGGTATTTTTTCTTTATATCATTTAATAATGGATTACGAATATTCATTTTATAACGCAATCGATTCATTGCAGGACGGATATGCAAAGTTAGAGCTTGAATAAACTCACGGTCTTGACTAAAGTCCCAATTTAATTCAGACTTTAATCTTTTTAACATACAGTTTATAATCGACCCAACTTCATCAAACTCAATAAACTCCATTAGTCCTTTTTGATGTAAAAGTTTTGTTCCTAGTAAATGAACGATAATATAATCAATTTCTGCATCAGGAAAAGTTAAATGTGTCATTTCTTCAACCTTTTTAATAATTTCATTAGCTACAATTTTTTCAAATGGGTATTCATCGACTAAAACATCAGACAACTTTTTAATGACAAAACCTTCTTCAATTCTTTTACAAGCAATAACTATATGTGTCGCTAAATTTTCTAAAGAAATGTCAGAAATCTCAATTTTGTATTTATTAACCGTTTGGATAATTACTTCTTTAATCCTTTTAAATAATTCTTGATCAATGAAGTGTAAAGAGTCTCCCTTTAAAAGTGCCTCTTTATTCCGACTTAATAACGAATTCGATAAACATAAACGTTTCATATATTCGTCCCCTTCAACTCTTGATCCGTAGTGAGGGCGATTTATTAATTTCAAATTATATTTATTGAGAATTTCCTTAACCCTCTTTAAATCATTGTGCAAAGTTGACATGGAAATAAACATCTCATCTGTAAAGCTTTCCAGTTTAATGAAATCCTTTTCTAGCAATAGACGCCTTAAAATATATAGAACTCTTGTATCTTGATCAGCAAACTCCGCTGCTATATTATTCTCTTCAGTAGAAATCTGATATAGAGTTTTTGAAAATAGTTCAGCATTTACTATTTTTAGTACGTATCCTTTTCCTCTAATCGATTCAATTAAAATACCTTTCGATTCAATATTCTGCTGCATTTGTTTAATTTCATTTCGGATTGTTCGATCACTGACGCCTAATTCTTTTGCTATCCATTCTGAGGTAACTGGTTTTTTTGACTTGGATAAAAGTAACAAAATATCTTTTTGCCGTGTTGATAGTTTAGTCATGTCGATCAGCTCCTCTTTTATCGCATTTCAATACTAAGAGGACTAAGAAGAATTTTTCATGCATATATTCATTCACCGATATATCGGACCTTTTATATTTATAACCAATTGTTTTTGATGATAGTCAGGTTATGCATCTTAGTGATAAGAAAAAATGGAGTTTTATATCAACTCCATTTTCCTAACTCATATTTCGTAAAATAAATGATTTTTTATTTCGATATCGGAATTGTTTTTGAATTTTTATCTAATATGCGAAATGTGAGTTCTAAATAATTATTTCGTGTGAATTCTTATCATAATTTTGTGAGTTAGACAAATGAAGATTTTTCATCTATATGCATGCTCATTGAGAAGTTAACATTCACATAAGTCATACCCACTCCGGTTATACTGTTCCTAGAAAAAACATGGAAAAGGGGCGAAATCACACATGAAACGGCTGAAAATCACCAATAATTACGGATGGACACCCCGAAAACTCCGGAAGCAGGAACGGAAAATCAAAAACGTCCATCTCCGCCAACGCGTGATGGCGGTTCACCACGTCATGGAAGTCTATTCTTTAAAGTTCTTCTCCATTTGTTTCAATAACACGCTTATACCAATAAAAAGATTTTTTCTTTCTCCTTTCTAACGTACCATTTCCTTCATTATCTTTATCTACATAAATAAAGCCATAACGTTTTTCCATTTCTCCAGTTCCAGCACTAACTAAATCAATACAGCCCCATGGTGTATATCCTATTAAATCAACACCATCTAATTCCACTGCTTTTTTCATTTCTTTAATATGATCACGCAGATATTGAATACGGTAATCATCATTTATCGTACCGTCTGCTTCAATGACATCCCTAGCACCGAGACCATTTTCCACAATAAATAAAGGAATATTATATCGTTCGTATAAAGCGTTTAATGAATAACGGAGGCCTACTGGGTCAATTTGCCAACCCCATTCACTTGCCTTGACATAAGGATTACGAACGATATGACCAAATTCTCCATCAGGTTCACTGCCTTCTACTTCACGAGCACTGACTACCTTAGACATATAATAGCTAAATCCAATATAATCTACTGTACCTTCTTTAAGAATTTGTTCATCTTCCTTTGTATATTCAATTTCAAAACCATTTCTTTCCCAATATTTCTTCGTATAATTAGGAATTTCACCTCGAACATGTACATCACCAAAGAACCAGCGATTACGCATTGCTTCAGTGGCAAACATCACATCATCTGGATGACAAGAGTATGGATATACCGGTACAAAAGAAAGCATACAACCGATTTTAAAATTAGGGTTAATTTCGTGGCCTAATTTTACAACTTTTGCACTAGCAATTAATTCATAAAGAGCTGCTTGATACATTGTTTGTTCCCGATTTTCGCCTTTCTCATATATAATTCCTGAATTTGTAAAGCTAGCGAAATCCATACTTGTATCTGCTTGGTTATTGATTTCATTAAATGTCATCCAGTATTTCACTTTATCTTTATAACGTTTCATAACTGTCTCAGAAAATTTCACAAAGAAATCAATACACTTCCGGTTTCTAAAGCCACCATATTTTTTCACAAGATTATAAGGTAATTCAAAATGAGAAAGGGTAATAACGGGTTCGATATTATATTTTAATAATTCATCAAATAAATCATCGTAAAATTGTAATCCTTCTTCATTTGGTTCAGGATCGTCTCCATTCGGAAAAATTCTTGTCCAAGCGATAGAAGTACGGAAACATTTAAATCCCATTTCAGCAAAGAGTTTGATATCTTCTTTATAACGAGAATAGAAGTCAATCGCTTCATGGTTCGGATAATAGTACCCTTCTAACACACCATCTGTAATTTGACGAGGAACACCATGTCTTCCTGCAGTCATCACATCTGCAACACTTATCCCTTTTCCACCTTTATTCCAGCCACCTTCAAGCTGGTGAGCTGCTACTGCTCCACCCCATAAAAAGTTTTCCGGTAAAACACTTTTTCTCATAATAAGTCAACCTCCGTTTTAAAATCCTTGTAAATAACACTTGTCCATTACTGGCAATTAACTCCACCAACCTAAAAAGGTTGAATAAGAAGACAGTTACTCCTTTGAAGAACCGCCTCCTTTCACTTTATTGACATTATAAGCACTTGCTATGCAGCTTAAGTCTTTGACAAAATACTTTAGTATTCAGTACTTGCTTCTACACCATTGAAATTTACCTTTTACCTCATAACTCATAAAGCATCTACACATCTTAATTCTATGTTCTGGATCAGAGGACAGGCTCTCCACCTTTTTCTTGCTTAACTAACTTATTATCGTATATTTTAATGAACGGAAGATATATGAGAAATGCTACAACACCGCAAATCAATGATACAACTACCGCCCTGATGTCTCCACCTGTACCAATAAAAGCGCCTATACCTATTGGAGATGGCCAAGGTACTTGTGCAATAATAGGATTAACAAAATGTAGTTTAATTGCCCAATAACCAATAGTTGCTGTAGCCATAGGTGCTAAAAAGAATGGGATAGCTAAGTATGGATTGTAAACAATCGGTAATCCAAATAATATTGGTTCATTAATATTAAAGATACCAGGAACAACAGATGCTCTTCCCAAAATTTTTAATTGTTGTGATTTAGCAAAAAGTGCAATAAAGATAGTTAACCCTAAAGTCGATCCGGAACCACCCATAATTACAAATGAATTTTGGAACTCACCTGCGAATGGAATATTCGCTCCATTCATGTTGGCCTCCATATTTGCTAGAACAATTGGCGTTAGGAACGCCCCGATAATATTTGCCCCGTGGATACCTACGATCCAAAGTGCGTGGATTAAGAAGTAAATCACCATGAGGCCTAACCAACTATTTGCTATATTAACAACAAAGCTAAAAGGAATTGCTACTACTTTAAATATATCAGTACCTAAAGCTACTAAAATTCCATTAATTAGTAAAACAACAAAAGCAACTAAAAATGCTGGTATTAATGCTGTGAATGATCTAGATACGCCTTCCGGTACTGCTTCCGGCATTTTTATAACCCAATTTCGTTTCACACAAAGTCTATATAATTGTACAGCCACAACAGCTATAATAATTGCCGCAAATATTCCTGTAGTACCTAAACGACTTACACCGCTATCAACCATTTCCCAACCGCTAATAATTTTAGTAGTATCATCAATTTGTTGTACTAACAACATTTTTCCATCTTTTAAAACTAATTGAGGAATAGTCATAAAGAAAGCGAACATTGACAGTAAAGCGCCATTTAAAGGGTTTAGATTTAAACCTTCTTCTTCAGAAAATAATTTTGTATACTCATAACCAATGACAAGGTTAAAATATAACGCTAAAATTCCCATCGTTGCTTTAAACGCTAACATATATAAATCACTAATTCTAAAGAAAGTATTATTGAAAAAGCCTTCTAAAAATGTCATGGTTTGCGGCAATACGTTCAACACCAAAAACATCGACCCTACGATCGTAAACGGAATAGAAGCCATTCCTGCAGCCATTACTGCACGCACAAATCGAAAAGATGCAATTTTTCCCATGGGTCCCATTATATACTTTTCAAGTAAGGCAAATGCCTTGCTTTCTGATGACATAAGAATTCCTCCTTTTCTGTTAATTTATAACTTTTTCATATTCCTTGATGCGTTGATAATGCTTATCTTCGTTATATTTAATTTTGTTTAAACGATAAAGAATTAAAGCGCTTAATAACATCCCGGCAATCAAAATAATTAAAACAAATACTTTTGACTTATTTTGATTTACTAAAAAAGGATATAATTGTGCAAAGGACGAAGAAAAACAAGTTAGTAATATAAGAACAGCATTCGTAAAGAACAAAGTTATAAAACAATATTTTGTGTATATAGCATTATTGGTAGGGCTGCTATAGATCTTTACTTGCTCTGCAATACTCGTTAGTAGTATGATAATTAGTACCAATGGGACAATATATAGTGATGAATCACTCATTAACAACGAAATTAGCCAGTATATATTTGTAAAAAAGAATATTGCAGTAACATATCTTACAAGTAAATATCGATTATAGTACACAGATTTAATACTTTGTTCTTTTCTGTTTTTTTCTAACAGTGCTCTTTCACTGTAATTCATACAAATCCCTCATTTATCTTGTTCTTCGCTACTCGCAATAATTTTGATACTGGTAATCGAAACATTAAAAGGGAATAAGTTCAATCATTTTAAATATATGGTTCCATTCTACTACTCATCAAAGATACCGCTTTCAATATATTGAAGTTTAGTAGAGAGGGATAACTTCTTTTAAAAAAATTATTGAAATCTTAATCTTTTTAAATTATCCCCCTCTTCGATTCTATTAATAATTTTGTCATTTAATTGTAAATAACGAAGAACCATTTATTTAATCGTAACTGATCATTTAAGCTTATCCCACTTCATTTCTTATTGGAACATAACCGTTAGCAAATCATTTATTTGGAAGTTCTTGTAAGATTAAGTTACCCAGTTTTTCAACACCCATAGGAATAGGAACATATGCTTGCGGCGGGACGTTCACAACCGGTTTTCCTACACGATCACCAGCTTCCTTAAGTTTTTGATAATACATTTTTGTTTGAGGACTTACCAAAAATAAATCAAAGTCACCCTTTTCAATCATCTTGCTACCTTCATTAGCAGAAACGGCATCTACTTCAATATCTTGACCTTTTGCTTTAAAAAATTCCGTTGTCTTTTTTGCCATTAAAGAAGATGACATACCAGCTGCACAAATAATTAAAACTTTTTTCATAATAAATCCCTCCATTTCGTTATACTTGTAAATTTAGTTAATTAATTTTTTATAAAGTTCAATTATTTCTTGAGCTAAATCAATAACTGTCATTGCATTCATTAAATGGTCCTGTGCATGGATGAGTAATATACGAATCTCTATTTTTTCCCCACGAGCTTCCTCTTGAATAAGATCTGTTTGAAAACGATGAGCTTTTCTCATTTCTTCATTCGCTTCTTCAATTTTTTGTTCAGCTAAGTCAAACTCACCAATTTTAGCATGTTTAATTGCTTCCATAGCTAAACTTCGAGCATTTCCTCCATGTAAAATAATATGGAAACTAATTTCTTCTAAGTTCACCATAATCATCCCTCAATTAATGAAATAGTAATGTGTTGAATTCTAAATATTATTTTTTAGGAGCAACCGATTGATGTTAGCTATGATGAGATCCGATTAATTTGATGTTCCTATTGCATTGAGCACTTGTTAACCGTTTCATTCTTCTTTTTATCGACTGCTCAATTATTATATTACTATTAAAGCGCTATCAATTTAATCTAAATTCCTTCCTAAATGCAACGGAAAACTTTGATCCTAAGTTGTAAACAACGGAATATTACCATGTTCATACAAAACATCCATGAGTAAGCTTTGCTCTCCACCCTGTTTAATGCAAATAAAAGTAGCGCATTGTGCAAGATAAAAGTTTAGCAGTTTGCAAAAAAAAATCATTGTCAGCACCCCTCTCCCACCACTAACCTTCTAATTGGACAAAAAGTACAGTTAGAAGGGGAAGAAAGGATGCTTACAATGATTCAACAACATCATATCAAATATTTGTATGAATATAAAGGGATGTCCCTGCGAGCCATTGCCAAAGAGACGGGACATAGCTTTCAAACAATCAAAAAATATGCCAATAAAGAAGATGTCCATTCACTTCCAACTCCAAGGAAGCCAAAACAGTCAAAGTTAGATCCATATAAAGCACAGATTGATGAGTGGTTAGAGGAAGACCGAAAGGTGCCTCGAAAACAAAGGCATACAGGAACTAGGGTATATCGTCGGCTGCTTGAAATGTACGGGGAGGAATTTTCCGTCTCCTTGAGGACGGTGCAGTATTACGTAGCGAAGAACAAGAAATGTATCAAGATGGTGAAGGTTATCTTCCGTTAGAGCACTCACCGGGAGAGGCACAGGCCGATTTTGGAAGTTTTACGTACCAAGACGAGAAAGGAGTCGAACAGGAAGGATTTTTTCTCACACTCTCTTTTCCATACAGCAATGCCAGTTACGCACAGGTGGTACCGGGGCAGAACCAAGAATGTCTTCTATATACATGCAACATGAAGAGTTAACTTCTCAGTCATCCTGCACACCCTAAGCGCTGCAGCACTTCCTCCGGACGTTCGTGGATGTAGTTGACAAACCGAGTAATGGC